>Ga0163144_10012893_pt1 | contig 17489 bp, 15 predicted proteins | sample OliLak19BULKMAT1_FD_123175 | JGI IMG/M metagenome (GOLD analysis project Ga0163144, IMG submission 123175) | Freshwater microbial mat bacterial communities from Lake Vanda, McMurdo Dry Valleys, Antarctica - Oligotrophic Lake LV.19.BULKMAT1 | ecosystem: Environmental > Aquatic > Freshwater >...
CATCGCATAGCGCGGGATCGCATCAACGATCTCGGCCAACGATACCGTGTTATTGGCGAGATGTTCCAGGACCAACGCCATGGCGACCTGGGCATCACGGCCCATGACCACCCGCGGATCGATGACCCCGCCATTGCCTTCACCACCAATGACGGCAGAAAATTGCTCCATTACATCGACGACGTTGGCCTCGCCGACTTTGGTGCGGACAATGGTTGCTGAATTGCGCGTGCCCACATCTTCCAGCATCCGGCTGGTCGACAGATTGGTGCAGGCGACGACATCTTTCGGATTGGCGCCGCCCGCTATGGCCGCGGCGATGCGGGCAGCGGCACAAAGAACCAGGGTATATTCCTCGCCGATGAAACGGCCATTGCCGTCAATGATGGCTAGGCGATCAGCGTCTGGATCGAGAACAAATCCGATATCTGCACCCACTGCTTTGACCACCGCGCCGGTTTCGCGCACGTTGACGGCATTCGGTTCGGGATCGCGGGGGAACACCTGATCCTCGCGCGTGTACAAGGGGATCACCCGACAGCCGAGTCGGGCCAGCAATTCCGGCGCGATGCGGCTGCCGGCGCCATTCACGGCGTCGATGACCACGGTGAAGCGCCGTTCGCGGATGCGTTCGACATCGACCGCGCTGAGCACGCGGCCCAGATGCACATCAATAGCGTGTTCGGCGCGATGATAATCGCCACAGCGCAGCCATGTCTGCCACTGATCTTTTGGGCCCAGTTCCCAGGTCTCAACGACGCTGGTCAATTCACCCTGATCGATATTGCGACCCCGGCCATTGAAAAACTTCAGCGCATTCCACTCGACCGGATTATGGCTCGATGAAACCTGAATGCCGCCAGCGGCGCCGAGTTCAGCAACCATGATTGGCACCGTCGGCGTCGGCACGATGCCAATGTCGATGACATCACAGCCAGCTGCACGTAAGCCGGCGGCAACGGCCTGCGCCATCATTTCACCGGTCGGGCGCGAGTCGCGACCGACGACCACGGTGCCTTTGCCGCCAGCGATGGCGTGGGCGAATGCAGCAGACAGTCCCAGCACCTGTTCGGCATTGATAGTCTCGCCGACCACCCCGCGAATACCAGAAACCGAGACGACGCATTTCAGATGACGTGCCATGATCGACCCAGAGTCAGCCACGCAGGGCGCTCGTCCAGAGCCGACCGTGGTCAGAAGTGCTTGTGGGTGAACCGCCCGAGTGGTCCTGGTCTGCTATTTTGTGTCGGAAGCGCAGGCCCCGTCGGTCAGATGCAAGGCGCGGAATGCGCAGTGGTAGCACGGCTACTACAAGCGTTCCGCAACGCAGCAGATGGCTGGCGCGGCCAAGATTACGGCACAAAATATCAGACCAGGACTACTAACAGCCGCGGGCGCCATAGCTTCAACGCATAGCGACTGGATGAGGGACAAGGGGAAAACGCTGGAGCGGTATGGCACCGCGACCAAACTGCGGACATGCCCGCAGCGCCCGCAGAAGTCAAATTGTCCCAGCCTGCCCAGGCCCGCCTGCGCAAGCCCAAGACGCGCGGCGCCTTCAACACCGTTGATGCCGCCCGCCGTCAGTTGGGCCTTTTGACCGTCGCCGACCCCCTGGGCCAGGCGCGCATCTATTGGCTGATCGCCATGGATACGCAGGTGATCGAAGATGCGCGCTTTCTCGCCTTTGGCGATCTCGCCAGCCACGCGATCTGCGACGCCTTTACCGAGCTGTCCCGGGGCAACACGGTCGCCGCTGCGTGTGCCCTGCGGCCCGAGCAGATTGATAGCCTGCTGCGCGATGATCCGGTCTCTCCGGCCACCGGTTCGATGGAGGCCTACGCCTTCATCGGTGCCCTCCAGGAATTGGCTGAGGCCGCCTTACCCACCGTCGAATTGCTGCCGCCGCCGGTCGATGCCCCGCGCTATCAACGCAAGCGCAAGCCGGATTGGACCGCCGAGGACCAAGCGTGGTTGCCTTTGGGCTTGTTCAAAAAGGCGGAAATGGTCGACGGTTTGCTGGCTGAACTCCTCCGTGAAAGGCTCCCAGACGGCAAGGTCACGTGGCGCCTGGATGGCATCAATGATGATTTCCGCGTGCGCATTCGCTTTACCGGCCTGGATGAGGAAAAAATTCCCACCCTGTGCGCCTTCGCCCAGGATGCTCTGCGCGGCCAAGTCCATTCACAATTAATCGTCGAAGAGGTGCGCTGATGTCTGACCCCGATCAAGATGCCTATAAATACGGATTCTCGACTGCCGTCGAAGCCGTCACCCTGGGCCGCGGCCTGTCCGAAGAGGTCGTGCGCGCGATCAGTGCCGCCCGCAACGAGCCTGCGTTTTTGCTCGCCTTCCGGCTCAAGGCATTCAAACGCTTTCAGCAGATGGAAGAGCCGGACTGGGCTTCGGTGGACTATCCGACCATCGACTACCAGGCCATCCAATATTACTCGGCGCCAAAATCCAAGGACAAGGCCGCCGGCGAAGCCACCTACGCCAGTATCGACGACGTGCCTAAGGAAATTCTCGAGACCTTCGAGAAGCTCGGTATTTCTCTGGGTGAGCAAAAGCGTTTGGCTGGAGTCGCCATCGACGCCGTCTTCGATTCAGTCTCCATCGCCACGACGCATCAATCGCGCTTGTTCGACGCCGGGGTTATTTTCTGCTCGATCCAAGAAGCCGTCCGCCAATTCCCCGCGCTGGTCGAACGTTGGCTGGGCAAGGTCGTGCCCATTGCCGACAATTATTTCGCTGCGCTCAACTCGGCGGTGTTTTCCGACGGCAGTTTTGTCTACATTCCGCCCTACACCAAATGCCCGTTGGAACTGTCGACCTATTTCCGCATCAACAATACCGACTCCGGTCAGTTCGAACGCACCCTGATCATCGCCGATGTAGGCAGCCAGGTCAGCTATCTCGAAGGCTGCACCGCCCCGCAATCGTCCAAGCACCAGTTGCATGCCGCGGTGGTCGAACTGGTGACCCTAGACGACGCGACGATCAAATATTCGACGGTGCAGAACTGGTACGCGGGCGATCCCATCACCGGCGAGGGCGGCGTCTACAACTTCGTCACCAAGCGCGGTCTGTGCAAAGGAGCGCGCTCGCACATCAGCTGGACCCAAGTCGAAACCGGCTCCGCGATCACCTGGAAATACCCCAGCTGCATTCTCGTCGGGGATGGCAGCATCGGTGAATTCTATTCGGTGGCCTTGACCAATGGCCGCATGCAGGCGGATACTGGTACCAAGATGATCCACATCGGTCGCGATACGCGGTCGACTATCGTCTCCAAAGGCATCAGCGCGGACTATTCGTCGAATGTCTATCGCGGCTTGGTGCAGATCCATCCTCAGGCCGAAGGCGCGCGCAATTATACCCAGTGCGATTCAATGCTGGTCGGCAAGACCTGCACTGCCCGCACCTATCCGTACGTCGATGTGCAAAATCCCAGTGCCCGCCTAGAACATGAAGCCAGCACCTCGACCCTGAGCGAAGAACAATTGTTCTATCTGCGTTCGCGCGGCATTCCCCAGGAAGAAGCCATCGGCGCCATCGTCAATGGCTTCTGCAAAGATGTCCTCGCCGTCCTGCCCCTCGAATTCGCCGCCGAGGCCCACAAACTCCTCGCCCTTAAGCTTGAAAACAGCGTTGGTTGATCCTTTTATGCTCACTATTACCAATCTTCACGCCCGCGTCGACGACACCCCGATCTTAAACGGAATCGATCTCCATATCGCAACCGGCGAGGTCCACGCGATCATGGGGCCAAACGGCTCCGGAAAATCGACCCTGGCGAAAGTAATCGCCGGGCATCCTGCCTATACCGTAACCGAGGGCAGCATAACCTGGAAGGGCGCCGACCTGTTGGCCCTGCCCCCCGAAGAGCGCGCCACCGGCGGGATATTCCTCGGCTTTCAGTATCCGGTTGAAGTCCCTGGGGTGAACAATGCCGAATTCCTGCGTCTGGCCTACAATGCCCGCCGCAAGGCCCGCGGGGAAGCAGAATTGAAAACCGCTGAATTCGCCCCCCTCCTAGCCACCCGCATACGGCAGGCCAAGATGGATGTGGTATTTGCCGAGCGCGATCTGAATGCAGGCTTTTCCGGTGGCCAGAAAAAGCGCAATGAAATTCTGCAGATGACCGTGCTTGAACCAGAATTGGCCCTCCTTGATGAAACTGACTCCGGTCTTGATATCGATGCCTTAAAAATCGTCGCTGACGGCATCAATACTTTCCGCCGCGCTGACCGGGCGATTATTTTGATTACCCATTATCAACGCCTGCTGGATCTGGTGCGGCCGGATCGGGTGCATGTGCTGGCCAAAGGCCGCATTGCCACCAGCGGTGACCGTACCTTGGCCGAACGCATTGAGGCGGACGGATTCGAGGCGGTTTTGGCGTGATGGCACATGTCGCTAATGCCGCTAATGCCGCTCATGGAGCTGATTCCTGGGAGGCCCTGCGCCGCGACGCAGCGGCCCGCGCCGCCACGGTGGGTTTACCAACCCGCGCCAGCGAAGCGTGGCGCTATGTCGATTGCGAGCCGCTGGCGAGCGAACCCGCACCGGCTTCGGCGCCCGCGATCGCGATCCGACCCGGAGCCACGGGCTGGAAAACCGCTCCCATCGATCCCGCCCAGGTCCGCGAGCGCTGGACCAAAGCTTTGCAGGAAACCAGCGATATCGGCCAGATCTGGAGTTGGTCGCGGCTGCACGAGACGCTCCATCTGCAGCTGCCCAAAAGCGCGCAGGGCTACCTGCATTGCCGCATTGACACCCCGGGCGGCTGGCATGGCTATCGCATTTTGGTCAGCGTCGAGCGCGGCGCGGTCGGCAGTCTGGTGATCGAATACGCCGTAGGCGCCGCGCGCGCGTGCACGGGAATTGACGTCGACGTCGCGCAGGGCAGCTCCCTCACCGTCGAAGAAATCCAGAGCGGCGATGATGCCGCGCAACTGCTCAGCAGTGCGAACATCACCGTTGATCGCGATGCCCAGGTCACCTGGACCAGCGCTTGGCGCGGAGGAACCCTGGTACGCGCACGTCAGGACGTGCGCTTGACCGCCAGCGGTGCGAGCATGGATTTTGCCGGCTTAGCCCGCGTCGCCGGCAAGCGCCAAGCGCACCAATACTTGCGCGTCGCGCACGTGATCGGCGATACGCGCTCGCGTCAATTGGTGAAAAACGTGATCGACGATACCGCCCGCGCGAGTTTCGATGGTCTGATTCACGTCGCCAAAGGCGCCGACCGCAGCGACGCCGAACAGCTCAATCATAATTTATTGTTGGCCCCCGGTGGTCGCGCCGACACCCGGCCCCAACTCGATATTCACGCCGACGAGGTCAAAGCCGCGCACGGCGCCACCGTCGGGCGCCCAGAGGACGAACAGATCACCTATCTGCGTACCCGCGGTCTGGATAGCGAAACTGCGCGGACGCTCGTTCAACAGGGATTCAGCGATGAAATCCTGCACCGGTTTCGCCATGTCCACCCTTGACCTGAGCACTTTCCGCAGCGCTATTCGCGCCCAATTTCCGGGCCTGACCGAAGTGTATCAGGGAAAACCCCTGGCCTATCTCGACAGCGCGGCGACCACGCAAAAACCCCTCGCGGTGATTACCGCCATGGACACCTTTTTGCGTGAGCAGTACGGCACCGTCCATCGCGGTCTGTATCGGCGCTCGGTGCAATCGACCCAAATGTACGAAGACGCCCGCCGTACGGTGGCGAAATTTATCAACGCGGCGAGTGAAAAATCTATCGTCTTCACCATGGGCTGCACCGACGCGATCAATTTGGTCGCGTGGTCCTGGGCCCGCAAGCATTTGCGCAAGGGCGATCGCATTCTGATCACCGGCATGGAACACCATGCCAACATCGTGCCCTGGCAAATCACCGCCGAGATTACCGGCGCCGAATTAGTCGTCTGTCCCATTCTCGACGACGGCAGCTTGGATTTGGAAGCCTTTGACCAACTGCTCGACGAGCGCGTCAAACTGGTCTCGCTGATCCATATCGCCAACAGCTTGGGCACGATCAATCCGATCCGCGAATTGACCCGCAAAGCGCACGCGCACGGTGCCAAGGTGCTGATCGACGCCGCCCAATCGATTGCCCATCAGCGCATCGATGTGCAAGACCTGGACTGCGATCTCCTCGCATTTTCAGCGCACAAACTCTACGGCCCGACCGGCATCGGTGTGCTCTACGGCAAGCCCGATATTCTCGCCAGCATGCCCCCCTGGCGTGGCGGCGGCGAAATGATCGAAAAAGTCACCTTCGAGAAAACCACCTTCGCCGAACCCCCGGCGCGTTTCGAAGCCGGTACCCCACCGATCACCGAAGCCATCGGCCTCGCCGCTGCGTGCAACTGGATCAGTGCCATCGGCTGGGACAACATCACCGCCGCCGAACACGATCTGTACGCCTACGCCGAAGCCGGCCTAGCCACGATCCCGAACCTCCGCCGCATCGGTACCGCCCCCGACCGCTGTTCCGTATTGTCATTTGTTTTGCCGGGCGCCCACGCCGCCGATCTCGCCAGCGTCCTTGATATGGAACACATCGCCATCCGCGCCGGCCACCACTGCGCCCAACCCGTCATGGCCCGCTTCGGCGTCCCCGCCACGGCGCGGGCGTCGTTGGGGATGTATTCGGATCGGGAAGATATTGATCGACTGGTCGCTGGGCTCAAAAAGGCTGCTGAATTATTTCGGTGATCTCAAAGAGATTCGCTTCAAGTATTTGGGGCGCCTCCACCTAGGTGAAACTTCGCCGCCGTTACGCCGAAATTCTAAAACGCGCCAAGCAGATGTTGAAGGCGGACGGACCACCAGGGGGCTGTTGTTTTCGGTTTTTTGGCTAGGGTATTCCGATGGAGATGCCCATGCCCTGCCGGTCCCTGTTGCTCGCCTTGCTTGTGTCCTCGCTCGTAGCAGCTGATGTGGAGACCTCAGTGCCGAAAGGCGGCGCCTGGGTTTCACCCGCCGACACGGCCGGTTTGGCGACGGTCCGTCTGCATTTTCCGTCCACTTGGCACCCGTCCCAGCCGGCGTCGGATCGGGAGATCGATCCAGCACCGCCACGGGTAACCATCGGCGAAAAGCAGATCCCCCTGCTTTACGTCGTCTGGCGGGAGCTGCCGGCCGAGGACGCGCCCATCATGGAGTGCCTCGCCCGCATTCGCGCCGACACGATTCCAGTGGGCGCCAATATTTCTGCTGAGACCACGAGCGGCTGGTCCTACGGCGTTCTCAGCGACTGCGAGGTTCTCGCCCAGGATACCACCCTGGACGCTGACTGGCGTGGCGCATTTCTCGCGCTCCTGCGCCAACGCATTGCTACCCACGAGGATCACGAGATCGAGACCCTGCTGGTGCTGCGGCTCACGGGGTCTCTGCCCGAGGAATCCTTTCCGACGTGGAAACGCGATGACGTCGTGCGCCTGCTCGCCGGTTTGAACGGATTTAATGACATCGCCGACGCGCTGCCTGACGCGCAGCGTATTCATCTGGGCCCCGAGGTCGCGGACCAGCAGTCACCGGACCCGTTATTTTTGCCCAAGGTCGACGCTCCAAATGCCCCTGCGAATAGCGGTTCCGCGGTTGCCCGCTTCGTGCCACGCAGCTGCTGGTGCATCGAGTGGAGCGACCCCACCACCGCCCTCACGACTATTCGCGCCGTGGCCGGGTTTGTGGATGAGTGGACCGGCGCGGCGTGGCCGGTTTCCTGTCTGGATTTGGTCGAGCGCATCTGCGACGATCTCGGCCTCGACGAGGCACTCCTCGCTGACCTTGCCGGCAAGGATATTGACGGCGTTGCTTTTTTTGGCTGGGACTGGTACCTGCAGTCTGGCAGCAACCTTGGTTTCATTATCCACGCCAAGCAGCCCATTGCCCTGCCCGGAAATTTTTCCGGCAAGCACCCCGGTGCTGTGGCGCTGAACGATCACACCATTCTGCTCAGCACTGGCGGTCGGATCGCCGACATGGCCAAACGCGCTATCGCGGATGGGACCTCGCTCGAATCGGATCCTTGCTACCGGCAGGACCGCGCGGCCTGCACCGTTGCCGACGGCGAACGTGAGCTCGGCTTCGCTTTTCTCGGCGACCATTGGCTGACCAATCTGATCAGTCCGCGCTGGTTCGTGCAGACCGAACGCCGCCGCAATGTCAACGCCCGCATCCGCCTGGTCATTCTTCTGCGCGCGGTGGTCGCCGCCGAACGCGGCCTGGATTCGCCAGCGCCGCTCGCGTCGCTGCGCAGCGGCAGCGGTCTGCCCGACGGTGATATCGCGTGGCTGCTCGACGGCCTTGCGGAGCGCGACGGGGTTCTGGTCCATCGCGATCTGGGCGGCCTGTGGGCGCACCCGCCCATCGACGAATTGCCCTTCGACCGCGTCACCGCCCGCGAAGCCCAGGCCTACGAGGACTTCTGCACCCTGTACCGCAACCGCTGGGAACGTGCAGATCCCCTCGCCTTCCACGCCGTGCGCGAGGCCGACGGCCAACTGCGCACCAGCCTGCTGATCAGCCCCATTAGCCGCCGCTCGGACTTCGCGATGGTCGATCAGTTCCTGTCCCCGACCAAACTGCCGCATCGGGTGGTGGTTATGCCCGGCGCCGCCGCTGGGCTCAGCCTGACCCTGCGCACCGAAGCGGCGACCCCGATGATCGGCCTGCGCCTGCCGCAAGTCCTCAACCTGCAGGCCAGCGCCCTCGATTTTGCCTGGACTTCCTTCCGGCCGAACCAATGGCTGAAGGAGTCGCCCGAGGAGGACGAGGTCTCCTACCTGCGCCTGCCCGCTGCGATCATCGTCCCCAATGTTCTGCTCGATGGGTTGCTCGGCGGCGGTCTGCTGGGCGCGCGCAATTGGACGCCGACCGACGAGCAGGGCATCCAAGCCATGGACGCCGGGTCCGGTGCCTATCCCTGTCTGCGCTGGCGCGCCGAGGGTGAAGGCTTCTCGGCCCTCGCAGCCCATCCCGGCCCCCTGCGCGCCCTGCGCGACGCGCCGGTGACCTACCGCGACACGCCGGCCTGCGATCTCTACGCCTGGTTCGACGGCCGCGCCGGCTACCTACTGCGCCGCCGCCTCTGGCAGCTGGCCATCACTGATCGCAGCGTCGCCGACTGGCGCCGCAGCAACCGCCTGCGTCGGATCAATGACTATATCGGCGCTGCCAAGGCACCGGCCGCGGTCGTCGCTAGCTTCCCGCGCCCGGGCATGCCCCTGAGCGTCGGCAGCGGCATGCCGACCTACCTCGAAGCCGGCCGAGGCTGGGGATCGGTGATGCGCGATCTCGACGACCTGCCGCCGATCATCACCGGCCTACACGCAGCCTCCCTCGCCATCAGCGTCGGGGCCGATTCCCTGCGCTTCGACGGCCGCTGGCGCTGGGATGCCGAGGCGGACCCGGACAATGGCATTCAAGCCGTTCCCGCAGATGCAGACGCCGAAGCGACGACTCTGGATTTCGACCGTTAGACCGGGCGGGAGATCCCATTTCGCTGCATCTATCTTATGACCGTCTCTGTCTCTGGAAGCGTGGCATTTGGAAGCGTGGACATGCACTCATTAGATCGTGTCAATATGGCCCGAGATCGACAGCGCTCATGAAATATTGGACCCGGTGTGATCGGTGCATGTCCACGCTTCGTCACCCGCTTCGTCACTCCACGCTTCGATCACCAGTTAATCGACAAAAGGCCGGCGATATCGGCAGCTCAAACTCACTTCAAAATGCGTCTGACCGCCGATCAGCGGGTATCAGAGGTTCGTACTTTCTGGGATGAGATGTATGCGATCGAAATACCTTCCGGCATGAATGACGATGGTGTGTTAAGAGCGGCCAAAAATACCGTAGATACCCTTGCAGGAATTCCGTGATAGCACAGCCCTACCTGGTTACCCTCTGTATGAGGGCGCCCCTCGATCGCGTTAAATCCGCCTCGAGCCCGTGGAGAGAGGAGCTGCAGGATGCGCGGGTTGAGGAATGGGGGAGTGAAGTGCTCGTGCACTGTGTTCGCGATGCCGCCGAATTACATCGGGTACGAGAGCTTGCTAGTGCTCAAATTGATGGCGCAACAGTTTGTTACTCGATGGAGGTGGCTTTCCCCCAGGTTGATCCCGAGAATTGTTCTGGAGATTATCTGGTTTGGGATATGCCCACTGACCCGATGATCGTTCAGGCTGACCCATTTGATGGCTTTATAAAGGCCTCTGTTTGTGGTGTTTGCGCCGCTGTGTTTTGGCATCAAGCAGAACCATTTCATTTCACTGAACTTCCGATTGCCCCCATTACGCGGGCCTTAAACAATGCGATTCTTGTGGATGATTTACTGGCGAAAAAGTTATCTCAAGCGGGCATTCCGTTAATGGACGTTCCGGGTCATGCTAAATACCGGCAGCTACCGTTCGCGGCATCGTTTATGCCGAAGGAAATGGAGCCCCTGCCCCTGGGCGCTCAGTACGTATGCGGAAGCACTTGCCGGGCATGCGGTTTGTCCCGGGAATATCGTGAACCATATCATGTTGGTGGACCATTGCCGAAAGATCGAACGGGCAAGGGGTTGACGGTATTACTTGATGGAACCCCTATATGCACGAATATTAGTGATTTCCCTGGCGGGTTCGCTTTGATTTCCCAGCAGCCATTTGGCCTTTATCCGGAAAGCGACTGCCCCGAGTCGATGTTTCTCCCGATCATTATGAGAAAAGATATTGCCCTTATTATTCATCGGGCTTGCCCCGATTCCTTATGGAGATCAGTATGTTTCGTTTAATTATTTTATGTTTTTTGCTTATTTCAGTCTTTGTTAATGTTTCTGCGGCCGACAACGCCGAATTCCATAGTGACCTGAGTCGCATCCTCGTCGAGGGCATTTCAAATGAGCAAGACACTTTGGTTATCATTGAGGCATTGAAGGTAGGAAGCGAGGCTGACGTGATTATGGCCTCCCTGATCGCGGGCAGGAGCCCCGATTTCCTGAAGGGCCACACAAATGTACTGATTGATGCTTATTTACGGTCGAATGAGGGAATTGCCTTGCTGCCACTTGAGGCAATTGGCAAGAGCTCTCCTCCCAACCAAAAAATACTGGAGGTGCTCCGTGGGTACCTTGGCGGCGACCTGCTTGAACGGATTCGGCTCTATCGCGAGGTGCACGTGGTACCTTCGGTTGGTGGCTATCTCCAGAACGATATCATTGAATTTGTCCTTGCGTCCGCATCGGAGGAAGAGCGTCTTCTTGCGTTCACGTGCCTTTCCAAAGGGGCGCGCGATGGGGGATCTTTTGATGCCGATTTGCTCGCCTCTACATTAATGGCAACGGTCGACGCGGGCCCATCATTAATTGATAGGGCGGGGGCCATTGTGTGCTTGGGGATTATCCACCCGGCACTAAAAAATAAAACGAAGCAAGCTGTAAATACTGTTCTTAGCGAAACTCTCCGCTCCAATGATAGGCATCTGGCGCTATTCGCTGCGCACGAATCGCTAAGTATTGGTATTCATACCGAGAATGCTCTTTCCGTTGCGGCATCATCCTTCTCTGAGCCTGACCAGCAATTGCGTGCAAATGCATCTGTTCTTTTTCAAAAATATGTAAGCAAGGACGAGGCCGAAGCACTGTTGCGGGGTGTTGTGGGTGAAAATGAGGTGGTGGAAATTGTCAATAACATATATAAGTGACTAGGTATGATCCGGTTTCCATTCCTCCACCTTTATCCACGCCCAGTTTTGTGGACGCCCAGATAAGCGGGAAATGCACTTCGATTAATTTTATCCTTTCCATCACTTAACCAGTTTTCGGCATTGCTCCAGATGGTTGGATGCGGACAACGGGGGCATAAGTGCCGCGGCTCCCCCGGGGATATGTTCATAGAGTTGCGCCTCGTTGAAGGTACTGAGAAGTTTGCCGATGAGCATCGCCAAGCCGACTGGAACGGCCATGAATCGATCCGCCGCGCTCCGGTAAACGAGCTGCCATAAAGGCACTCCAGCACGTCCAGAGAACGGCCGAGCCAGAATGTTTGCAATGCAATCGGGCGGGGAATATCCCGGTCACATATTAAGTTGATCAGACGCATATTTAGCTGGAATTCATACCTAACGGAACCTATTTTTTCGTAATAGTGCAATAAATATATATGACAATTTACAATCATCAATATATGACAAACGTACTATAGATATATCTTGGTGTCCGACCAATTGCACCTCACAGGTATCGCCATCAATAACCCGTATAATTTTTGCGTATTGTTCATTTGTTTCCTCAGTGAAAACATCGGGGGATATCACGAGTAAACAGCATATAATGAGCCATTTTAACATGGTTCAGATGATCGACGAGGTTCTTGAGCTCTGCACGGTCCTCACCATCGCTAGGTTAAACCCGCGCAACCAAGCGCCCCAATAGTTGTTTCGCACAGCAACCGTAAATTCGTGGGTAGAACCTAGCTAAGCGAGGATGCGCTGTTAGGGTTGCACTACTGAGGGAAGTGCATGTCCACGAGATCGAGCCACATTAATGGTATAACCAATGGAGAATCTGAACTGAGCATTGACTCGAGCATATTGATTTCATGGTCTTTTGAATATTATGAATCAATAGGAATAAATTTAGCGTGTGAGGAAGCGTGGACATGAGCGTGGATATGCACTCATTAGATCGTGTCAATATGGCCCGAGATCGACAGCGCTCATGCAATATTGGGCCCGGTGTGATCGGTGCATATCCACGCTTCGTGCACGCTTCGTTTGTCCACGCTTCGTTAGCTTCGTTCCACGCTTCGTCTTTTGCGTCTTTTGGGTCCTATGATCGTGCCACGGAGCTCGAGGAGCTCGGCGGGAAGGTCCTCGACCTCACCCGTTCAGATTGGGAAGCGCTGGCGCGTTAGGCCATCGATCCTATGGGTGCGTGGCGACGAAGGGCTGCAGGTTTTGAGCCCTTCGCGTTTGTGCTGAGGACTGGCTCTTTGTGCGGGTAGGCAAAGATTCGGAATCTCCGACGATCCGAGAGCAGCACATGCTGTCACCCGCCTTCAGCGGCATGGACCTTCACGGTATTCGCTTCCGTGAGGCGGTACCTACCATTGATCGGATGATTCGGAATGCGTCGTGACGCTCCAGGACGGATATCCAGGTCGATGACGACAGCATCGACGGTCAACTCCAAGGTCCCCTGCACCTCCAGATGATCATTGGAAACGATCGAAATGTTTCCGTTGATGAGATGTCCCCGAGAAACCTTGAAATCTTGGCCTGAGCGAAGGGCCGTGGCATCTCCCCCCGCCAGGCCCTTCCACCGTGTCACTGCATCGTCGTTCAGATCGATGACGTACGCGAGCGGCGCCGTGCGCTGGGTAATATGATGAAATATAACAATCTGGGGACATGAATCAGGATTGACTTGGAGCGGACGAACGATCTCGCGACTGCATCCCGTCAGGAGCAGGGCCACCAGCATCATGCTTCCCATGCTGAGGGGTGCACCAACCGTCATGGCGCACCCTTCTTGACGAGTCTCACCTTCGCCAAGGCCAAGTCGATCTGCTTTTCGATATCCTTGGCATCCTGCCCCTTCGCGATTTGAACTTCTACGGAAAAAAAGGCGTCATTCCCCTTTGAGGACAGCATGTATATCTTCGTGGTGAATGCTTCCCCGCCCTGATCTTTGGCCACGGCCATGGCGGTCTTCCCCTGAAGGATCCCGCGTTTCCAAATGGCCTCCTCGATCGCTGCATCCCGGGCCTCTTCCTGGATGCCTTTGAGATACTCTGGCCAAAATGCGGCCAGAGAGAGATCGGGGGGCATCGGTGCCACATCGATGGTGGCCGCCATCTTGCCTTCGACTGCCGAGCGAATGATCAGTCGCAACGAAGATCCAGCAGGGACGACCACTGGGCTGGCCTCGGTGGCGATAAAGGGCCGAATCGGATCAGGCAGGGCAATGACAATGCCCTGCACCTGGACATCGACAGCCGGCAGCACGCCGGTCCAGAGCGCCGCTAGCCCCGAGAAGATAACCTTGCAGAGACGCTGGCGTGCACGAGTCATGGGTTGCTCGACAAAATGGGCTTAAGGGCCTCGAAGCTTCGACGTGCACCAACCCACTCAGTAACAATATGCACATTCCAATCGTAATCGATCTCGAACCAGTATGCGCCGATCTTCCGATAGCGGTTTTTTAGATAGTAGGATGGCGTCGGAGGAACCGCTTGAACATTGGTGATATTTCCGGCAGCATCCGTCGTCAGGGTCAGGTCGAATGCCTCCTCAAGGTTGGCATTGGGAATGCTCGTCCCTCTGGGGAAGTGGAGTTCCGCAGAATAGTAGTTGAGCTTGTTTACCGCTGGACCGATTCGTGGGTATGGATTGGGGATTGGGCCGTCGACCCCTTCGATGATCGTGTGGGCTCGGGGATGCTTGCAATACTCCTCTCTGAAGAACTCGACATAGGCCGTGGAATTCTTGGCTCCCCATGAAACCCCAATTGAAATAATGTTCCGGTTCTCGGTGCCCCCCTGAGTATAGTCATCCTTCATCCACTCCTGGATTGCCCTACGGGTTGCCCGTCGGGCCCAGATCATATGTCCCGACTGGCGCTCACGATCAACGCGCGGAAGCGGTCCGAGCCCGAAAACGCCGGCACCAAAGATGCTACCATCAGCGGTTGCACCACCTGATGCCACCGCCTCCGAAACATACTCCCACGCCCCAGATGGAGTCCCGCCGAATCCGGACACACCGATCGCCAGCCGCCGTTCTTCTTTCACTTCGTAGGTCACGCAATCCTTGGCGTCACCATGTCCACTATCCGGAACAAAAAGCACATCGATCTTACCCTTCCCAATGGTGACGCCCTCGATGAGGTACTGATGGATGCCGACCGTAACCGGCCGACCCTGCCCGCTGGGGACATGCGTGCCATTCCCGGTGTAGAGATTGATGCTTGCCGGATACGTGAATGTCACCGTTCCATTGGATTCCACGATATCGAGGATCGCCTGCATCAAGTCGATATCGCTTGTCACGATGCCGGCCTTATGGGCGTCATCCTGCTGGAGCCATTGTCCACCCTCGTCATATCCGGTATTGCAGGCCAGAATAAGGCTCGGGTCAGCTTCTTCGACTGCGTCTTCCTGATCCGAACGATCCGGGGGATGCTGGCAAACCCGTGAAGTACGATCCGAATCGACGTCGAAATCCATATGCACGATGGCCCCGGTGAAGGTCGGAGGCTCACCGCCGCCGGGTCCCGTTGGATGGCAGAGGGGCATCACCCCATTAAAAGTGACATGCACTGACTGATTCGGGTGAGTAACCGTCACCTTCCAGGTCCAAGTTTGGAATTTACCCGGATCGCATGGATTGGATCCAACGGGCGGAAGACTCCACATGGCGGTGGAATCGGACACGTCCAAGTTTGGTGTCGTCTGAATATATCGATCAGCGCAATTGGATCCCACCGTCACAACCAGATTGGCCATGCCGGCACTGATCTTGCCCATACCACCAGGAGGGTTTTCCCCCGGGCAGACTTCGCAGGTTATCGAATCCAGTGCCGACAGATGCGCGGCTCCGAACACGATCATCATGCAGATGAGCGCAGCTTTTTTCACGGATTCTCCTTGGGTTTTTCTTGCAGATGCTCTCTGATGTCAGGGAGCAGCTCGGATTCGATAATTTTTCGGAATTCGCTCTTTGGGAACACTTGTATGAATTGTTTGTAGGCGACTGCGGCTTTCTTCCAGTCCCCCTGCCAATATTTGACAGTGGCCGAATACCACATGGCCGACTCAGCCAAAGGATGTCCACGATGCTTCTCGACCAGAGTATCAAACGTCACGCAAGCGGCTTCCGGGTCGCGCTTCCTGGTATACTCCGCAACCCCTTTTCGTAGGAGGAGATCGGGGATCCATGCGCACTTCGGGTACCGTGCGATGGCCTGACAGACTGCTTCGTAATGATCCTGATGCAGCTTTAGCGCATACAGAGCCTCCGTACGTCGATACGTCGCGTACTCCGCCTGTACAGGGATCGGCTTAAGCAGAACACGTTCCTGTTCGTCCAAGATCCGATCATGGAGGTGTTTGGCTCTGAGTGGCGACCCACTCAGAAGCTTGAAATCGGCGATGAACAACATGAGTCCGACGCGTTCATTCCCACGCAGAACCAAGGCTGGCGTGAGCTGACGTCCGCTCTCGCACAAATCGATGAGGATATCAATGGGTCTGGGCGCCGGTTCGAGACCACTCAAGAGGGGCTGTGGTGGTTTTGCATATTTCCTGGCTGATTTGAACCATCCAAGTGCAACTTCCGCTTCCGCGCCGATGTACGATGCCAGTCCCAGCCTTTGACATGCGCTCTCTGAGATGGCTTCCCAGGTGGCATCCATATCCGCGCCAAGCTCACTTCGCATGCGCTCAAGGACCTCATGGGCCTTGGCGTACCTTTCTCTGGCCATCGCGGGATTGAATTCGTGCTCAAGGGCCCAGTCTCCTAGTGAGATCAGCGTTTGGCCACGATATGGCCCAACTGGATCCTCTCGGTAAAGCGCATTCCATTCGTCCAAAGCCTCGGACACCCTTCCCAATCCGAACAGACAGTCGGCCCTCCCCCACCGTGCACCTGCCTTCACCGCTTCACCCTTGGCGATACCCAGAGCTGCACTGTAGAGCCCTTCGGCTTTGTGATAGTTACCGGCAAGGCGCTCCACGTTCGCCTTTGACAACAAGCTGTCTTCGGTGTCGGCGGTCAGCTTTAGGCCACGCATCGAAGTGAGCTCCTTCCAAAATGGAAGCTCCTGCGGGCTGGAGATGGCTTGCTGGGCCGTGAGTATCGCCCATGTCGCGGCTTCGAGCATGTGGGCTTCATCACCACGCTCGCGATGGATGACGGCACACCAATACGCTGCTTCGATCTGGTATACGACAGAACCGGCCTTTTCCTTGACTATCGGCTCCAGGAGCCTGAGTGCATCGTCTCCTTCTTCAGCACGTCGATGAATCTGCGCCAACTTCAGGATCGCCACTTCCCGTTGCGGCAAGGCTCCAGCGAGAGGTTCGGCAATGATTTCCCGGTAAAGGCGTGCGGCAAGTCGATCATTGCCGTCCTCTGCGTAGAGGCTGGCCAACAGGATTCGAGCATTCGTGCGAAGGTCGACATCCGGAGCATTCACCCACTGCCGAAGTGGCGTCTGTGCGGCATTATTTAAAGAGAGATTTCCGGACTCATGCAGCTTGCTTAGTGCTGCCAACCCTTCCGTCGCCCCGGTTGCAGCTTCTGCTTTTTGCAGAGATGCCGCAGCAACGAAACTTAAGGCGAGCAACAACAACGGGAGCAGCCGATACGATCCCAATGGCGTTCACTTAGCACAAGTCCTCCCGTTCGGGTGCTTTCGTTTTCGGGATTCGGTGCGTCCAGGCCGTCTTTTTGCGGCATATCGGGCCAGATCGGCGATGTCGGCTGCCATCGCC
>Ga0163144_10012894_pt1 | contig 17488 bp, 17 predicted proteins | sample OliLak19BULKMAT1_FD_123175 | JGI IMG/M metagenome (GOLD analysis project Ga0163144, IMG submission 123175) | Freshwater microbial mat bacterial communities from Lake Vanda, McMurdo Dry Valleys, Antarctica - Oligotrophic Lake LV.19.BULKMAT1 | ecosystem: Environmental > Aquatic > Freshwater >...
CCGCGCATCGACCTGCTCGTGCAGCGCGCGGCCACCAACTTCACATCGAAGGTGCTCGGCGGCGTGGTCAAGGAGTGCGACGTCGTGGTCAAGGGCACCGTCGCAGGTCTGGCGCGCGGCTGGCTACGCAACGCCGCCGGCACGTTCCGCAGCGACCGGGCGAGCGAGCCGCTGCTCGCCGACGCGACCCTGCGCGCCGTCGCCGCGACCGCCGGCCAGGAGCTGACCTTCACCTGCGTGCCGCCGGGCTCGGGCACGCGCGTCGGCGTCGATCGTGACCTCGACACCTTCTTCGACCGCGACGAGCTCGACGCGGGCAGCGATCCGGCCGATCCGAACAGCATCCCGGGCGGCCCCACGCCCACGCCGGGCCCGACCCAGACGCCTACCCCGACGCCCGGTGGCCCCACACCGACGCCCTCGCCCACCCCGGTCGTCACCCCGACCCCGACGCCCGGACCGAGCCCGACGCCGACGCCGGTCGCGACCCCGACGCCGACCGGTGGTCCGACGCCGACGCCGACCGCGGCGCTGCCGGCAACGGGCATCCGCGCCAGCTCGCTGACGTTGCGCGACGACGCGAAGCCGCCGATCAACCTCGACACGCGGACCATGCGCTTCCGCTCCGCCGCCTACCAGGGCGTCCCCGGTGGCGCGTTCTCGCCCGCTTTCGGCAGCAACGCCGACCCGACGCTGCTCGGCTCGAGCGGCGGTGGTGCGACGCTCACCGTCTACAACCCAGGCGGCACCGAGAAGGTCGTCATCCCGCTTCCGGCGGCGAGCTGGCAACGCACCGGAAACAACGTCCAGCCGGGCTACAAGTACCGCGATCCGAAGCGCACCTCGGGCCCGATCACCTTGATCAGCCTGAACAACGGCCGGCTGTCGCTGAGCGGCAAGGGTGCCGCGCTGTACGGCCTGGCCGGCGCACCGCAGGGCACGATCGGCATCCGGCTGCGGCTCGGCAACGGCGTCGAGTACTGCGCGGTCGGCCCGGCAAAGGCGCCGGTCGCGACCAACGACACCACGGCGAAGTTCGTCAGCAGCGCCAACGCCGCAGCACCGGTGGTCTGCCCGCCGGTGCCGTGAGCTGCGCACGACGGGGACGCCGCGGAGTCGATCCGCGCGGCGTCCCCGTCGTGCGCGCCGGGCGCGTCCTGCCGGAGCCGCCCGAGCCACAGCCAGTCGAGCGCGGGCGCGCGCTGCCTCGCCGCTCGCGCTCAGACGCCGCGCCGGACCTCGCCCAGGCTGATGATGCCGAACGCCGTCTCCGGCCACGTCTGCTCGAGCGCCGCCTTGAGCAGCACCCGCGACCACGCCACCCACGCCTCCCACGACAGCCGCTTGTCCCAGGACGTACCCCACTGCGCGAGGAGGTCGAGCGCTAGCCGCGCCTCGGCCAGCGCGTCGTCCCAGCGCTGGGCGTTCAAGTAGGTCTGCGCCAGCAGGACGTGCGGCTCGGCGATGAAGGGGTTCAGTGTGACCGTCTGGTGGAGCTGCTGCTCGGCACTCGCTGGATCGGCGTCCTGGCTCACGGCGCAGACCACCTCCCAGTAGAGGTCGCGTGCCGCGCGCTCGGCGTCGGACGCGAGCTCGACGCTGCAGCGCGCGAACACCGGCGGCAGCCGAGCCACGCCACACGCGGCGGCGCGGCGGCCGAGGCGGGAGTTCATGCCCATCCACAGACCCGGCCGGTTGTCGCCCGGCCAGAGTGGGTGCGCGCCGCCGGCGGCGCGGGAGAACAGCCGGTCCTGCCAGGAGAACAGCTGCTCGGCGTAGTCGGCCATCGTGACCACGTAGAAGATGCCGAGCTCGCGGCCTGAGAGCTGGATGGTCTCGTCGCTGCGGTAGAGCCCGATGCGCAGCCCGTCGGCGGGCACCGCGAGATCATCTAGCGGCAGCAGCTGCTCGCGCCTGATCTCGCAGAACACGTGCACCAGACGCTCGGCCTCCTCACCGATCAAGCGACGGACGGCGTCGCGACCCTCGACCTGGTCGGAGTCGAAGACCTTCATGCGCACGAAGCTATTCGAGTAGATGCTGTGCATCAGGCCCAGGCGGCAGACGTCGCTCGGCTGCTGCCAGGCGGCGAGGATGCGCCAGACGCCGAGCAGGTGCTCGAGGAACGTGCCGTGCTTGTGCCAGATCTCGCGCGCCCCCTGGCGCGCGAGGACGTCGAGGTACTCGCCGAGGCGCGGCTCGATTCGGTCGTGATCGTGGCGCACCAGATCGAGCACGTGCTCGGGCAGATCTTCGGCGCAGGCTGGGCTCGCTCCAGGAGAATATTCCATCGGCTCGACGGCTCGCATGGCCGACGGCGGCCGGTCAAGGGCGTGGTCGCATGACGGCAAGCACGTGCCCGGCGCGAGCAACGCTGCCGATGCCGGCGTGAACGCGAGCGTCAGCGGAGCTTCTCGCGACGCCGCTCGCCGGTGTCACGAAACGGGCTGAAGCTGCTTCTGCCGCAGTGCGCGGAAGGTCTCGCTGTCGAGCTGGCCCTGCACCGGCACGCCGGCTAGCGCCGCACGCAGGCTGTCGATCCTGCTCGGGTCCTGCAGGTGCGGCGCCGCGCCGGCGTCGCGCGTCTGCTGGCGCAGCGCCAGGGAGAGCGCGGCGTGCGGGTCGTAGCCGGCGTTCGCGAGGATCGTCAGCGCCAGGCGGTCCGCTTCGAGCTCCTTTGCCGGATCGATCTCCTGCGTTACCGCGCCGAGATCGATGCGCGGGTTCGCCTCGTCGCGGCCGGTCGACGCCGGTGCTGCGCGGAAGTGCCCCGCGCGCTGGTGCGCCATCTCGTGCGCCAGGATCGCCGCCACCTCGGCCTCGTTCTCGCAGAACGTGACCACGCCCTCGTTGACGTAGATGCGACCGCCGCCGATCGCGAACGCGTTCGCGGCGCGGTCGCGCACCACGACGAAGCGCCACGGGTACGGCGTCGGACCGGCCTTTTCACCGAGCCGTGCGCCGAGCTTGCGGACGTACGTGGCGATCGGTCCCGAGCCGGCGAGCGGCCAGGTCGCCTCGATGCGGTTCGCGGTCGTGCGCGCGCGCCGCGCCTCCGCGTCGTCGGCGCACGCCGTGCCTATCAGGCCGAGGATGAGCGCGAGCAGCCCCGCGGCACAGAACGCTCCGAGCCGGGCTCGCGCACGCGCAGCCGCGATCATTCACTGCACGATGAAGGTCGCGAGCCGCTCGTCGTAGCTGGTTCCCGCCTCGACGCGTGTCTTGACGACGTAGGTGCCGGTGGTCGCGTTGGACGGGATGTCGATCGACGCCCTGGACTGCCAGCCGGCGGGCTCGCGCTGCTCGGTCCTGGGCGGCATCTTCGCCACCACCGCGCCGTCCTTCGAGAGCTCCCACGACTCCTGCACCGCGACGCTCGACGTTCCCGACGGCGCCAGCACCGAGTAGTCGGTGTCGAAGGTGACCTTCTGCCCGGGTGTGACCTGGGCCGGTGACGCGCTCGCGTTGCGGATCTTGACGATCGTGCCTTCGGCCGGCTGGTAGCCGAAGGTCTTCGCCTCCTCCTCCTCGGTGCGCGTCTTCTGCGAGTAGTACTGGATCAGCTTGACGGTCCCCCAGCCGACCACGGCGCCGGCGGCGGCACCGATCAGCGCGGCCTTCGGGTCACCCTTGGTCGCGAGCGCGCCGATGCCGGCGCCGGCCGCGGCACCGCCGAGCGCGCCGAGAAGCTGGTTGCCGGTATCCGAGCTCATGCCCGAGCACGACGCGAGCAGCAGGCTGGCGGTGACCGCGGCGACGACGGATCTGGGGGTTCTCGACATGGACATGATCGTACTCTCCTAATCGGTGCGCTGCGCGCCCTCGGGACGGATATCGCCCCACACCGGGGCGGCTTGCTGCGGCTTCTCGACCGGCGGCGCAAGGGGCTTGGCGAACCCGGGAACTACGTTACGGCCTTTCTTCGCGACCATCGTCGGTGCCGGCGCGCGCTTGGGCTTCGCCGTGCCGGATGGCTCGGGGAGCACGTCCTCGGGGACACGCGCCTGGCGCGCCGTGTCCGGGGTGGGCTGCGCAACTGGCGCGACCGCGGTCGCCGCCGGTGCCACGAGAGCGGCGACCGGCTGCGGTGGAGCCGCGGTCTCGCGCGGCGCAACGACCACCTGCGGGCTCGCGCTCGGCGCCACGCGCTCCGGCACACGCACCACCTCGGCACTCGGAGCCGGCAGCGGTGCCGGCTTCGGCTGGATATCGTCCGGCTGCAGCCAGAGCGCCACCGCGAGACCGGCGCCCGCGACGACCCCACCGCCCAGCAGCCAGCGGCCGAGGTGGCGGCCGGACACGCCTTCGCGCAGCGCCGCCCTCGGCAGCGGCTCGGGCTTGGGCTCGGGCAGCGACTCGGCGACCGTGGCAGCGACCGTCTCCGGCGCGCGCTGCATGTCGACCGTGTCGGTGCTGCCGACCAGCGCGTGCAAGGTCGCGCGCCGGTCGCGGTCGAGCGGCGCCGCCTGGATCAGCGCGCCCAGGAACGAGCGCAGATCAGGGAAGCGCGCCGCCGGATCCTTCGCCAGCGCGCGCAGGAAGACCTCGCGCAGCGGGGCGTCCAGGGTATCGGGGATGTCGGGCGGATCGTTGACGATCTTGTACAGCAGCGCCGGTGTGCTGTCGGCACGGAACGGCCGCCGCCCGGTGAACAGCTCCAGTGCCAGGACATAGAACGAGTAGCGATCGGTCGCCGGCGAGGCGTCGTCGCCCTTGATCTGCTCGGGGGCCATGAAGCCCGGCGTGCCGAGGAACATGCCGGTCGCGGTCAGGTTGGAGTCCTCGGCGCGCGCGATGCCGAAGTCGAGTAGCTTGACGCGCCCGTCGGCGCTCACCAGCAGATTGGCCGGCTTGATGTCGCGGTGCACGATGCCGGCCTTGTGGGCCGCGTCGAGCGCTCGCATGCCCTGGGTCAGCACCTGGATGCGGCGCTCGTCGTCGAGCCCCCCGGCACGGATCATCTGGTCGACGTCGGAGCCGGCGACGAACTCCATCGCGATGAACGGCCCGAAGCCCGGCTCCTCACCGACGTCGTAGACCACGATGACGTTCGGGTGGTTGAGCTGCGCCGAGACCTCGGCCTCGCGCTGGAAGCGCAGCATCGCGTGCTCGTGCTCGGCGAAGCTGCCGCGCACCAGCTTGATCGCGACCTGGCGCTTCAGCAGCGCGTCCTCGGCGAGATAGACCACACCCATGCCGCCGCCGCCGAGCTTGCGGAGCACCTTGTAGCGTCCGATGGTGGTGGGATCCTGTGCCAAGACCTATTGCGCCTGGATCTCCGGCGACGTCCCCAGCGTTCCGAACAGTCGATCGAAGATCGTCACCGTTCCGCCGTAGTTGCAGTTCAAGCGCACGTGGTGCGCCTCGTGGATGCGCGGCGTGAGGTAGAGGTTGACGAGCGGCGTCCGCTCCCAGTGGCGCGGGAAGACCTGGCGGCCCGAGTGGGCGAGCGCGATGCTGGCACTCAGAAAGAGGCTCACCACGAGCACCGAGACCAGGTGCACCGGCAGCAGGAACATGGTCACCGGAACGAAGCCGACCAGCAGCAGGAACTCGAGCGGGTGCATCGCGATCGTCGACCAGACGTCGACCTCGCGCGCCCGGTGGTGCACCGCGTGCACCCGGCGAAATGCGAGCGGCGTGTGCAGCAGGCGGTGCAGGACGTAGAAGTAGGCGTCGAACAGGAGCACGTAGCCGGCCGTCTCGATCGCAAACCGCCCCGGTCCGGGGATGGTCAGGTCCACCGGAAAGAGGCCCTCCATCGCGAGCATGCTGGCTGCCGCGCCGAGCCCGAGCAGGATGATCAGGTTGATCCCGGTCTGACGCTGCTGCTGTGCCCGCACCGCGCGACGCGCGGAATCGGCGGGACCGTGGCTCGGGATCATCGGCGTCGACCCTATCCAATCGAGGTCGGGTGGGGAACACTCACCCGCGCCGAGGCTCGCAGCGCGCACCCGATCGGGCTAGATGTCGCGCGTTGGCCGCGGCAAGCACATCCTGGCTCTCGCACCAGCGCTACCCCGTGGTGCTCTTCGTCCTGCTGGCGATCCTGCAGGCGGTATGCGCGATCGGCCCGCACGACCGCGCCGACTGGCTGCTCGAGAACAGCCTGCTCTACGGTGCCGTGGCGATCCTGGCCGCGACGCGGCGCAAGCTACCGCTGTCGCGCGTGTCGTACACGCTGATCTTCGTGTTCCTCTGCCTGCACACTGTCGGCGCGCACTACACCTACTCGCTGGTGCCGTACGACGCCTGGCTGACGTCGCTCACCGGACGCTCGGGCGTGCTCGGCTCGGGCCGCAACCACTTCGACCGTCTGGTGCACTTCTCGTACGGGCTGCTGCTCACCTACCCCGTGCGCGAGGTCTTCCTGCGCGTCGCGCTGGTGCGCGGCTTCTGGGGCTACTACCTGCCGCTCGACGTCACCATGGCGACCTCGATGATCTACGAGGTGATCGAGTGGGGTGCTGCCGAGATGCTGGGCGGCGAGCTCGGCACCGCCTACCTCGGCACGCAGGGCGACCCGTGGGACGCGCAGAAGGACATGGCCCTGGCCACGCTCGGCGGCGTCATCGCGATGCTCGTCACCCTTGCACTCAACTGGCGCTACCAGCGCGACTTCGCGCAGGAGTGGGCCGACAGCCTGCGCGTCAAGGGGGCGGCGCCGCTGGGCGAGGACGAGCTGCAGCGGCTGCTGGCGGAGCGCGCCGCGCGGTCGTGACCTCGATCCACACGCGCATCTGCTGGGGCTCTCGACCGATCCGGCTCCAACCCGCATCGACCGCCGTCGAGCGAGCGCCGACCGAAGCGCAACGGGCGTCGTGATCGCGGGCGATCCACTAACTGGATTGACCCTCGTCCGCGGAAGCTGATACGCCGCGCGCTGGGAATCGTTTTCATGACGTCCAATCCACGACGCGCTCGCAGGGGGGCTTCTGCGGGGCGTGAGTTCGGTTCCCGATGGAACCTGGGCAGCGGCCGGCTGCAGCATCTCTGCTCGGCCCTGGTCGTCACCCTTTGCGTCGCTTCGCTCCCGACCGCGGCGACCGCGGTGCTCCGCATCGACGTCCCCGACGTGCGCGGCGATCAGTTGATCTTCTACTACGATGCGCGCGACGGACGGGCCTCGTTCTTGACCGTCAACAACCCTGCGCAGAGCGGCAGCGTCGTGGTGGAGGTCGCCTTCTACTCGACCGACCTGGCCTCCGTCGTCGGTTCGGACCAGATCGAGATTCCCGCAGCGGGTACCACGATCATCGATCCGAGCAGCCTGGACGGAGTGGCAGGAAATCGCGGACTCGCCGTCGTCACGCCGATCGACACCGAGGGCAAAGCGATCGTCCCGCCGGTGCCGCTGACTGGCACCTTCACCCTCGCCAACCTGAAGAACGCCGCCTTCGGCGAGAATGCCATGGGGCGTCGCGCGGTACTCGACGACGGCACCAGAGCAGCGGCGGGCAAACGCGTCGACAACACTGGGGACGCGCCGGTCCGCTACCAGCAGTTCGCCCCCACCATTCTCACCATCCCTGGCTACTTCGATCCGCGCGACCTCGCGCCGGCCGCGGACGACGGCAACCGGGTGATCGTCGCGGCGTTCAAGGACGTGTACGGAGATCTCTTCCGGATCGCCGCCCGCGACCCCGCCCTCCGGGTGACGGTGCACCTCTGCGACGGCAGCAGCGGAACGGTGCTCGTAGAGACCGAGCTGAAAGTCGACGACGTTGCGGGGGTCAACGGCGTTGCGGTCACCGACCTGCAGGCACTGGCGGGCGGGGTCGCCCTGGACTCGGCGGGGAGCGTGTACTTCTCACCGGAGCCGCTCGGCTCGAACAACTTCTTCGGAATCTTCAGCCAGTCGCTGGGAACCTTCGGCGCCGGCCAGCGCATGCCGTCGATCGGCCAGGAGCCAGCCTGCGTGGGGGCACCCCCGCCACCTCCCCCACCCCCACCCCCGCCGGATCCAGTGTGCGGCAACGGCAAACTCGAGGCGGGCGAGCAATGCGACGGCACCGACTTTGGCACGATCAACGGCGCCGACGAGAAGGAGGCGGACCTGTGCAAGCTGCTCGTCGGCGACACCCAGACGACCTGCACAGGGACGGTCGACTGCCAAGCCTGTACGAAGATCGTGAGTTGCTGTTGCCCGTGCTCCGACATGAGGAACGGACCGAGGTGCAATTCCGAACCTGGCTTCAATTGCGATGGCGGGTTTTGTGACCCGCCCGGCCCGACGATCCCCATCTGCCAATCGCCCGCGACGCCGCAGTAACGACAGCCGATCGAGGATGATAATGAAGCTGCCACCCCTCCGAAGCACCGTTGCCGCGCTCCTGCTGCTGCTCCAGGTGTCGTGCGGCGGTCACGATCGCAGCGGTGCGCTCTGCGCGCGCTGCGGCGACGAAGACCCCTGCCAGGCGAATGCCCTGCTCACCTCGGAGGACGACATCTTCCTGTTCTGTGGCACCGCTACCCGGCAGAACTGCAACATCTGCCGCTTCGACGAGAACGACCTCGACGACGACCCTGCGACCCTCTACGTGTGCGAGGTTGCGTTGCAGTGCTTCAAGCAGAGCACCCCCGGGACGAACGCGCGGCAGTGCTACCCGGTGCGGCCCGATCCGCTCGGCGTGCATCCCGACTACGTGTGCGACGGCGCGAAGCCGGCCGTCTAGGACCCGCGCACTAGCCGGTCGCGCTGGTCACCTCCGGCACCCACCAGCGAGCGAGCGCCAGCTCGACGTCCGCGAACGGCTCGATCCGCACGCGCTCGTCGCCACCCCACACGCCGACGACCGTCCAGAGCTTGCCGTCGTTCAGTCGATAGACCTCGACCGTGCGCACCAGCGGATCGACCAGCCACAGCTGCGCCACCGATTCGCGCGCGGTAGATGCGCATCTTGCAGCTGCGATCGATGCGGCCGGTCGAAGGCGAGACGATCTCACAGACCCAGTCGGGCGCCTGCGTGAAGTACGGCACCGCGGGGAAGACGGGCATGCGTGCGCGCCGCCAGCCCGCCCAGTCCGGAACGACCACGTCCTCGCCCAGGTGCAGCTCGGGCTCGAACAGGATCCACCAGCCACCCGCCCGCGCTGGATCACCGGCACCAGGTGCGTCGCCGTGGAACTCGGCGAGGAGCGTCGAGCCCATGGCCGACGCGGCGTACGCGTGGGGTGAGGCTGGTCGTGGCGAAACGATCAGCTCGCCGTCGATGATCTCCGCGACCTTGGTGTCCGGGACCTGCATCAGATCTTCGTACGTGGCACGACGTCGCGGGGCGGCCATGAGACGTCGATTAGCACAGGCGTGTGGCGCCATGAAGCAAGCGATGCGCCTCTCGCTGGCGTCGCGACCCGGGGGCTGGCCGCCCGGTCGTCTGCGACGATCGCGCAACGGGGTGCATCGCGAACGCTGCAACCCGCAGCGGCCCGTTGCAGCGCTCGCAGCCGTTGCACCACCTGCGAGAGCGTGACAAGCCCGATCGAGGATGCACGATCTGCGCGACGTCGGCGGCAGTCCGGGGGGGCTCGGGACGTTCCTGTTCGGGCTCGGGCTCGCGATCGTCGGCGGCTACCTGCTGCTCGATCGCGTCACGGTGTCCGGCGGGTACTGGGGCTGGTTCGGCTCCTACCAGAACGCCTTCGGCATCACCCTGATTCCGCTGATCATCGGCATCGGCATCCTGTTCTACGACGGCCGGTCACTCGCCGGCATGGTGCTCACCTACGGTGGGCTGCTGGTGATCATCGCGGGCGTGATCGCGAATCTGCGCATCCACTTCCAGCCGACGAGCCTGTTCCAGACGCTGGTGATCCTGGCGATGCTCGCCGGCGGCGTCGGGCTGATGGCCCGCGCGGCGCGCGGCAGCGAGGCGAGCCGCGCGCGGGCGGGCGCGCGCACGCAGGAATGAAGCCTGGCTTCTGGAGCTACGTCCGGGCGGCGTTCAATGCGCGGCCGCTCGGCATGCCCGTCCCCCCGAACTGGATCTTCCTCGCCGCGGTGGCTCTGCTGGGCACCATCGACCGTGGCTTCCTGATGCTGGGTGCGGGGCTCGAGCTCGCCTACCTCGGCTGGCTGTCGAGCAACCAGCGCTTCCGGCGGACGGTCACCGCGACCCGGCAATCCGGCGACGGACGCGCCTGGCAGGAGACGGTCGAGCGCATGCTGCAGCAGCTCGCGCCGGCGGATCGCAGCCGCCACCAGACACTCGAGGGCCGTTGTCGTGCGATTCTCTCCGATCTCGACCGCGCCGCCTCCCTCGATGCGGAACCGGGCTATCCGGTGCAGGGCAGCTCGACGGCCGTCGACAGCGCCGGTACGAGCTTGAGCCGGCTGTCGTGGATGTACCTGCGGCTGCTGGTCACCCGTCAAGCCATCCTCGAGGCGCTGTCCGAGAAGGGCACGGACGACAGCGGCGGCGGCGGCGATCGTGCGCTCGAGGACCGCTTGCGGGGCCTGCGCCGCCAGCTCGAGGGCGAGGCGCTCGCCGCGGATCTGCGCGGCAGCCTGCTCGGACAGGTCGAGATCCTCGAGCAGCGCCTCGCGCACCGCCGCGAGGCGCGCGAGCGGCTCGCCTTCCTCGACGCCGAGCTGGCGCGCATCGAGCAGCAGGTCGAGCTGGTGCGCGAGCAGGCCGTCGGCGCGCCCGACGCCGAAGCCGTGTCGCGCCGCATCGACGACATCGCCGCGTCGCTCGGCGGCACCGCGACCTGGATTCGCGAGCAGCAGAAGATCTACGGCGGCGTCTCGGATCTGCTCGCCGAGCCGCCGCCGTCGGCACGCCCGCAGCCACAGCGGGTCGCGGAGAGAGCATGAGCACGACCCTGCCGCGCTGGGCCGAAGAGATGCGCGAGCTGTTCCGCTCGGGCTCGGTCGCGCAGTTCCTGCTGCACGGCAACGTCTTCGACGTCGTCCAGATGAAGGACGAGGCCGGCGCGCGCATCCTGCCGCTGCGGGCCTTTCTCGACGACGTCATGTTCGCGGGCTGGGACGTGGTGCTGCACTACGATCGCAGCCGCGGCATCCGCGCGAGCCGTGGCGGCGAGGACTTCGGGCGCTTCCTCGAGCACGCGCTCGGCGACGCCGCGGGCGAGCTCGGGCGCACCGTGGATCCCGCGGCGGCGCTCGAGCTGCTCGACCGCTACCTGCTGCGCAGCCTGAACCTGCAGCGCCTCGCGAGCGCAGCGGCGCCGGCATCCGCGGGTCCCTCGGCCGAGGCGCCGCACCGCATCGCCGTGGTCATCGACTTTGCCGAGTTCGTGGTGCCGCGCGGCGACCCACTCGCGCTCGGCGGCGGCTTCAGCGCCAACGTGGTGAAGGTCCTCGGCTGGGCGAACGACCCGGAGATCCTGAACGCCAACATCGCGACCGTGCTGATCAGTGAGGGCCTGCACGACCTCAGCGAAGGCGTGGTCGAGAACCCACACGCGTCCACCCTGCAGATTCCGCTCCCCGACGAGGACGAGATGCGCGCCTACCTGGCGAGCCTCGCGGCGGGCGAGCTGGCCGGCCTCGAGGAGCGCTGCGACCTGCCGCTCGACGCCGTCGCGCGGCGCTTGACGGGCCTGAGCCGGGCCGGCGCGCGCAAGGCGCTCGGCGTCGCCCTGCGCAACGACAAGCGCGTCACCAGCGAGTGGCTGAGCAAGAAGAAGAAGGAGCTCATCGAGCGCGAGTGCGCGGGCCTGCTCGAGTTCCTCGAGTCGCCGTTCACGCTCGACAACCTCGCCGGCAACGACGCCGTCAAGGAATGGCTGCGCGAGGACGCGCTGCTCCTGCGCCGCGGCGCCCTGCACGCGCTGCCGATGGGCTATCTCATCGCCGGGCGCATCGGCACCGGCAAGACGTTCCTCGTCCAGTGCTGGGCGGGCGAGCTCGGCATCCCGTGCGTCGTCCTGAAGAACTTCCGCGACCGCTGGGTCGGCGCGACCGAGTCGAACCTCGAGCGCATCTTCGACGTCCTGCGCGCGCTCGGCCAGGTCGTGGTCTTCGTCGACGAGGCGGATCAGGCAACCGGCAAGCGTGGCGGCGGCAGCGAGGACGGTGGGCTATCCGGCCGCGTCTACGGCATGCTCGCCAAGGAGATGTCCGAGACCCGCAACCGCGGCCGCATCCTGTGGGTGTTCGCCACCTCGCGCCCCGATCTCGTCGAGGTCGACTTGAAGCGCCAGGGCCGTCTCGACGTGCACATCCCGCTCTTCCCGCCGGAGACCGCCGCCGAGGCGAAGGCGCTGCTGCTGGCGATCGCGAAGAAGATGCGCGTGCCGATCACCGAGGCGGACGTGCCCGAGCTGCCCGACAAGGGGCTGCTCGGACCGAGCGAGATCGAGGGTGCGCTGGTACGCGCGCTGCGCGTGTGCGAGCTCGCCGCCGAGCCTCGTCCGGCGCTGCGCGAGGTGCTGGCCGCGGTGCTGCGCGAGATCCGTCCGAGCGCGCACGGCCGGCGGCTCGAGTACATGGACATGGTTGCCGTCAAGGAGTGCACCGACGCCCGCTTTCTGCCGGCGCGCTTCCGCGAGCTGACGCCCGAGCAGGTCGAGGCGCGGATCACGGAGCTGCGCCCGTTCGTCTGAGCCGCACGGCGCCCGCGCGCGTGTCGCTCGAGGAGGAGACGAGATGTATTCCCGCATCGCCAGGTTGATGAAGGGCTTCCTGAGCCTGTTCGTGAGCGGTCTCGAAGCCGCGAACCCCGAGGCGCTGATCGAAGCGGCCCGCCAGGAGTTCCGCGAGAAGATCGCCCAGTACAACCTGGCGCTCGCGCGCATGGCCGGCGTCGCGGAGCGGCTGAAGAACCAGATCAAGCAGAAGACCAACCGCGCCCAGGACCTCGAGCGCCGCATCCTCGCCAACCACCAGGCCGGCAATCTCGAACTTGCCGGCTCGCTCGCACGCGAGCTGCAGGAGCTGCGCGCCGACCTCGGCGAGGACGCCGCCGAGCTCACGGACACCGAGGAGGGCTACCAGGTCAACCTGCGCCAGGCGAAGGTCACGCAGAAGGAGTTCGAGGACAAGGTCCGGTCGCTCGAGAAGCAGCTCTCGCAGGTCAAGATCAAGGAGGCGCAGGCCGAAGCCGCCGCGGCGCTCAGCGGGGCCGCATTCCGCGTCGGCGACCTCGGCGACACCATGCGCAGCGTCGAGGAGGTTCTCTCCAAGCGCTACGAGGAGTCGGCCGGCAAGGCGCGCGTCGCGAAGGACATCGTCGACATCGCGGCCGTGAGCGAGCAGGAGAACGAGCGCCGCGCGCTCGAGCAGAACGCGCTCGCCGACTTCCTCGCCACGCGCGGCATCAAGACCGACGCGCCGGCCACCGCGAGCGCGACCGCGGCACCGGTCGCAGCGGGCCCGGTCAGCAAGCAGATGGGACCGACGGGAGGTAAGGAGTGACGCCCGACAACGGCGGCCCGCGGCCGACCTTTCTCGGCCGCCTGCTCACCTTCGTCCTGATCGCCGGCCTGATCGGCGGCGGGCTCTACATGGTGCGCGACCAGCTCCCGCTCGAGCAGCTCGGGCTGGGTGACCTGCTGGGCGAGAAGTCCGCGACACCGTCGAATGATCCTTCCGAGGCGGCCGACGCGACCGCCGACGGTGAGTCGGGCGTCGTCGAGGTGATGGCCGAGGTGCCGCGTCTCGACGCAGCCGCACCCTACGAGCCCGTGGGCGGCGTGGTCGAGATCGAGATCAGCGAGTACGCCGGCTACGCCGGCCTGGTCGCCGCCAACGGCGGCCTGGCACCCAACGAGAACTCGCTGTTCACCAGGAACGGCGGCTTCAAGGTCAAGCTCACCGTCAGCGAGGAGGAGAGCTGGTCGAAGCTCAACCGCGGCGGCATCGCCGCGTCGACCACCACCGTCGACGTGCTGGCGGTCTACGGCCGCCAGTTCCAGGTCGTCGTGCCGGCGCAGATCGCGTTCTCGCGCGGCGCCGACGGCATCGACGTCCTGAGCGCGATCAAGCGCATCAACGCGCTCACCGGCAAGGTGGTCGCGACCGCACAGTTCACCGAGGTCGACTTCTTCATCCGCTACCTCGCCGGCGAGGCCGGCATCCCGATCAACCTGCTCGGCTCGCTCGACGACCGCCCCGATCCCCAGGCGATCAACCTCGTCTTCACCGAGGACGGCTTCGCCGCCGGCGACCTCTTCCTCGACGAGCTCAAGAGCGGCGGCAACCGGCTGGCGGGTGCCGTCACCTGGGAGCCCAAGCTGTCCGAGGTGGTGGCGCAGTCCGGCGGCAAGGCGCAGACGCTCACCACCAATCGCAACCTGCTCATCATCGCCGACATCCTGGTGGTGAACCGCGGCTTCGCCGAGAAGCACCCCGACATGGTCACGGCGATCGTCAAGAGCCTGCTCGAGGGCAACCAGCTGGTACGCGACCAGCCCGACTCGCAGCTCGACGTCGTCGGCCGCGCGTTCGGCTGGAGCCGCGACAAGACCAAGCAGGAGCTCGCCAAGGTCCACTTCTCGAACCTGCCCGAGAACCTGGCGTTCTTCTCCGGCGCGATCGACGCCGCCGGCAGCTTCGGCGGCATCTACCAGTCGGCGGTGCTCGCCTACGGCAACGTGATCCGCGACCCCGTCGACGGCGAGCGCTTTCTCGACCTGCGGGCGCTCGAGGCGCTCGACGCGTCGGGCGCATTCAAGAACCAGAAGATCGCGATCGCACCCATCCGCTCAAAGGCTGGCGGCACCATCGAGAACGACCCGCTGCTCACCAAGGACATCCGCTTCTACTTCGAGCCCAACTCGGCGAAGCTCGACGCCAGCAACCAGAAGAACCTGCAGGACCTCGAGTCGATCGCGAAGCTGCTGCAGGTGAGCCCCGGCTCGACGATCCTGCTGCGCGGGCACGTCGACAGCTCGCTGGTCGAGGAGTTCCGCAAGCAGGGCGGCGAGCCCTTCGTGCGTCAGATGGCGTTGAAGGCGATGGACCTCAGCAAGAACCGCGCGGCGGAGATCAGGCGGCTGGTGATCGAGAAGCACGCCGTCGACGTAGGAAGGCTCGAGATCGTGGGGCGCGGCTGGGAGGAGTCGGCGGGCACGGACGCGGAGCTGAACCGGAGGGTCGAGGTGCAGTGGTTCACGCTGGAGTGAGGCCTCCTCGTAGCCGACTCTCGTCAGCCGTCCTGTAGCCGTCTGTACGCTGCGTCGCCGACCCGCTGCGCCACGGACAGTCCCAGCCGGTGCGCGTCGAGCACCGCCGAGCGCACCACCGCGGCGGTGACCGGCCGTGGCATGTTGCCGATGAAGGGGACCAGCAGCGTGCGTTCGCTGATGACGTCGAGCGCGCCGGCATCGCTCGCATCGACCGAGAGCTGACCGAGATGGATCGGCAGACCGACGCTCGCGAAGAACTCGGCGACCCTGGCGGCCTCGTCCGGGCGCGACTCCATCATGAGCTGCACCAGGGTGCCCATGGCGACCATCTCGCCGTGCAGGTAACGGGCGTGCACCTGCGGAATGGCGGTGAAGCTCTGCGCCACACCGTGCGCGGCGGCGAGACCGCCACTCTCGAAGCCGAGCCCGCTCAGCAACGTGTTCGCCTCGACCACGGTCTCCAGCGCTTCGTTCACGGTGTGCGCCGCCACCGCCGCGGCGGCGGCGCGACCCTCCGCGAACAAGGTCTGCGCGCAGACCTCGCCGATGGCGCAGGAAGCGAGCGTCGGACGCGCGCCGATGGTGGTGCGTGCCGCCGGGTTCAGCAGGCAGACCCGGGCCTCGTACCAGGTGGCCATGGCGTCGCCCATGCCGGCGACCAGGAAGCGTTCCGGTGCTGCCGCGACGATGGCGGTGTCGACGACGACGAGGGCCGGGCTCTGCGGGTAGAACTCCGCACCGGTGGAGACCCCTTCCGGCGAGTAGAGCACCGACAGCGCCGAGCAGGGAGCATCGTTCGAGGCCAGGGTCGGAACGATGACCACCGGCGTGCCGAGCCGGAACGCCACGCCCTTGCCCGCGTCGATGCACTTGCCGCCGCCGGCGGCGATCACGCAATCGATGCGCTCGTTCGCCAGCGCCTCGACCTGAGCCGTGATCTCCTCGAGGGAGCACTCGCCGTTGAACGTCCTGACCACCGACTCGATGCCGGCGGTGCGAATGCTTGCCAGCAGGCGTACGCCCTCGTTTCTGCTGCCGCGCGCTGACATCAGCAACGCCACGCGCTTCGCCTGCAGCAGCGACAGATAGCGGCCGATGCCGTCCAGCACCCCCTGGCCCTGGACGTAGCGCTGCGGCGCGATGAACACGCGCGGCACCGGCAGGTCGGCGCCGGCGGACGGAGCGAAGATCTCCTGCGGCAGGTACGCGGCGGATACTTCCATGGTCAATCTCCTCCTCGCTCCCGGCGAAGATCACGAATCATGAGATGACAGGGGCCGAGTCCATTCGGATCGTACTGACGGGCGATGGCGAATCCCGCCCTGGCGAATGCCCGGTGTGCGCGCGTGTTGTAGATCGAGGTCGTCAGGCCGATCATCGGCACCTCCGGATCGCGAAGCAGCTCGGCGGCCAGCGCCGAGAGTGCGGCTGGCACGATGCCCTTCCCCGTGCTCTGCGCGTCGCCGAGGAGAATGTCGGCGTCGACGGAGTTCGCGGGAATCTCGTGCAAGCCGAGCTCGTCGAGCGTTTCGCGGTCGACATGCTGCCACCGCATGTAGCCAACAGGCTCGCCTCCCGACACGATGACGGCGTGCGAGCCTCCCGCAGGCGGACTCGTCGCGATCTGCATGTCCCGGTCCGGCGTCGGATACCAGGCAGCGACGTGCGGTCGTTCGAGCCAGCTCGCAAGCAGCGGCAGATGAGCGGGCAGAAACGGCGCCAGGATCGACATGCCGGGTTCTCGCCAGCCGCCCGCGCGCGCAGCAGGCTTTCAGCCATCCGTCGCAAGCCCGGCGACCGCTTGCGCGACATGATCTGGGCCGCCGTGACGCCGTCGCCGTTCGGCAGGCAGGTCGCCTCGCGCGCCGTGCTGGGCTTCTTGAGCATGTGATGCAGCGCAATCATGCCGCGGCTGTCCTGGAAGTTCACGTCGGCGCCCCGGCGCAACAGGAGCTCCCGGTGGACGGCGACTCTCGGCTTAGGCCGCTGTCTCGACGTTTTCGCGAATGATGCGCGGATGCCGAGCAGCGATCCGCAGTAGACCGATCGCCGGTCCTTCCGGGCGACGTCGCCCCTGCTCCCAGTTCCTCAGAGTGTGCACGCTAATGCCCATGGCCTGCGCGAACTGCACCTGGGAGAGACCGACAAAGCGTCGGAGCCCCGCGATATCCTCTCCGGATTCGATCTTCCCCTCGATCACACGCTTGCGCATCCGCGCCGGGATAGCCCGCGCGAGCTGCTCCTCGGTAAGTTCAGGAATGTCTGTCATTGCGCCCTTCCCCTTCGTCCGAGTGCGCATCATCGAAAATCTCAAGGTAGTCGTGGCCTGCCGTGAAGAGGGCACTCGCCTCCTCCAACGAGACGCCATGCTTCTTCCGATTCGTGTCATTCTTCG
>Ga0163144_10012897_pt1 | contig 17486 bp, 12 predicted proteins | sample OliLak19BULKMAT1_FD_123175 | JGI IMG/M metagenome (GOLD analysis project Ga0163144, IMG submission 123175) | Freshwater microbial mat bacterial communities from Lake Vanda, McMurdo Dry Valleys, Antarctica - Oligotrophic Lake LV.19.BULKMAT1 | ecosystem: Environmental > Aquatic > Freshwater >...
CGCGACGGCGATCCCGGCGACGATCACGACGGACAGCTGGTGCATCACGAGGGGTATGACGCGCGAAGGCGTGAGGGGAGCATGGGTGCGGCGTGAACAACGCGTGATCGCTTGTGACGCGTGCCGCGGGGATGTTTGGATAGGTCATGGGGAATGGCTGTCCGCGCTGCGGAGATGTCCTGGCGGTCGGGGTCCTGTGCGTCAGCTGCGCCGGCTCCCTGCCCGCCTGCGACGGGCTGATCCGCGAGCACGTCACGTCGAGGACGGCGAAGGCGGGCGCCGCGGCCTGGCTGATCGATGGGTTCGGGATCCCGCACGCGCTGCCCACCACGCGCACGCTGGTGGGCCGGCGGCCGCAGGCCGACCTCGTCATCCTCAACGGCTCGGTGTCGCGGGAGCACGCCGAGCTCCAGCGCGTGACCGACGGCTGGCAGCTCCGGGACCTCGGCAGCCGCAACCACACCCAGCTGGACGGCCGGCGCGTCGAGGGCCGCGCCACCCTCCCCGATCGCGGCGTGATCCGGTTCGGCGACGTCTCGTTCTACTTCTTCTCCCAGGCGGTCGCGCTGCCCGACCCCGACGTGCACTCGGTCGCCACCACCCACGCCGCGGGCATGGGCACCTACCGCTACACGATGCGCGGTCCGACGATCGATCTCTGCCTGCTCGGCTCCGGCGGCGACGACACCGGCGGGGCGCTCCTCTACCGCGAGCCCAACGCCGGGCAGTGGGCGGAGATGAGCCTGTCGCCGCTCGAGTTCCAGCTGATCCGCCTGCTGTGCGCGCGCGCCGTGGCCGAGGCGAGCTCGCCGTCGCGGTCGCGCGGCTGCGTGCAGACCAAGCAGCTCGCGAAGCAGCTGCCGTTCCAGTCGCGCTACGCCAACGAGGAGAACGTCCGCCAGGTCGTGCGCCGCGTCCGCGCGACCCTCGACGAGCTCGGCGCGTCCGGCTTGATCGAGGCGCTGCCCGGCCGTGGCTACTACGTGACGTGGCCCGTCGTCGTGCCCTGAATCCCGTCGCGCGTGACCGACACATCGTCGAGCTCCGTCCGACCGACGACGTCGACGGTGACCGTCAGGGGCGCCGGCTCGTCGGCGGCCGCGGCCGCCCGCACCTGCGCGCGGCGACTCTCGAACGCTCGCCACCACGCCGACGCCGCGGCCTCGTCGTAGCCGGCGTAGCTGGGCAACGCCGTCAGCGCCGCGCCGAGGGCCGCCGCGGACGCGGGGCGCTGCGCCGGATCCTTCGCGAGGCATCCCATGATCACGGCCTCGAGATCCTCGGGCACCGCGCGGCCGCCTCGCTCCGAAGGCGTCTGCGGCTCCTGGGTCGCGTGCTGGACCAGCATCTCCACCGAGGTGCGGCCGTCGAACACGTGCTTGCCGGTGAGCAGGTAGTAGCCCATCGCGCCGACCGCGTAGAGATCCACCGCCGGGCCGACGTGCTCGGGATCGGTGACGGCCTCGGGCGCGAGGTACGCCGGCGTCCCCGCGACCATCTTGGTGTGGCTCTGATCGTTCGTGCGCGCGAGCTCCTGGACCAGGCCGAAGTCGAACACCTTGACGAAGTCCGGCTTGTTGCCCCGCTGGCACAGGATCACGTTCGCCGGCTTGATGTCGCGGTGGATCAGCCCGCGCGAGTGCGCGTTGTCGAGCGCCTCGCACACCTGCGCGAGGATGTGGATCACCCGCGGCGCCTCCTGCGGACCGTCCTGCTTGACCAGCGTGTCGAGGTCGAGGCCGTCGAGGTACTCCATCGCGTAGTAGAAGTCGCCGTCGTGGCTGTGGCCGTAGTCGAAGATCGCGACCACGTGCGGATCGGTGAGCTCGGCGGTGAGCTGGACCTCGCGCTCGAACCGGCGGATCGCGTCGGCGCCGGAGCGATCCTGGCGCAGCAGCTTGATCGCGGTGGGCCGGCGCAGCATCGCGTGCTGCGCCTTGTAGACCGCGCCCATCCCGCCCTTGCCGAGCTGCTCGCCGAGCGTGTACACGCCCAGCTTGCGCGCCTCGCTGACCTCGCGCCGCAGGCCGTAGATCACGCGCGAGCCGTTGGTCGCGAGCAGCACCGCGACCGCCGAGAACAGCACCACGCCGATCCCGAACGCGGGCCCGGGCAGCTGCATCCGCTCCGGGTGGAGGATCGCGAGCAGCTGCCCGGCGATCAGCATCGGCACGAACGAGAGCGAGGTGATCGCGGCGGTGCGGCGCGCCGAGCTCGGGATCAGGATCACCCGCATGAACACCATGAACGTGTGCCAGATGAACGCCGTGTAGACGGCGGCGATCAGGTCGCTCTGGAAGTACGCGGCGAGGCCGTAGATCCCGCCGATGCTCGACGCGTACAGCGCGTCGAGCCGGTACAGGGTCTCGATCGACAGCTCGCGCCGACGCAGCCCGAACCACCACACCACCGTGAGCGCGACCAGCCCGGACAGCGCGGCGAGGTACGCGATCACGACGCCACCTGGGCGATACGCGGGGTAGATCTCGTAGAGCGCGATCACGAACCCGATCAGCGGCCAGTAGATCGCGAGCATCACGCGCGTGAACAGCGTCAGCCGGTCCTGGAGGTGCGCGCGGACCTCGCCGCGGCTCGCGGTCGGGCTCCACGGCGCAGCGCCCCTCCTGCTGGTCGATCCGCGCGGTGCCTCCCCCATGGCCGTCCCCATCATGCGGTAGACCACGCGGCGGTCCAAGCGGTAGCGTGAGCACGTGGCGATGCCCGCTTTCGATTCGGTGGACGACTACCTCGCGGCGCTCGCCGAGCCGGCACGGACGATCCTCACCAAGGCCCGCGCCGCGATCCGCGACGCGATCCCGAAAGCCGAAGAGTCGGTCTCGTACAAGATCCCGACGTACAAGCTCGGCGGAAAGCCGGTGATCTACTTCGCCGCGTGGAAGCGGCACTACGCCGTCTACCCTGCGACGCCGGAGATCGTCGCCGCCTGCAAGCGAGAGCTCGCGCCCTACGAGGTCGAGAAGGGCACGATCCGGTTCCCGTACGAGACGCCCGTGCCGACCAAGCTGCTCGCGAAGCTCGCGAAGCTGCGCGCGAAGCAGGTCGGTTCGCGGTGAGCGGAAAACCGTGGCACCGGATCGTTCAAGAGCTTCAAGCTTTCGCGAGCGCCTGCGGCCAGCGCTGCCAATCGGAGAGGTCCACGGATGGCGTTGACCAGTTCAGCGTCTACTCCGCTGGCGCCGACCCGACGTATCGGTACGCCTTTGCAACGTGTTGGAGCGCCGCTGGTCCGTTCGTGCTCTGGATCGGGCTCAACCCCGCGAAAGGCGATCTCGAGCAGCGTCGGCGACCGACTCTCGAGCGTTGCATTCGCTGGTCAAAGGACTGGAAGGCAGGCGGACTGCTCGTGGGCAACCTCTTCGCCGCCCGACACAACAAGCCGAACGCGTTGCGAACCATGCGCGATCCGGAAGGGCCTCACAACGACGACGCCGTGCGAGTCCTGAGCTCGATGGCAGAGCGCACGGTCGTCGCGTGGGGAGGAAACGGCGCGTCCGTCAGCGGTCGCGCGGCAGTGATCGTCCCATTGCTGAACAAGCCGCTCTGCCTTGGAGTCACCGCCAGTGGCCAGCCGCGCCACCCCCTGTACGTGCGGGGAGAGACGCCGGCGCGACCGTGGAGCCTGCCATAGGAGCATCGGTCGAACGCTGGTCGAGCCTGCATCTCGGCGAGTTGGCCCCACTGGGTGATTCGCACCAACGAACGAAACGGACCGCTAAACATCTCCGAGCGTCGCCAGCCGTCTCGGTCCGTCACGCAAGAGGTGCGGAGTCAGGTCGGGACGCATCACCCGCCTCTGGGCGGGACTCAGGGATGTGCGTCACCGCGAGGAACATTCGGGTCAGCCCGACGGCGCCGCCATCAAGCTCAACGAACCCTAGCTTCAGATACCAGCCCACAGCGTCGGGCTTGGAGTCCACGAGCACGCCTACACACCCCACAGCAGAGCGGAGCATCTGGGCGAGCCGACACACGTGAGCGAAGAAGCGTCCCCCTAGTCCCGTCCGTTGTGCTGCTTGATCGATGGCCAGCCGAGCGAGCAGAAGGACGGGCAGCGGAAACGCCGGGTGCTTGGCGAGTAACACACCAGCGCTATCTCTCTGCAGCTCGCGTACCGACACGGTGAGGAAGCCGACCAGCTTCTCATCGACCAGCCCCACATAGGTCTGGTTGGCAGACCGGCGCTGGTGCTGACCAGCCCACTGCCTTAGGTAGCTATCGAGGTCAGCGTTCCCACACGAGAAGACGGTGCGGTCGTGCGCTGCGAGCGGCTCGATGTTCATGCTCGCCGGAACAGCGCAAGCAGAGCCGGTGTTGGATTCGGCGGTTCGTCGAGAAGTGAAAGCACTCGATCTGCGTCCCGCGCGCTCAGGACCAGCGCGTCCTCGGCGGGCGCGTTCACCATGTGGTCGGGGGCGACATCTGTGTCGACATCGACGGGCGCAGCGGCATCCGTCGCGTGCTCGGCGACCGCACGCCAAGCCGGTACGGCCTCGTTCAAGTAGACCTCGCTGGCCGACAGGACTGCGCAGAGAGCGAGTGCAACCGCCCGACCAGCTGCCGAGGTCGACGTTTCGGCCTCGGGTTCAGTCCGTTGGATCGTCCCGGTTGAACTCGTTTCGACGACGTACGTCGAACGGATGTTCTGAAGTTTCACTTGAGGGTTGTTACTCGACATCGCCAACCTTCAGAAGCTCTGAAGCGAACGACTGTAGCTCGGAAAGGACCGCGATCACCGCGTCGATCTCCAGGTCACTGCCATGTTCTGCGGCGGTGTTGAGGTCCAATTCCACGCGGCATGAGTGGAACGGCTCGCCGAAAATCGTTGCGGCCGGCGGAGCGCCCGGGCCGACCGCGACCGAAGCGAACTGAATACGCTGCACGGACCATCGCGAGAGACGATTGATAACGAGTCCTGGGACCATCTTCGAGGGACGAGGACGATTGATCTGATAGAAAAAGTCGCTGCTGGCTGTCGACAGCGTGACCGTTGGCAAGAACTCGCCTAGGCGTGTGTATCCGGCGACGAGCGAGGGCACCAGCAGGCGCGCGGTCACGCCCAAGGCGACACGACGCACTGCGAAGGTCTGCGCGTGGATCCACTTGGAGCACAGCTCCCGAAACGGTGTGCATGCATGATCGAATGCGCCGAGGGACGGCGTTACAGGGAGCGGTGGATCACCTGGCAAGGCTACGCAGCGGACATCGTGGCGCTCTCGGGTGACGTCAACGGAGACCACCCCCCCAAGGAACGGACCGTCCTCGTGGTAGATGTGCAGTTTCGGGCTCGCAGTTTGGTTCGTCGGTTGCTCGCCCGTGAGTGCCTCCCAGGCCCCGGTGACGCTCTCGCCCGGCAGACGGAAGAGCGTGAGTCGGAGATCTTCTACACCCCAAGTTTCGTCAGACACGTGGGGCACGCTACCGCGGATGCCGTCGGCAAACCACCCCGCGCCAGGCTAGCCACGGTTCACCACGGCACCACGGCGCAGCCACACAGCCCACCGGTGGCACCCTACAGGCCTAGAGGAGGACCTTCAGGCGGTGAGCTGGTGGCCTGACCCGCGGTGCCCGCTCGCGCCGCGGCCAGTAGGCGGCGTGCCACAGGTGGGGACGCAGGTGGAGGGCTCGAACCAGCGGCCTGCGGTTTAGCAATCCAAGCGCCCGACGGAGCTCGCGAGCGCCAAGCATCTTCCAGGTTGAGGACTCGACCGAGTCACGGCTTGGCGCCGAACAGGGAGCGGAACAGCGGATCGATGCCGGGCTGCTCCTCGTCGAGGACCTGCTGCATGCGGTGGCCGATCGCCGGCTTCATCTCGGGGTGGGTGAGGACGTAGAACTTGCCGTCGCGGATCGCCGCGACCACGGCCTTGGCGACACCCTCGACGGGCGCGCCTGCCTCGACGAGCTGCTCCATCACCTTGCCCAGGCCGGGCCCCTCCGCCCGGCCGGCGCCGCGCATCTCCGCGGGGCGGTTGCGCTCGGACTGATGGATCCGCGTCTTCACGAACCCGGGGCACAGGACCGAGACCTTCACCTTGGCCTGGACCAGCTCGAGCTCCTTGGCGAGCACCTCGGAGATCGCGACCACGGCGTGCTTGGTCGCCGTGTACGGCCCGAGGAACGGCGTCGAGGTCAGGCCCGCCATCGACGCGGTGTTGATGACGTGGCCCTCCTGCCCGCTCGCGATCAACGCCGGCAGCAGCACGCGGATCCCGTGGATCACCCCGTAGAGGTTGACGTCGATGCACCAGCGCCAGTCGGCGTCGTCGAGCATCCACATCGGCCCGCCGCCGCCGCCGACCCCGGCGTTGTTGAAGATGATGTGGACGAGCCCGAACCGCGCCTTGGCCTGCGCGGCCGCGGCCTCGACCTCGGCGGCCTTCGAGATGTCGGCGCGGATCGCCAGCACGTCGGCGCCGGCGGCGCGCAGCGCGATCTCGGCGGCGTCGAGGGCGGCGGCCTCCACGTCGAGGATCACCAGCTTGACCCCCGCGGCGGCCAGCTCGTGCGCGACCCCGAGGCCGATGCCGCTGCCGCCGCCGGTGATCCACGCGACCTTGCCTTCGAGCTCCATGCGCGGAGCATAGCCGAGGCCTCAGCGGCGGCGGCGCGTGTGCGGCCGGAACTCGGCGCGCTCGGCCTCGGTCATCCGGAAGCTCGACGGCCGCCAGATCCACACCGCGTTGACGGTGAGCACGAAGTTCGAGACCGCCATCGCGGTGTGCCGTGCGTCGGGCCACCGCGCCGACACCAGGAACGCGCCGGCGAACCCGACCGCCGTCGGGAACAGCCGCCAGTCGATCGCGAGCGACGACATCGACGCCATGACGAACCACTGGAACACCATGATGATGTTCGTGGTGACCGGATCGATCCCGAGCTGCCACGCCCCGAGGTGGAGCACGATCTGCGCGAGGAACACGAGCTGCGTCGTGTTCCAGACCCGCCGGTTGAACAGCGTCCGCATCATCGACTGCCTCGCCCACAGGCCGAACCCCAGGACGGCGATCCAGAACCCGATCGACCACGCCACCATCGTGCGGTGGCTGTCCATCGACGCCCACGACGCGTGCTCCGCGAGGATCGGCGCGATCGTGAACAGCGCGCCCATCAGCAGCGTGCCGAACGTCCGCGTCCGCGTGCCGATCCGGTCGTCGTGCATCTGCTCGAGCCGCTCGAGCTCGGCCTGGCGCTGGTTCGCCGCCGCCACCGCCGTGGCCACCCGCGCCTCGAGCTCGGCGGGCGGGCTGGAGATCTGCGCGAGCAGCCCGGCGGCCGCGCGGGGATCGCCGTGCGCGAGCTCGTAGCCGATCATCGCCTCGACCGCGCGGCGCAGCCCGTCCTGCGCGAGTGGGTTGTCGCGCCAGCCGGCGAGCGCCTCGTGGAAGCCGAACCGCGCCGCGCCGAACTGATCGTAGAGCACCTGGCGCTGCGCGGGATCGCCGGCGTCCGGCCCCCGGACAGCTTGGAGCAGCGCGCCGAGCCGGACCTGGGCAGCCTCGGTGAGCTGCATCGAGCCGCGGCGCTGGAGGAACCCGCGCAGCGCGAGCCGGAGCTGCTCGGCGTTCTCGAAGCGGCCGTGCGGATCGGCGTCCATCGCGCGGCGGCAGATCTTGACCAGCTCGACAGGAACGCGATCGTGAAAGTCTGGCTCGCTGCGCACCACGCTGGCAACCACGGCCTGCGCGGTGTCGCCCGTGTGCGGCGGGTACCCCGTGAGGATCTCGTAGAGGACGGCGCCCGCGAGGTAGATGTCGGTCTGCTCGGACAGCGGCGGCGCGCCGTCGCCGCCGAGCATCTCGGGCGCCATGTAGCAGGGCGTGCCGGCGAGCTCGGTGGCGTGCTTCGCGAGCGGCAGCCGGCCGGTGCCGTCGTCCTTGAGCGACACCGCGATGCCCCAGTCGAGCAGGTAGACCTCGCCGAACTCGCCGATCATGACGTTGTCGGGCTTGAGGTCGCGGTGGACGATCCCGCGGCTGTGCGCGAACCGCAGCGCCTGCAGCACCTGCATCAGGATGTCGAGGTTCCACGCCAGCATGTCCTCGACGCCGAACAGGGCCTTCACCCGCGCGGGGTCATCGATCAGCTCGAACCACGACGTGCCCTCGATCCGCTTGAGCACGATCATCGGGCGCCCGTCGTCGTCGAGGCTGATGTCGTAGACCGGCACGACGTTGGGGTGCTCGAGCATCCCGGTGACCCACGCCTCGCGCAGCAGATCGAGCGACGGCCCCTCGCCGGGGCGGTCGGGGCGCAGGGTCTTGACCGCCACCATGCGGCCGAGCGCGATCTGCTCGGCGAGCCGCACGATGCCCATGCCGCCCTGGCCGAGCGTCTCGATCGGGTTGACCCGCGTCGAGCCGGCGAGGATCTGCTGCAGCAGCTGGATCGCGCGCGAGCCGCCGGTGTCGTGCGCCGGCTCCGGCGCGATCGTCCGCTGCTGGATCACCGTGTCGCCGTCGGCCGAGTCGCCCTCGAGCCACGCCCCGACGAGCTGGTGGAGGCTGCGCTCCGAGTCCGGCATCCGCGGGCAGCTTAGGGCCCGCGATGGGGCAACTCAATCGACCTCGCGGCCGATCCATCCCGGGGGCTTCGTTGCTCGTCAGTTACATCCAGAGAAGATGCGCCCTCCGAGCGCCTCGCCCGCGGGGCGGCTCGACCCCGAGGATCGATTTGCCCAATCGCTGGCCCCTAGCGCGCGGGCGGCAGGATGGTGAACTTCGCGCGGACCACCGAGCCCGAGGTGGCGACGTTGGCCCAGCTGTCGATCGAGACCCCGCCGAGGTGCGCGCGCAGCTTGCGCTCGTACTCGAGGAGCACGGCCCTCGGCCCGCTCAGCTCGACCTCGACGAGCCCGGCGAGTCGATCGAGCGGGATGACGTCCGGATCGATCCGGATCTGGACCAGCCCTCCCGCGATCACGACTCCCAGCTCGACTTCGATCACGACCGGCTCCACCACCACCTCGCCGGTCGTGGTCGTGGACGTGGACGTGGACGTCTGTATCTCCGGCTCTGGCTCCGGCTCCGTCACCACCACCACTTGCACCGGCTCCGGCGGCGGCGTCGGCATCGTCACCATCGTCGGGCCGCGGCTGCACGTGCCCGCGCTCCGCGGATCGATCCCGCCGCCGACCGCGAGCCGCAGGACGATCATGCCGGTCGAGATCTCCACGCCCTCCTCGAGGATCTCGCCGCGCAGCCGGAACCCGACGTCGACGGCCGCGCCGCAGGTCAGCCCGAGCTGCAGGCCCAGCTCCGCGTCCGCCATCGCGGCGACGCGGCGGCCGGGATCCTCGGCGATCCACGCCGGGCCGGCCTGGATCATCGCGTACGCCGGCACCAGCGACGGCCAGCCGGTGAGGACGCGCGCGCCGGCCTGCACGGCCCACTGCGCGCTTTCGTCGAGGCCGTGCTGCTTGGTGACCTCGGTGCGGCCGAACAGGTAGCTCGCGGTGCCGACCAGCGCGAGGTGCTGGCCGAGCGCATAGCCGTGGCTGTAGGCGAGGCCGAGCGACGGCCCGGCCCACATCTCACCGTCGCTCCAGTGCCGCGCGCTCGCCGGCTCGTCGGCGGTGCCGAGGTTGCGCGGCTCGCGGATGTTGAGCTCGAAGCCGAGGCGCGCGCTGACCAGCAGCGCGGCGAGCCGCGCGTCGTCGAGGCTCTGCTCGTAGGCGAGCTCGAGGCCCATCGTCATCGCGTGCTCGTCGTCGAGGTACATGCCGGTCTCGCGCGCGATCGCGACCCGCGCGGTCGGCGACACGCCGCCCAGCGAGTCCTCCTGCAGCGCGACGCCACCGCCCGCGGTCAGCACGAACGCGTCGCGATCCGCCTCGTCGGTGAACAGCCGCCACCGCGCCTGGCCGAACAGCCGGTGGCTCGCGCCCACCGACGTCGTCGGATCCGTCGTCGTCGACGGCGTGCCGAGGCCCATCAGCTCGTAGCGCGCGCCGAGCTGCAGGCTGCGCGACAGCCCGAAGTCGAGCTGCACGCCCATCGCCTGCGCGCCGCCGGTGACGTCGACGCCGCGCGCCGCCGCGATCCCGGTCGTCCAGTCGAGGCCGAGCGCCCACTGCGGCGACCCCGGGATCACGATCGGGCGACACGGGATCGGCTGGCCCGGCCCGGGGAGCTGCTCCTGGTAGCGACACGGCCGCAGCGCGCGCATCTCCTCGAGCGACACGCCGCGTGGCCAGCCGTCGTCGTCGAGCGGGGTCCAGTCGTCCGCGTGAGCCAGCGACGGAAGGCAGAGCAGGAACAGCAGGGCGCGCACGGCCCGATCGTGCAGCAAGTCGCGTGCCCGTGGCGATCCGCGGAGTTGCGATCGCGTTGCCAGGTCCTGCCGTGGCGACGCCGCGACACCGAGGCGAGGTAGCATCGCCGTCGATGCGCCTCGCTGCCCTGCTGATCGCGATCGCCGCCTGTCACCGCGCGCCGCCGCCGAAACCCGCGCCGACCGGGCCGACACCCGAGGAGCTCGCGCTCGACGCCGCGATCGAGGCGTTCTACGGCCCGCACCTCGACTTCCGTCCCGGGCTCGCGATCGAGCTCGGCTATCACGCCTACGACGGCCAGGTGCCCGATCGCAGCCCCGCCGCGATCGCCGCCGAGATCGATCGGCTGCGCGGCGCGCTCGCGACCTTCGACGACGCCGCCGCGATCCCCGCGTCGCGCCAGATCGAGGCCGCGCTGGTGCGTGGCGAGATCCGCCGCGAGCTGTTCGATCTCGAGGTGCGCCGCCGACCGTGGCGCGATCCGTTCTACTACGCCCGCGCGATCACGCTGTCGTCGTACGTCGCGCGCGACAACGCGCCGCTCGAGGACCGCGCCCGCGCGATGCTGGCGGCGTGCGAGGCCGCGCCGGCGTTCTATGCGGAGGCGGCGGCCAACCTCGAGGTCGCGCTGCCGAGGCCGTGGATCGAGGTCGCGCGCGGCATGACGATGGGCACGATGGGCTTCGTCAGCAAGGACGCGCCCGCCGCGTTCGCCGCGCTCGACGACGCCGAGCTCGCGGGCGATCTCGGCGCGTGCCTGGCCCGGCTCGTCGACGCGCTCGCGCAGTACGACGGCGCGCTCGAGCTGCGGCTGCCGGACGCGACCACCGAGTTCGCGCTCGGCGAGGACCGCCTGGTCGCGATGCTGCGCGAGGCGGAAGGCCTCGACCTCGACCTCGCGACGATCGATCGCGTCGTCCGCGCCGATCTCGCGCGCAACCTCGCCGCGATCACCGCCGCGGCCCACGCGATCGATCCGGCGCGCGAGGCGCGTGACGTGATCGCCGAGGTCACCGCCGACAAGCCCGACGACGTGATCGCCGAGGCGACCGCCGATCTGGTCACCCTGCGCGCGTTCCTCGTCGAGCACGACCTCGTCACGATCCCGCGCGACGAGGTCGCCGAGGTCCGCGAGAGCCCGCCGTTCGCGCGCGGCAACTTCGCGTTCCTGTCGAGCGGCGGCGCGTTCGAGCCCGTGCCGCAGCCGAGCTACTTCTACCTCGCGCCGCCGTCGCCGACGTGGCCCGAGGCCGAGCAGCGCGCGTACCTGCCGTCGCGCGCGGATCTGCTGTTCATCGCCGCCCACGAGGTCTGGCCCGGCCACTTCGTCCAGGGCATGCACGAGCGCGCGAGCAGCTCGCGCATCCTCAAGACGTTCGAGACCTACACGACCAGCGAGGGCTGGGCGCACTACGTCGAGGAGATGATGTGGGACGCCGGCCTCGGCGACGGCGACCCCCGCGCCCACATCGGCCAGCTCAAGAACGCGCTGCTCCGCGACGTCCGCGCCCTCGTCGCGATCGGCCTCCACGCCCGCGACATGACCGTCGACGAGGCGATCGCGATGTTCGCCGACCAGGCGTTCGCCGATCCCGCCAACGCCAAGCAGCAGGCGATGCGCGGCACGATGGATCCGCTGTTCCTGTCCTACACCCTCGGCAAGCTGATCATCGTGAAGCTGCGCGACGACTGGATGGCCGCGACCGGCGGCGACCTCAAGGCCTTCCACGACGCCTTCCTCGCCCACGGCGAGGCGCCCCTCCCCGCGATCCGCCGCGCGATGCTCGGCGCGGTGGGCGACGTCCTGTGACCCGCGGCGGCGCTACCCGGTGACATCAGGCGCGGGACCGACTTCTCGCCGCGCCGCGCCGCGATCCGCTCGTCCATCCGCCCACGGCACGCGGTGCAGGAACACGCGCTCGTCGCGCGCGCCGAACGCCGCGCCCGGCTCCGCTGACTTCTTCACGGCGTCTTCGGCGCCGGCGCGGGGAACAGCTCGCCGAGGACGTACTGCTTCTTGTCGAGGAACTTCTTCGCCGCCGCCTTCACGTTCTTCGCGGTGATGCGGGCGATCTTGAAGTCGACGTCCATGACGGTGGCGAGGTCCTCGCCGTAGCGCTGGGCCTCGGCGTGCCACTGCACCCACGACCGGTTGTCGAGCTGGTCGCCCTCGTGGTTGCGCGCGTGGGTCTCGCGCAGCTTGTCGAGCGTGACCTCGTCGATGCCGTCCTTCTGCAGGCGCGCGAACTCGTCGAACATCGCCTGCTCGAGCTTGGCGACGTTCTCGGGAGCGCAGTTGAACTGGACGCTGAACATGCGCTCGGGGTGCGGCCGCCGGTCGACCCAACCCCACACGCCGACGCCGTAGGTGCCGCTCATCTGCTCGCGCATGATCTCGCGCAGCGTCATGTCGAGGACGCCGGCGAGGATCTGCATGTCCACCGCGTCCTCGCGCGTCCACTTCTGATCGGCGTGGAACGTCAGGTAGACGTCGCTCTTGGGCTCCTTGCCGAGCTCGAACTTCTTCTTGGTCACGCCCTTGGGCCGCTTGACGCCCAGGTCCTTCTCCTTCTCGACTCGCCCCGCCGCCGGCAGGCTCGCCAGGTAGGTCTCGACCAGCGGCCGGAGCGCCGTGGGATCCACGTTGCCGACGAACACGAACGTGAAGTCGGTCGCGTCGCCGAACCGGTCCTTGTAGAACGCGACCGCCTGCGCGAGATCGACCTTGGCGAGGTCGGCCACCTCGGGCGGCACCCGGCGCGCGTGGTCCTTGTTGAGGATCTTGTCCATGTCCTCGTAGAACGCGGTGTCCGGCATGACCCGGCGGTTCTTGACGTACTCGAGCGTGCCCTGCTTCCACACCTCGAACGCGTTCGCGTCCGCGCGCGGCGCGGTCATCCGCAGCCACGCGAGCTGCATCATCGTCTCGAGGTCGATCGCGGACGCCTGGCCGTAGAGGCCCTCCTCGGTCTCGCCGATCCACATGCCGACGCTCGCGACCTTGTCTGACAGCATGCGATCGAGCTGCACCGCGGTGTGATCGCCCGCGCCGCCCGCGACGGTCACGTCGGCGCCGAACCGGGCGCTCGGCCACTGCTTGTCCGTCGCCTGCGCGGTGCCACCCGGCGAGAACGCCGACATCAGGATCGTGTCGGACTCGAACGAGGTCTCCTTGACGACGACCTTCGCGCCGTTCGACAGGGTCCACGCGACGCTGCCGTCCGCGAGCGTCTCCTCCTTGGTGATCGTGCCGGCGGTCGGCGCCTTCGCGATCAGCGGCCGATCGGCGGCGTCGACCCAGGCGTCGACCTTCAGCTTCTCGGCGGCGGCGATCACCTCGAGGACGTGGGCCTCGGTGGGCACCGTCATCGACGACGGCCCGGTGATCAGCACGACGCGGTTGGCGTCGGTCCCCCAGGTCGCGGCGTTCGCGAGGATGTCGTCCAGCGTGATCGCCGGGACCTGCTGCTCGGCGAGCTCGGCCTCGGCGACGCGGCCGATGTTGAGCTCGTGCTCGAAGAACGTGCGGGTCAGCTCGTCGACGAGCTGGAAGCCGTTGGCGAGCTCGATCGTCTCGGCGGCCTGGTTGTAGTCGCGGAGCAGCCCCTTCTTCGCGCGCTCGAGCTCGGTCGCGGTGAAGCCGTGCTGCTCGACGCGCCGCACCTCGGTGATCAGCGCCGTGATCGCGGCGTCCAGCTGCCCGTCCTTGACCGCGCCGTAGCGGGTGAACGCGTCGATCTCGAGCGTCTGATCGCCGGTGCTGGTGCCCGCATAGAGGAGCGGCGCGTCCTGGCGCTGGGTGAGCTCGCTCAGGCGGTCGTTGAGCATGCGGTGGTAGAGCGCGGTCATCATGATGACGCGGTGGTCGGTCGCCGTGCTCTCGGGCCGGTGCGGGAACATGTTCACGAGCTGCACGCTCGCGCTGGGCACCTCGGGGTCCGTGACGATCGAGACCCGCGTACCGTTCGCGGGCGGCACCTCGCCGTGGATCCGGGCGCGCGGCTTCGCGGGCGCCTCGAGGTCCGCGAACTTCGCCTCGATCTGCTTCACCGCGTCCGCCGGATCGAGATCGCCGACCACGATCACCGCCATCAGGTCGGGCCGGTACCAGTCCTCGTAGTACCGGATCAGCGCCTCGCGCGGCGCGTGCTTGAGGATCTCGGGATCGCCGATCGTGTCGCGCGTGGCGTAGCGCGAGTCCGGGAACAGCACGGGCGCCTGCTGCTTGGAGATGCGGTCCCACGCGCCGAGCCCACCGCGCCACTCTTCGAGCACCACGCCGCGCTCGGCCTCGACCTCGGCGGCGTCGAACGAGATGTCCCCCGCCCAGTCGCGGAGGATGTCGAGCCCCTTCGAGACGATCGCGGGATCGTCGGTGGGGACGGTGAGCTTGTAGACGGTCTCGTCGAAGCTGGTGTGCGCGTTGAGGTCCGCGCCGAAGCTCATGCCGATCTGCTCGAAGTAGTTGATGATCTCGTTGTGCGCGAACCGCTTCGTGCCGTTGAAGGCCATGTGCTCGACGAAGTGCGCGAGGCCCAGCTGGTCCTCGTCCTCCTGGACCGAGCCGGAGTTGACGGCGAGCCACAGGTACGCCCGCTCCTCGGGGCGCTTGTGCGGCAGCACGTAGTAGGTCAAGCCGTTGGCCAGCTTGCCGGTGCGGATCTCGCTCCACAGCGGGAGCTCGGGCTCGGCGCCGGGATCGACGCCGTCGGTGCCGGAGCCGGAGCCGCCTCCTCCGTTGGGGACGGTGCTGCCCGATCGCGGGCAGGCCGACAGGAGGAGGAGGAGGGCGGGAGTGAGCAGGCGCAGGGGTCTCATCACGCCACGGAGACTAGCGACACCGGTCTCGGGATTCCATCCGGGGAGCCGGGTCACCAGGCCAGGAGGTAAGATCGGCGCGCAACTCTTCGAGATCGCACAGAAGACCCGTGGCATATAACATGCTGTAACAGGTGCCCATGGTTCGCTTCATCGTCCCGCTCGGCCTGCTGCTCGGAGCGTGCGTCCAGCCGTCGTTCCCGCCGGACCAGCCCGACGCGCCGGACGCGATGCCGCCCGAGCCGGACGCGATGATCGACCTCGACTGCGAGCCGCGCATCGCGCCGGTGCCGAGCGGCTACCACAACCCCGGCATGGAGTGCCTGAGCTGCCACAACGGCCAGCAGCTCGGCGCGCCGATCTTCAAGATCGCCGGCACCGCGTTCCAGCGCGACGGGATCACGCCGCAGGTCGGCGGCACGATCATGATCATCGACGCGAACGGCACCGTGGTGAAGCTCCCGACGACGCAGAACGGCAACTTCTACTCGTCGGCGAACCTGACCCCGCCGTACATCGCGATCACCAGCATGTGCCCGGGCGACAACACCCCGATGATCGCGAACTTCGTCGACGGCGACTGCAACTCCTGCCACACCGGCGGCGGCACCGAGCCCGGCTTCGTGAAGTTCCCGTAGCTGACCGTCAGACCGCGAGCTGGGTCGCGACGCTGCGCTGCGCGAGGGTCGCCTCGATCCGATCGGCGTGCCCCCAGTCGCTCCACTCGACGCCGTCGAGGCGGACGAGCAGGCAGCGATCGGTCGCGCGCTCGAGGACGTCGCGCGAGAAGTTGGCCATCGGCATGTCGCGATAGATCGCGGCGAGCGTCGCGGCCTCGGCCGGCGTGCCGATCCGCGGCACCAGCGACGCGAACCGGGACATCACGTCCGGGATCGCCTGCACGCCGGCGCTCCACAGCGCCTCGACCGACGCGGCCATCACGAACGTGTTCCACAGCGCGCCGCGCGTGATCGCGGCCTTCGCGTCGTCGACGCTCGGCTTCTCGACGAACCGGCGGACGCGGGTGAGGTTCACGCCGAGCCGGAACCCCGGCTCGATGTAGCCGTACTCGGTCTCGGGTCCCTCGGGCACCACCCCGGCGAGCGCGATCAGATCGCGGCAGCGCGTGGCGAGGTCACCGGCGTGCTTCACCGCGGCGACGAACCGATCCGTCGGGCGGATGTAGTGATCGGACGGGAGGATGTAGACGATCGCGTCGGGATCCATCGCGCGGACGTACGCGAGCGCGAGGTACAGGCCGGGGCCGGTGTCGCGGTTCAGCGGCTGCTCGACGAGCGCGGCGCCGCGGCCGCGCACCTGCTCGGCTGCCCAGCGCCGGTGCGACTTGCCGATGATCGTCACGAAGCGATCGTCCGACAGCTGCTCGGCGCGGTCGAGCGTGTGCTCGAGCATCGAGTGCTGGCCGACGAACGCGCAGTACTGCTTGGGCCGGGAGTCGCCGAACCGCTGCTGCACGTAGGGTCGGAGCCGGACGCCCTCCCCGCCTGCGAGGACAATGGACCATCGATCGGCGGGCAGAGCGGTGCGTAGAGTTCCCATCTGTCGGCCGCAGCAGAGCAACGTTCACGCCACGGTTGCGCTTGGCGCGTCGCGGATCTGTGAGTCGAGAGCCGTGCGCCAGCGCTCGCGGCTCGATCCCCCCGAGCCGTAGCGCACTGGCTCCACCGCGTCATCGTCAGTTCCGTTACGCTGATCACGTGGAGCCCTTCCCCGAGGCCTCGGCGGAGCTCGCGCCGTCGGGGATCGGGCCCGGGCTCGACGTCGGGCCGTTCCGGATCATCCGCTTGCTCGGCAAGGGCGGGATGGGCGTGGTCTGGCTCGCGCGCGACCAGCGGCTGGGCCGCCGCGTCGCCCTCAAGGTGATCGAGCTCGGGAGACTGCTGACCTCGAGCGGCGCGCGGGAGCGGTTCCGGCGCGAGGCCGCGGCCACCGCGCAGCTCAGCCACCCGAACATCGTCACGCTCTACGAGGTCGGTGAGCTCGACGGCCAGCCGTGGGTCGCGCTCGAGTACATCGAGGGCGCGACCCTGCGCGCCCGGCTCGAGGACGATCCGCCACCGCTGCGCGAGGCGCTCGGCATCGCCCACGCGATCGCCGATGCCCTCGCCGCCGCCCACCGCGCCGGCATCCTCCACCGCGACCTCAAGCCGTCGAACATCATCCTCGGTCGCGACGGCCGGCCGCGCGTCGTCGACTTCGGGCTGGCCCGGCGGGTGAGGGAGGTAACGCCGAACATCGACGAGCAACGCGAGTCGTACGGGGTGGGGACCCTACCGGCTTCGCCGGTGGGGAGGGGGCGAAGCCCCCTTGGCATCGACGAGCAACGCGAGTCGTACGGGGTGGGGACCCTACCGGC
>Ga0163144_10012899_pt1 | contig 17485 bp, 14 predicted proteins | sample OliLak19BULKMAT1_FD_123175 | JGI IMG/M metagenome (GOLD analysis project Ga0163144, IMG submission 123175) | Freshwater microbial mat bacterial communities from Lake Vanda, McMurdo Dry Valleys, Antarctica - Oligotrophic Lake LV.19.BULKMAT1 | ecosystem: Environmental > Aquatic > Freshwater >...
CCGCACGGCTTCCAACTGCGATGGCGAGCGCGACGACGATAAGACCCGCTGCGACTGAGAAAGTGATCCGCATACCAGCAGCAACCGCCTCGGGGCGCGCCGTCATGATATTAGTCGTCCCCGCTGCCAGCGCGAACACGGCACCCATGACGGACGCGCCGGTGACCAGTCCGAGATTACGCGACAGGTTAAGCATACCCGATATGACACCACGCTGATCCGGCCGGAGATCCGACATGATGGCGGTATTGTTGGCTGTCTGGAATAGCGCATAACCGGCGGTGATGACGATGAGGGGAGCGATGTAACCCGGGATGCCGAACCTGACCGGGATCACGGCAAGAATGGACGAACCGGCTGCAATGCCAACAAGCCCGAAGATGGTCATAATTTGTGCGCCAAATCGGTCCACAGTCCGGCCGGACGGCACGCCGGTCAGCGCCGCGACGAGCGGGCCGACTGTCATGACGACTCCGACAAGAGCCGTGTTGAGCCCGAGCGCACGCGAGAGATAGAACGGCCCGACCACCAGCGTCGCCATTAGCACTGTCGAAACGAGTGCGCTCATCGAGAAGCTTGCACTCAGCACTGGATCACGGAACATCGCCAGTCGGATCAAAGGTGATGCTGCTCTCGCCTCGTTGAGCACAAAGAGGCCGATTCCACAGCCAGCCGCCAACAGCAGCGCCAAGTTGAGCGAGCCGAATTTGCCGCGCCCGATCGTCATGGCAAGCGCATAGGCTGCGAGCGTCAAAGCAAGCAGCAGCGTGCCTACACTGTCGAAACCAACCCGATCAGTCTTCTGATCCCGTCGATCAACAGGCAAAGAGCGATGGGCTAGAAAGAAAGCCACAAGACCGACCGGGACGTTGACGAGGAAGATTGCCCTCCAACCGAGTCCGGCAATCAGAACGCCACCGAGCGATGGACCGAGAGCGGTGCCAATTGCGGACATCGTTCCGAGCAGGCCCATCGCGCTACCGGTCCTTTCCTTAGGGACCGTCTCACCGACAAACGCCAGGGTGAGTGCCATCATGATGGCCGCCCCAAGACCTTGGGCCGCGCGGGCGGCAATGAGCAACCAGAGCGCAGGCGCGACGCCGCACAAGACAGAAGCCGCGGTGAACAGGAAGATTCCGGCGAGCAGCAGTCGGCGACGGCCGGTGATGTCACCGAGCCGTCCGACGCTGACAATCAGAGTAGTGATGGCAAGGAGATAGGAAAGGACGACCCACTGGACTTCGTGAAAAGACGCGCTGAATGCCTGTGCCAACGTCGGCAAACTAACATTGGCGATGCTGGTGCCAAGCGAGGAAAGCAACATGGCTAGCGAAAGGCTCGCAAGCGCCCCTCGAACCGAAGGTGTGCGGTCCGCACTTCCAGCTACCGCTTCATCTCGTTCATCAAGAATTGGCTTCGGTTTCATTCCGACAGTGTGCGCGAGCGACGCCTAACTAACTAATAGTCTGACCGGCGAGCCAGAAAACGGGACAGGTTTGATTAAAGCGGAACGACCCTCTTTCAAAGAATCAAACCTGTCCCGCTTTCCGGCTCGCTTTCCGGCTCGCTTTCCGCTCCCGACTGAACAGTCCCACTGCCGGGCACCACCGGTCGGACTCGACGCGGGTTGGCGGTTGATGAGCAGGCTCGCGGGCGGTGTGCCGGTCGGGGCACCCGGCGTTCAGATGCACGGGCGCGCCGCTGAGCTGTTTGTGCGCGGGGGAACGTAGAGTTGGCGCGGCGGAACGTAGAATTCGCGAGAGGGAACGTAGAGTTGGCGCGGGGGAATGTAGAATTCGCGCGGAGGAACGTAGAATTCGCGGCGAGGAACGTAGAATGCGCGCCGGGAAACGTAGAATGCGCGCCGCGGAACGTAGAGGGGGCGCGGGGAAATGTTTAATGCGCGCCGGGGAATCTAGAATGTGCGCCGGGAAACGTAGAATGCGCGCCGCGGAACGTAGTATGCGCGCCGAGGATTCTAGAATGCGCGCGGCGGAATATAGAATGCGCGCGGCGAAAGATAGAGTTTGTGGCGTTGGACGGAGGGCGGGGCGCGGCTTTTTTGGCGTGACAGGCGTTGTTAGGTTGGCGGGGGCGGGTTTTATCAGACGGGCGTGATGGGTGTAGGTGGCTGCGGGGGCGGGGCGTGGTGGGGGTGTTGCGGGTTATGCGATAAGGGCGGGTTGGGGCGGTCGAAGTGGCGGGCGATAGCGGGACAGAGCAGAATAGCGGGACAGGTACATATCTTCGAGATTTGTACCTGTCCCGCTATCCTCGCTGTGTCCCTTTATCCTCGCTTGCCGGCCGGGGTAGCGTGGGGCGGGTGTCGCGGGAGGGGGATTGGGAGGCGGAGGAGGGGTCACTATTTTAACCGGCGGGTGGTATCCGGCGTATTGCGATACGTGGTAGCAGGGGGGGGGTGGGCGGGGTTCCCCCCGCACGAGCGACGGCCGGTGTGGTTGTGGCCTTGGCGGGGGAACGAGACTAGGCACGGTTTCGGTGGGGTCTTCCGAGCGGGGTCGGGGCGCGGTGGGGGCATTAGCGAAAAGCATCGGCCGCGGGCATCGGTTGAGGGCATTGGCGGCGGTGCGTCGGGCCTTGGTTTGACGGCTTCCCCGTCCGCTCTTACGATCCGCCCACGACTTTATGTTCGCCATTGTTTCGGACATCCACGGCAATCTCGAGGCTTTCACCGCGGTCCTCGCTGAGATCGATCGGCGGGGGATTCAGCACGTCGTCTGTTTGGGTGACGTCGTTGGATACGGTCCTAACCCGATGGAATGTCTGGACTTAGTCGCCAGTCGCTGTCGGGCGTCGCTGATGGGGAACCATGACTTTGCGGTGTTGTACGAGCCGTTCAACTTTAACAGTGGTGCCGAGTCGGCCTGTTTCTGGACCCGCCGACAGTTTGAACTCGACCCCGACGCGGTTCGCAGGGCGGCTCGGTGGAAGTTTCTGGGCAACCTGCCCGTACGGCTGCGGACGAGCGATTTCGTCGCCGTCCACGCCAGCCCGCGCCGGCCGATCAACGAATACATCTTCCCGGATGACATTTACACGAACCCGGGCAAGTTCGTCAGCATTTTCGAGCGGTTCGAGAAGCTATGCTTTGTCGGTCACACGCACGTGCCGGGTGTGTTTCTGGAAGGGCCGGACTTCTACAGCCCCGACGAACTGGACTACAAGTTTGCTCTGACGGACGAGAAAGCGATCATCAACGTCGGCAGTGTCGGGCAACCGCGCGACCGCGACCCGCGGAGCAGTTTTGTCGTCGTCAGCGAAACCCACGTCGAGTTCGTGCGCTTGCAGTACGACGTGAACGCGACGGTGAAGAAGGTCGAGCAGGTTGAAGAATTGGACGATTTTCTAGGCTCACGATTGTTGGATGGAAGGTAGGAAGCGAATAAGTTGCCAGTCGCCAGTTTCCAGTTGCCAGTGAAAAAAAACGTGTCTTTCACTGGCAACTGGCAACCGCAACTGGCAACTGATCGATATTCAATGGACACGAAGCGACTCATCATCGGTCTGGCGCTGGCCATGGCCGTCATGCTTGTCTGGGACCGGTTGGGAACGTATCTGGATCAGAAGCACCCGGAGTGGGGGCTGCGCAACCCGAAGACCGCGACCGAGCAAGTAACCCCGGCGACGACGGTGCCGGTTGCGCCTGTTGTGCCTATTGCGCCAACGACGACCGTAACGGCCAGCACGACCGCACCGGGCGTCGTGGTGTTGCCGCAACCGGTGGTCGCGGCTCCGCCATCGGTGTTGACGACGGGACCGAGCGTTTCTGGGGTGTCTGCGATCGCTGCGACATCCCAGCCGAGCGATGTGATTATCGGGTCGGTCGATAAGAACAACGAAAAGTATGCCCTAGCGATCGACCTGTCACCGGTTGGCGCGGGCATCGATTCGGTCACACTTAACGAGTACAAGCGGGCGGTCAACAAGCCCGAGCCGTACGTCTTTCAGCAACCGTACCCTGGCCTTGAGAATGCCTCGCGACCCCTGGCGACCCGCTGGATTACGGTCGACGGGATCAAGGTTGATCTGGAGTCGATGACCTGGGCGGTCGCGAGCCAGTCCCAAGGCGCTGCGACGTTCACGCTCGACATCACCGGTGCGGATGGCCCACTCGTCCGGTTAACGCGGACCTACACGCTGACTGACAAGAAGGCCGAGTCCGCCAACGCCGGTGGCTATGAGGTAAAGGTCGACCTGTCGTTCGAGAATCTCGCCAAGCGTCCTTTGCAACTAGCCGCTGCGTTCAACGGCACAACCCCACCCGCCAACGAGAACGATCGCCAGCCTGATCAGCGGATCATGGCGGGGTATCTGAACGGGCCGTACGTGGTCATCGGTCACAACCTGGTCACCGAGTACAACACCGGCACACCCTGGCGCGACATCACCAAGAGCGCCGACAAGGGCTACGCACTTGCGTGGGTGGGCTCGGGAAACGGGTACTTCAACGGTTTGCTGCAACCCCTGCCCGCGACCGGCGCCGTCAATGGGCCGTATGTCGCCAAGGTCGTCGCTGCGGCGTTCAAGCCCGAGGCGGCGGACTATCACCACGACGTCAACATTACGATAGAGACCACGACCCTCTCAGTGCCGGCGGGTGGTTCGGTGAACCTGCCGATGCGGGCCTTCTTCTTCCCGAAAAAGCGCGACCTGCTGAGTGGCGACTACCTGCAGGCGGCGCCACTGGCGTTTCACGACACGCTTGTCCTCACGAGCGACTGGTGCGGCGTCTGCACATTCCAATGGTTGATCAACGTGCTAGTGTGGATGCTGCGCATGTTCCACACGGTCCTGTTCGACTGGGGCCTGGCGATCATCGCGCTGGTGGGTGTCGTGCGGTTGCTGCTGCACCCGATCACGAAAAAATCCCAGGTCTCCATGATGGCGATGGGGAAAATGGGCCCCGAGCTCGAACGCCTGAAGAAAAAGTACGGCGACGACAAGGAAGGCCTGAACAAAGCGATGATGGGCTTCTACAAGGAGCAAGGCGCCACACCGATCCTCGGTTGCCTGCCCATGTTCCTGCAGATGCCGATCTGGATAGCACTCTACAGCTCGCTGCAGAGCACGTTTGAACTTCGCCAGTCCCCGTTTCTGCAGTTTGGTGGGATCAAGCTGACGTGGATTGAAGATTTGGCCCACCCGGATCGGTTGTTCTATTTCCCGCAGCACGCGGTGAATATCTTCGGATTCTTCAAGATCGATGCGTTCAACGTCCTGCCGTTCCTGCTGGCGGTCGTGTTCTGGCTGCAGACGAAATACACCCCCAAACCGCCGGCCACAACACCCGAACAGTTGCAGCAGCAGAAGATGATGCAGTGGATGACCCTGCTGTTCCCGGTTTTCCTTTACAACGGCCCGGCTGGTTTGAACCTGTACATCCTGACGAGCACGACGATCGGCATCATCGAGAGCAAGATCATCCGCAAGCACATTCGGGAAAAGGAAGAGGCCGAAAAGAACGGTGTGGTCATCGTCGACGCGCCATCGCTGAGCAGCCCACCGCCCAAGGGTGGTGTCCGCCGGGTTGAACCGAAGAAGCCGCAAGGGGGCGGCGTCATGGGCTGGTTCGCCCAGTTGCAGCAAAAGGCGGAAGAACTGAAGCGCGAGGCGGATAAGAAAAAGAAGTGATGTCGAAGCGCGAATGACGAAACCAGAACGACAAACGAAACTCGAAGCCCGAATGATGAAAAGGTCATTCGGGCTTCGTTATTTGGCATTCGTCATTGATTGGTCATTCTGGTGTCGTCATTCTGGTTTGCCGTGATCGCTACCGACACCATCGTCGCCATCAGCTCTGCCACGGGACCTGCGTCGCGGATGATCGTGCGATTGAGCGGACCGGCGGCGCTGTCTGTTGCCGAAGAATTGACGGGTGACGAACCGTCCCACACCGCGGCGGTGTGTACTTCGATTCGATTTGACTATTTGACCGTTCCGGCATGGCTGTACGCGTTCCACGCGCCGCGGTCGTCGACGGGTGAAGATGTCGTCGAGTTACACATCCCCGGAAATCCACTGCTTGCCAGGTTGCTGATGTCGCACCTGCTGTCCCACGGTGCTCGCGCAGCCGAGCCGGGGGAGTTTACGGCCCGGGCATACTTTAACGGCAAGCTCGACCTTAGCGCCGCCGAGGGGGTCGCAGCGGTGATCGGGGCGCGGTCCGAAGCACAACTTCAGGCTGCCAGGCAGTTGTTGGCCGGTGAACTGGCCAACCGCGTTCGACCGATGGTCGATGCGATTGCTGAGACACTGGCGTTACTGGAAGTCGGCATCGATTTCGTTGACGAGGATGTGACCTTCCTGTCGGCGACAGAGGTCGATGAACGGATTTCGAGCGTGATGGGGCAAGTGCGATCGCTACAGAACGAATCATCGCGCATCGAGCCGCTGTCGCACGACCCAACGGTCGTGCTCGTGGGTAGACCGAACGCGGGAAAGAGCACACTGTTGAACGCGTTGGCGGGCATCGAACGCGCGGTCGTTTCCGACGTCGCGGGGACGACGCGGGACATCGTCTCTCACGAGATTGCTCTGCGGCGTGGAACCGTCCGCGTGTGGGACGTGGCCGGCATCGAAACGGCTCGGACGACCGATGCCATCGCGATCACTTCGATCGAACGCCAAATGCAGGAGCGCACCCGCAGCGCGATCGAGTCCGCCGACATCGTCGTGTACGTCGATGATTCGGGAGTGCCCGAGCGCCTCGCGGTGTTGAACATCGGCCGTGAGCCAGACCTGCGTGTCTTCACCAAGGCCGACCTGGCGCAACGTGTCACGGTTGCCTCCCCGGCAACGGTTCACGTCAGCGCGGTGACGGGCCAGGGTCTCACCGAATTGCGAGCGAGGTTGGACGACCTCTGTTTCGGGAGTGCCGAGCGAAGCGGATTGTCGCTCAATGCCAGACATCTGCAGCACTTGGCCGATGCATCGCAAGCGCTGACGCGCGCCATGGAGGCGAACGCCAACAGCGTCGGGTCAGAGATTGTCGCGATGGAACTTCGGCACACGATTGATGATCTGGGCGCGATCGTTGGCAGCATATCGCCAGACGAACTGCTTGGGCGCGTCTTCTCGCGATTCTGTATTGGAAAGTGAACTTGAGCGTTCGGATTGAACGCAGAGGCGCAGAGAGGGGCACGCGGAGGGTCGCTGAGAAAGGCATTCCTGGATGGTCAGGTTCACCATAAGCCCGCGACGTAGCTTGGAAACGTTGCGTTACTGCAACATCCCCTGTTGTTTCTCGGCATCATGGCACACAGGCCGCAGATGGGTTCATGAGCATGTCGTTGTTTGATGACCCAGAACACTGATATGGGAAGCCATGCTTTATTGGCACCGCATTTGAAATGCATCTCACATGCGTTGCCTTGCCGCCATCGTGTTGATTGGACTGACCCTCGGTTGCTCTGCGACCCGTCATAAGAACGCTCCCCCTGCCCCCGTTGCCCAGCGGTCAGCCCCCGCGGCGGCTTTGGCGTTTGATGGACCGGTGAACGGGACGTTGCCCGAATACGCCTTGGACCGTCCATCGCGCGACCCTGTGGCCTACGTGGGTTACGACCTATCGATCGTTATTTATTCCTATACCCGAACGGATGATCGCCAGTATCTCTTTGACCAGTTCAACGACTACGACCGCCAGGCGTATTCCACGCGGATTGGCGTCTCCTATAGATAGACAGCGAAAACGGGTCATCTTTTCTCCGTTGCGATATTTTGTCGCTGTTTGTTAGTGGTTGAGCTTGTTTGGTTTAGGAACGCATTTGGACCACTTCGTTCTGTCGTCACATTAGCCTTCTCTTGCAAACGCGTCCGTAAATGTCATAGTGAACGTGGGTTCTGACACAGGCAATCTCTCCGGGGAGCCAATTTCATGGCCACCGTTACGAAGAAAGAATTGATCGACCGCATCGCGACACGCACGACCCTGAAGCGGGTTCAGGTGAAGCGCGTCGTGCAGCAGTTCCTTGACTCCGTCGTCAGTGAGCTGGGCAAGGGCAACCGCTTGGAGTTCCGCGACTTCGGTGTGTTTGAGACGCGGGTGCGCAAGGCCCGCAAGGCTCAGAACCCCAAGACGCTTGAGCCCGTTACCGTCCCTGAAAAGCGGACCGTGAAGTTCAAAGTAGGCCGGTTGATGAAACAACGCCTCAGTGAACTGGCCGGTGTTGCCATCGACGACGAAGCCCCGGACGTCGTCGAGATGGCCGACGTGGACGACGATGATGATGAGGATGAAGACGAGACGAACGGTAAGGCCTAAGCCCGTCGTGCATCAGTAGCCCATCTCCATCTAGCGAGGGTTTAGCCGGCGTGGTTTGATCCCATGAAGACTCACCAAGCCCTGGGCTATATTTTTGACCGGATGCTTGTCCCCAGCTTTCATGCTCACCATGTCTCCCGACTGGTCCCAAGCCCTTCAACAGACCGCCGACGACCGACGGGCCAGATGGCTTGAACGATCGCGCACGATCACCGACCCGGTCGATGCCGTTCACGTCGTCCGCAACGGGCGATCGCTCGTCAACTTTTCCTCGAACAACTACCTCGGGCTGACACATCACCCGCACATAACGACTGCGATGGCAACCGCCGCGCGGCAGTTCGGCGCGGGAAGTGGAGCTGCGGGATTGATCGCGGGTCATACGTCGGCGCACGCGTCGGCCGAGCGGGCGATTGCACGATGGAAGGGGACGCAAGCAGCGGTCCTCTTACCAAGTGGTTACCAATCAAACATCGCGGCGATCGGGTCGCTCGCGGCGATCGGTGAGGCGCATGGGGTTGGTGTGCGTTTCCTGCTCGACAAGCTTTGTCACGCGTCACTCATCGACGCCGTGCGGGGCAGTGGCGCCATGTATCGCGTCTTTCCGCACAACGGCATCGACAAGCTTGAACGCCTGCTCACCGAGCGACCGACGACTCAACTGCAGGTCGTGGTTACCGAGTCCATCTTCAGCATGGACGGTGACGCTGCCGACCTCGTGGCGATCAGCAAGCTAAAGGAGAAACACGAGTTCCTTCTTCTGGTCGATGAAGCGCATGGCAGTGGTGTCTATGGGCCCGGTGGGGCAGGGCTTGCGGCTGAACTGGGTGTCAGCGACGCCATCGACGTCACGATCGCGACTTTTTCAAAGGCCGCCGGGGTGGCCGGTGGCGCGGTATGCGGTAGTGGCACCTTGTGCAATGCGCTCGTGAACCACGGGCGGGCTTACATCTACTCGACCGCAGTACCCGCTGCTATTGCTGTAGGGATCGAAGCGTCACTGAACGTGATGGCGCGTGAACCGCAACGATCAGCACGCGTTCGCGCGCTGGCTAGGCGCGTGCGAGAAGGACTGAACCTCGCAACGTCGTCGTCACCGGTCGATTCACCGATCGTGCCGGTTGTATTGGGGTCGGAAGAGGCTGCGCTGAACGCTGCGGCAAGTCTGCTGGACCAGGGGATGCTGGTCGTCGCCGTTCGCCCACCTACTGTGCCCAAGGGGGCCAGCCGGTTGCGCGTGACCTTATCGAGCGAACATTCCGACGAGGCGGTGTCGGCGCTGGTCGACGCGTTAAGATCGATCCGCGGCGCTTAGCCGCTGGAGCGCAGCTCCGAGTTGTCGCCGAAAAGTAACGCAGTAAATAGCAACGTGCGGAACGTGTTCCTTTGGCCAACCGCACAAACCGCTTTAGGCCTGCGGCTGATCAAGACCGAACAGTGCCGAGCGGCTTGGGACGAACGAACCATCGTTCTCGACATTGCTTTCGATCCGCGCCATCGTCCGCGCAACGAGGTCGGCGGGTGGGTCAAGCACCGGCAACTCGTTGAGCAGTTTCAGGAGGTCACCGGCATGACGGAGGCGCAGACGGACTGAATCAAATGCGGGGGGTGCGAATCCGGCCCGACCCCCCCCATTGGCGTCCGGTGACAGGCCCTGATCAAGCAGAAGGTCTAGCGCCCGACGGTCGTCTTCGGATAATTTCAAACTCATAAAGCTTCCCCGGACAGGTGCTGAGGTTCCCCGAACGACACGAAAGTAGCCGTCAGAGCCGGGATCGGCAACACGTAAAACCGGAACCCGGAAGAAAATGACATGTGTCGCAGGCTTCACTCCCTGCGACGGTCCAAAATTTGGTACGTGTCGGGGCCTATCTGAGGTTCGCGCTATTTGTCGGATGTGTGGGGCTTTTTCCGAACTGGATCGAAATTCGCGCGTTTTGAAGAAAAAAGGGTAAGGTTGTGTGAAGCAGCTTACCGATCCATCGCGAAACGGGACTGATCACATTGATGTTCGTTAACCGGCCGAAACGCTGGGTCGCTTTTCTTTTGCGGTCGTCGCGGCCTTCCAGCGGTCGGCAAAATGCGCGACCGCCGCGTGCAGGCGGCTCTTCACGGTGCCGAGTGGGATGTCGAGAATCTCACCGATCTGCTTGTATGGAAACTGGTGGAAGTACGACAGCAGCAGAATTTCGCGCAGATGCTCCGGCATGTTCATGACGGTCTTCTGCACCAGAGCCTGCAATTCTTCGCGCTCCATTGGGTCGGACGGCAACTCACCGGCGGCCTGCATCAGGTCGATAAACTCACCGCTGTCTTCGTCACCGCGACCAATGGATGCCTGGAGCGGGCTGGTTGGCCTGCGGGCGTTGGACCGCAACAGGTCGCGAGCCTTGTTGGCCGCGATCGTAAACAACCACGGCCGGAACCGGCGCTGAGGGTCAAACTGCTCAGCAGACTGGTGAACTTGCAGAAACGTTTCCTGGAAGACGTCCTCAGCCGCAGCGCGGTCACCGAGGAAGCGGACGAGAAAGTGAAACAGTTCGCGCTGGTACCGACCGATCAGCGTCGCGAAGCTGTTCTTGTCGCCATGGCGATAGTCAGCGAGCAGCTGCTCGTCGGCTCGATCGTCTCGCTGAATAGAGCTTGTTCCGAACATTGTCGTCATAGCATACCCTCATAATAAGACTTCAAGCGGTCAGATCATGAGATAGATTGCATGCGCCTAACAGACCAGTTAACGTTCAGTTCGTCAACGACCAAACTGGCTCAACTGCATCGAATTTTCAAGCCGGTCATACGGGTTTTTCTGACGTATGAATGATATGCCCGACACGCCCACCGATTCTCAGCGAATCCCATTTTTCGGGCTCGAATCGTCCGATGCAGACGCCACCGTCGTGGCCGTCGGTTGGCCGCGGTTTCGCGCCGATCAGTTGCGCGACTGGGTCTATCGCAAGCACATCAATGATGCGCAGGCGATGACCAATTTTACGGCCACCGACCGCAACCGGATTAGCGAAACTTTCGCGTTCGCGACCGCCGAAATCACTAAAGACCAGATCAGTGAAGACGGCACGCGCAAACTGCTGCTGACCTGGCCTTCCGGTGTCGCCGAGACCGTGATGATTCCCGACGCCGACCGCCGCACGGCGTGCGTCAGCTCGCAGGTGGGGTGCCCCGTCGGTTGTAAGTTCTGCGCCAGTGGCGTCAACGGGGTGAAGGGCAACCTGACCGCGGCACAGATCGTCGAGCAGGTCGTACGCTTCAACCAGTTGATGACCTCGCCAACGAAGGATGCCGGCGAGCGGATCACCAACATCGTCTTCATGGGCATGGGTGAACCACTGGCCAACTACAACGCCGTGATGAAAGCGATCCGCGTCCTGCACGACCCGAAGGGCCTCAACATTGGTGCCCGGCGGATTACGATCAGCACGGTGGGCGTGCCGAGCCGCATGCGCGACCTGGCCAAGGAAGAATTGCCGATCAACCTGGCGATTTCCCTCCACGCGCCCAACGAAGCCCTGCGGCGGGAACTCATCCCCTGGGCCGAGCATTTCACGATCGACGAGATCCTCTCCGCCGCCCGATATTACTTCGACCAGACGGGCCGCGAGATCACGCTTGAGTACATCCTGCTGGCCGGTGTGAACGATCGCCCGGAACACGCGCGCCAACTGGCTGCGGTCTGCAAGACCCTGCGGGCGAACGTGAACCTCATCCGCTACAACGAGGTGGTGGGCCTGCCGTTCGGTCGACCGAAGTCCGAGGACGTGGTGAACTTCCAGACCATTCTGCGCAACAACGGTGTCAACGCCCACGTCCGCAAAAGCCGTGGCCGTGACATCGACGCCGCCTGTGGGCAGTTGCGACGCAAAACCGAAGCCGATGCGGGTGGTGGCGGTGAACTGGTGACTTTGGGAGCCGGCAAGTGATCGGTCAGCAGCGCGAACGACTTTCTCCCTCCGGTGGCACAGACATTCTTGTCTGTGTCTCCCCCCGTCCGGATGCGACGCGACTTCCCTCTCGCCGTGCGTTTACGCTGCTCGAACTCGCCGTCGTCGTCGCGATCCTCGGCATTCTGGCGAGCATTTTCGTCCCTTACCTGCTCAGTGTGCGCGAATGGAACAACCGGGTGCGCTGTGCCGACAACCTGCGGCAGATCAAGGTTGCCCTTGACATCTACGGTGCCGCCAACGGCAACGCGTATCCCATGGTGCGACAACTGCCTGGCAAGCCCGGCTACGTCGCCTATACCGGCGCGCTGGTACCGACGACGAATCCTTTTTCGGACAATTCTCCCGTGCAAGGCAACGACGTGACGGCGTCTCTATGGTTGCTGGTTCGCATGAAGCTCGCATCATCCGCGGTCTTCGTCTGCCCGAGCAGTGATGCGACGCCCGAACCGGTCGCCGACGCGCAGTCGCAGGGGAACTTTACGTCGCAATCACATTTGTCGTATTCCTACGCGACGCCATTCTCGGCACTGCCTGACTATTACCTCAACGGCGATCGCATTCGCCCCGAGTTCGTGGTGATGGCCGACATGAACCCGGGCGTCGGTGATGGCAGCGACGTTGTCGGGCCCTCGGTCAATGCGCCGCCTTTGGTGCGGTCCCGTGGGAACTCGCGCAACCACAAGCATGCCGGACAGAACGTGTTGCGCGGGACGGGGACAGTCACATTCAGCACGTCGCACTACTGTGGCTGGGGCGAGGACAACATTTACACCGCGCTGCGCGCCACACCGCTTGTCGCCGGTGAGATGCCCGACGCCAATCAGAACGGTGTGCTTGACGTGAACGTTGGGCCCGCGTGGTATTCCGACAGTTACCTCGTGCCGGCCTACGTGCCCGCCGGCAAGTGAGCGGATCGGTGAAGCGGCAGCTGATCTACCTCTTGCCCCTCGTCGTCGCGGCCTTCACGTTCTTCCTCGGCATCACCTGGGGCCTGCCCTCGCGCGACACCGATCGCTTCCTCTTCGGTGACCGCACGCCGTGGACCGGCAAGGAAATCCTCGCGCTCACCGGCGGTTGGGGCAACGCCGACCGCGCGACTGATCACGATGCCAACCCACTGGCCAATCGCGACCAACCCATCATCGTCAATGCCACCGATGCCCAACGCGCCGAGATCGTCCAGCGGTTCCGCTTGTACACCCATCAACCCGACGAAATGATCACTCTGCGCGCCCTCAGCCAAATGCGCCCCGGTGAAATCCGCAGCAACCTTTGGGCGCTCGACCCCAAGATGTACCAGTACGGCGGCCTGTGGGTCTACCCCGTCGGCGCGATGCTGAAACTCGGTTCGATCCTCGGCGTGATCGAGGTGAAGGTCGATGTAGCCTACTACCTCGACCACCCCGACGCCTTCGGCCGCTTTTACTTCGTGATGCGAGCCTACTCGGCAACATGGGGCTTGCTCGGTGTCGTCGCGGTCATGCTGATTGTCCATCGGATGACCCGTTGCAGGTTGGCGACGCTCGTCGGTGGGGTGGCGTTCGCGACGTTGCCCGTCGTCGTCAACATGGCCCACGAAGCCAAGCCGCACCTTGCTGGCGTCGTGCTGCTGCTGTGGACGGTCCTTTTGGCCACGACGTACGTGGAACGCGGTTCGTGGAAATGGGCCGCGATCACTGGCGCGGCGTGGGGCGCAGCGACGGGCATGGTGCTGCTGTCCCTGCCGGGTGGGATCGTGCTGCCGCTGATGGTGCTGTTGCGCCCGCAACCGTGGGCGGTGCGATTGCGAGATGCGACCCTCGCGATCGGCCTCGGTCTTCTCGTCTACGCCTTGACCAACCCCTACGTCGTGTTGAACACGCTGCGCCCGAGCGGCGCGTTGTCGGCGAACGTGCAGAACTATGGCAATTTTTACAGTGTCTCGGACGTGCTGGCGGGACTGCAAACAGGACTGGACCTGATCCCCGAGGGTACGTCGCTGCCCATTGCGGTCGTGGGGTTGCTGGTGACGATCGTCGCGCTTCTTCGCCGTTGTAGGACAGACATTCTTGTCAGTCTCTCCCCCCGGCCTTACTCCGTAAACGACCGGGGGGAAACGGGGGGAGAGACAGGCAGGAATGCCTTTCCTACTAGCGAGACTGTGTCCTGGCTGCTCGCAGTTCCCGCTGCGGTCGTTGCGTTGCAGTTCGTATTGCTCGGCGCGCACAAGCCGGGCGAGTATGGACGTTTCGCGCTCCTGCCCGACATCGCGTTGATGATTGCGTGCGTCGTATGGGCCGCGGGCATTCGTGCCACCACACCGGCTCGCCTCTGGGTGCGCCGCATCGCTTTCCTCAGTATCGTGGGCGTGACGATGGTCGCGGGGGGGCGATATTTATTGAATTTTGTGGTCGGGGAACGAAATGGATCGCGACAAGTCGCAGCCGCTTCGATTGCGGGTTTAAATACATCTACTGGGAGTCGTCTGGGGATAGTTGCCGAGCCGGCACCCTATTGCATGCCACCGGTGGACTTGTTCCGATGGCAACTCGTCTTGCTGCCGCGCGGGCAGGCGGTTCCGGAACTTGGAACCATGGACCTGTTCGTTGCGACCGTCGATGTGCCGACGGACGCGCCGCAAGGCTTCAGGCACTTGGTGCGCGGCCCGAGATGGGCCGACCTGTGGCCCTCCCGCATCAGTTGGGCTAACAAGCCGATCGACCTGTTCATCGCGGACACCGCAGAGATCAATCCATGATCCAAGACCCTTCCGTCCTCCATCGCATCCGCCATCCCGCCCACCTCGTCTTTTTGCTCGGCGGCATCAGCGGGTCTGCGATCAACTTCGCGATGACGATCGGCTTGAACCTCGTCGCGGGCGTGCATCCGCTGGTCGCGTTTTTTCTGGGCACGTTGGCCAATCAGCTGTTCCATTACGTCTACTACCACCTCGTCTTCCTGAACCAGGAACGCCGCATGCGCAACGGCCCTGTGGCGAGGCTGGCGGTCTATCTCACCGTCGCGCTCATCGCTAGCGGGTTGCTGTGGGGATTGATGAAAGTCGGCCTGCCGTTTGTGATCGGCGTGTGCGCGGCGCTGGTCATCCTTGCCGTCGCCAATGTGCTGTTCGTCCGCATCACGTCGTTCACGTCCGCCACGCTCGCCGAGGTCGAGTATCGCGAGATGAACGAGACGTTTTATGACGACCAGACCGACACTGAAAAGGTTAACTGGTTCCGCGCGTGGTTCCATCGCTCGCGCTTCAAGAACCTCACCAAAATGGTCGCGACGCACCACAAGCCCGGCATGCGCATCGCCGACCTCGGCTGTGGCAACGTCTGGTGGAACGAAAATGCGTTGGACGTTGTCGGCGTCGACATCAATGAAAAGATGCTCAACTACGCCAAGCGCCAGAATCGCCTGACGGACTACCAGGTCACCACGACCCTCACCCGCACCGGCCTAGCCGACAAGGCTTTTGATCTCGTCATCACCTCCGAAGTCCTCGAACACCTGCTCGACCTCGACGAGGTGCTGACCGAAGTCAAACGCATCCTGAAAGACGACGGCCAATACCTCATCACCGTCCCCTGGGACTTTTTCATGGGCCCGTTCTTCGTGCTCTTCAACATAAACTGCCTGTATCAAGGCTGGGTAAAGGGCAGCAAATACCACCGCCTCCGCTGCGGCCACATCAACCACTTCACCCGACCGCGCTTGCGACGGTTGCTGGCGAAGAATGGGTTTGAAGTGCAACGCATGACCGTCGTAAACGGCATGTCGCTGTACGCGGTGGCGAAGTAGGTGGGGTAGGGGGGTCGTGCCCACCACAATGTCGTGATGGGAGAATGCGGTGGGGGTGGTCCCACCGCACGAACTATTTTTCAGCTGAGTGGTGTTTGGTTTCTACCACGAACCCGCGTGCTGGGCGGTGGGATGACCGTTCCAGATGAATTAGGGTAAGAATGCTCATCGCGGTTGAACTGAATAATAAGCACGGATAAGGCAGCAACATCCACCTTATATTGAAGTCCGTTCCCATCAACATCAGGTAGGACTGTATTAGCCCCTGTATCCCGGTCAACGCCGCGATGCCTAGAAAGCCGATTCGACTTGCGAGCCACGTCGCGACGGCAAATGCGATGTAAAATAGCGAAACTGCGATAATTACAATGCCGCCTCGGTTTGGGCCCACGTTGGTCGAATGCGCAGTCGTGACACGGTTCTCCGGACCGTGATGGATTGCGCGAATCCACGGTCCGGAGGACCGTGTTACGGGGGAGGGTTGTGTCACGGCTGATGGGTGATCGTCCTAGCCTAACCCTACACCTCGGCGGTATCCTGTCGGGCATGGACAAAATCGAAAATTACACCGTCGTGACCACCGACGGGATCACGGTGGCGATCGTCGCGTTTCTGTTTGCTTGTTTTATCTTTCCGCGGACGATCAAGCATCGGCCGCAGTTTTACGCGGCGTTCTTTCTCACGCTCGCGATCATCCTGCTGGCGACGCTGCGGTTGATGCTCTACAAGTTCAGCGGGTTCTACGTCGTGTGCGGTGTGCTGACGGGGCTCTGTCAGATCGCGGCGATCGTGATGCTCTTCCTGTCGGCGGGCGGGTTGTCGATCGGCGAATTTACCGACGAACTGAAAGGCTCGTACGAAGTCATGCGGCGAGGCGGGGACGAGAAGGAAGTGATCGTTCCCCTGCGCGGTGAACAACCACGAGCGCGGGACGCCAGCTACGCGGATGAAGACGCCGAGGCGGAACGGAAAGTGCATGTCATTGATACGCCCACGACGGCACAGAAGTCGCCGGACCGCAGTGGGCCGTTGCCGTTGGATTAAAAGAAATGAAGCACAGAGAACATTGAGAACACAGAGGCGGAGCGGGACAACTGTCGTTGTGTTCGCTCTGCGTTCTCTGTGTTCTCCGTGTCCTCTGGCGTGAATTCCTCGGCAGTACGTAGGGTGGGCACTGCCCACCGTTTGCGATGGGAGGTGCGCACTGCCCACCCTACACCACCGTTGTACCGGGAGAGAGGCCTGGGCACTCACTTCCTTTGCCGTCCGTCATGCCTAGAATCACTTAGACCTTATGACCCCAGCAGAAAAACTCGTCATCATCGGATCAGGCCCGGCAGGTTGGACGGCGGCCATTTACGCGGCGCGGGCCAAGCTCGATCCGCTCGTTTACGAAGGCGCCATCTCGGAAGAGAACCGCCTGCGCGGCACACTGCCGCTGGGGCAGTTGAACTGGACC
>Ga0163144_10012902_pt1 | contig 17482 bp, 15 predicted proteins | sample OliLak19BULKMAT1_FD_123175 | JGI IMG/M metagenome (GOLD analysis project Ga0163144, IMG submission 123175) | Freshwater microbial mat bacterial communities from Lake Vanda, McMurdo Dry Valleys, Antarctica - Oligotrophic Lake LV.19.BULKMAT1 | ecosystem: Environmental > Aquatic > Freshwater >...
GAGCAGGGCGGCGATCTGCGCCGCGAGGGCGGCCAGCGCCGGCGCCTTGAGGGCGACCACCACCAGGTCCTGCGGGCCGAGGGCGCGGGCATCGTCGCCGACCGCGATGCGCGCCACCGAGCGGCGGCCCGCGGAATCGACCCACAGGCCGCGCTCGCGGACCCGGGTCAGCGTCTCGCCCCGCGCCAGGGCCGATACCTCGTGCCCGGCCAGGGACATGCGGGCGGCGATCAGGCCGCCGACGGCGCCCAGGCCGACGACAGCGACCTTCATCGGAACGCCTCCAGCGCCGCCATTCGTGCTGTCAACTTCAATCTCCTCGACGAAAGGGTTTTCCGGATCGGCCACTTTTTCGGCAAAATAGCACGATCGTTCGTTTTTGCCCGGCGATACCGTCGGTGTACTCCTTGGATTCTCTCGCCTCCGACACCGACGCGCCGTCCGATGCCGCAGCGCCCAAGGCGCTGATGAAGGGCCGGCAGACGCGGGCCGCGATCGTCGACGCCGCCCTGGCGCTGGCCTCGCACATCGGTCTCGAAGGCCTGTCGATCGGCGCGCTTGCCGAGGTCACCGGGATGAGCAAATCGGGCGTGTTCGCCCACTTCGGCTCGCGCGAGGAGTTGCAGATGTCGGTCGTCCGCGAGTACCACGCGAAGTTCGAGGACGAGGTGTTCCGTCCGTCGATGACCGCCGCGCGCGGCCTGCCGCGCCTGCGCACCCTGTTCGACCGCTGGCTGAAGCGGGTCTCGGTCGAGATCGATTCCGGCTGCATCTACATCAGCGGTGCGGTCGAGTTCGATGACCGGCCCGGCCCGGTGCGCGACGCCCTGGTCGACATGGTCAACACCTGGCAGCTGGCGCTCGAGCGGGCGATCGGCGCCGCCGTCGCCGAAGGCCACCTGCGCACCGACACCGACGCGCGCCAGCTGCTGTTCGAGATTCACGGTCTCATTCTTGCCCTCCATCACGACGCCCGATTCCTGCGCCACGCCGGTGCCGAGGAAAGGGCCCGCGCCGGCTTCGAGCGGGTGCTCGCGCACTGGACCGCGCCGCGCCGTTCCGATTGACCTTTCCAGGAGCTTTTCCATGCCTTCTTACACGCCGCCCTTGCGCGACATGCAGTTCGTCTTGCACGAGCTGCTCGGTGTCGTCGACGAGCTCAAGGCGCTGCCGCGCCATGCCGACATCGACGCCGAGACGATCAACGCGGTGCTCGAGGAGGGCGGCAAGTTCGCGAGCGAGGTGCTCGCGCCGCTCAACGCGGTCGGCGATGCCGAGGGCTGCACCCTCGACAAGGCGACGCACGAGGTCACGCCGCCGACCGGCTTCAAGGCGGCCTACGCCCAGTACGTCGAAGGCGGCTGGCCGTCGCTCAGCTGCGACCCGGAGCACGGTGGGCAGGGCCTGCCGTTCGTCATCAACCAGTGCATGTTCGAGATGATGAACTCGGCGAACCAGGCCTGGACGATGTACCCGGGCCTCTCGCACGGCGCCTACGAGTGCCTGCACACGCATGGCACCGCGGAGCAGAAGAAGCTCTACCTCGGCAAGCTGACCAGCGGCCACTGGACCGGCACGATGTGCCTGACCGAGCCGCAGTGCGGCACCGACCTCGGCATGCTGCGCACCAAGGCCGAGCCGCAGGCCGACGGGACCTATCGCCTCACCGGCAACAAGATCTTCATCTCGGCCGGCGAGCACGACATGACCGAGAACATCGTCCACCTGGTGCTGGCGCGCCTTCCGGACTCGCCCGCGGGCTCGAAGGGCATCTCGCTGTTCGTCGTGCCGAAGTGGCGGGTCCAGGCCGACGGCACGCTCGGCGAGCGCAACGGCATCTGGTGCGGCGGGCTCGAGCACAAGATGGGGATTCACGGCAACGCCACCGCGCAGATCGTGCTTGACGGCGCGGTCGGCACGCTGGTCGGGCAGCCGAACAAGGGCCTGGCGGCGATGTTCGTGATGATGAATGCGGCCCGTCTCGGCGTCGGCATGCAGGGCCTGGGCCTCACCGAGGTGGCCTACCAGAACGCCGCGGCGTACGCCAAGGACCGCCTGCAGATGCGCTCGCTGTCCGGTGCCAAGGCGCCCGACAAGCCGGCCGACCCGATCATCGTCCACCCGGACGTGCGCAAGATGCTGCTCACGGCCCGCGCCTACGCCGAGGGCGGCCGGGCGCTGGCGGTCTTCACCACGCTGCTGCTCGACAAGGAAGTGGCGACCGACGACGAGACGGTTCGCAAGGACTGCGCCGACCTCGTCGCCCTGCTGACGCCGATCGTCAAGGCGTTCTTCACCGACAACGCCTGGATCTCGACCTCGCATTGCCTGCAGGTTTTCGGCGGGCACGGCTACATCAGGGAGTGGGGCATGGAGCAGTTCGTGCGCGACTCGCGGATCAACATGATCTACGAGGGCACGAACACGATCCAGTCGCTCGACCTGCTCGGTCGCAAGGTCCTCTCCGACAACGGCGCCCGGCTGAAGAAGTTCGGCAAGCTGATCGCCGACTTCGTCGAGGAGGAGGGCGTCGACGAGGCGATGCAGGAGTTCGTGAACCCGCTCGCCGAGCTGGGCGAGAAGGTCACCAAGCTCACCACCGAGATCGGCATCAAGGCCTTCAAGGACCCCGACGAGGTCGGCGCCGCGGCGGTCGACTACCTGCGCGTCTGCGGCCATCTGGTGTTCGCCTACCTGTGGGCGCGGATGGCCAAGGTGGCGCTCGCCAAGGAGTCGTCGGGCGATCCGTTCTACGCCGCCAAGCTGGCGACCGCACGCTTCTACTTCGCCAAGCTGCTGCCGGAGACGGCCGGGCTGATCCGCACCGCGCGGTCCGGCGTCGCGCCGATGATGGCGATGGACGCCTCGATGTTCTGAGCGCCCCGACCCCCCAAACGACAACACGGAGACCCGACACATGACCTTCGACCTTCGCCATGCCGCCCTCGGCCTCGCTCTCGCCCTCGCCTCCGGCTTCGCCGCCGCCCAGGCGGCCTCGCCCGCGGGCCTGTGGAAGACGGTGGACGACAACACCAAGAAGGAGAAGTCGCTGGTCCGCATCGTCGAGAGCGGCGGCGTCTACACCGGCAAGGTCGAGAAGGTCGTCGACCCCGATTCGCCGAAGGACGCGGTCTGCAAGGACTGCACCGACGACCGCAAGGACAAGCCGGTCGTCGGCATGACGATCATCCGCAACATGAAGCAGAGTGCCGACGACAAGGCGGTGTTCGAGGGCGGCGACATCCTCGATCCGAACAATGGCAAGCTCTACAAGGCCAAGCTGAAGCTCGTCGACAACGGTGCCAAGCTCGATGTGCGCGGCTACATCGGCGTGCCGATGCTCGGTCGCACGCAGACCTGGCAACGCGTCGAATAATTTCCTGGAGCAACGATGAAACGATTCAACGTCCGCAAGGTCGCCGTCCTCGGCGCCGGCGTCATGGGGGCGCAGATCGCCGCCCATCTGGTCAACGTCAAGGTGCCCGTGATCCTGTACGACCTGCCCGCCAAGGAAGGTCCGAAGAACGGCATCGTCGCCAAGGCGGTGGAGGGGCTGAAGAAGCTCAAGCCCGCGCCGCTCGGCGTGCCCGAGGATGCGGCGCTGATCGAGCAGGCGAACTACGAGGAGCACCTCGACAAGCTCAAGGACTGCGACCTGATCATCGAGGCGATCGCCGAACGGATGGACTGGAAGCTCGACCTCTACACGAAGATCGCTTCGGCGATCGCGCCGCACGCCATCGTCGCCAGCAACACCTCGGGCCTCAGCATCACCAAGCTTTCCGAGGTGCTGCCGGCCGAGATCAGGCCGCGCTTCTGCGGCATCCACTTCTTCAACCCGCCGCGCTACATGGCGCTGGTCGAGCTGATCGCGACGCCGACCACCGAGCCCGAAGTCCTCGACCAGCTCGAGGCCTTCGTCACCACCGCGCTCGGCAAGTCGGTGGTGCGGGCCAAGGACACGCCCAACTTCATCGCCAACCGGGTCGGCATCGCCGGCATGCTGGCGACGATGAAGGAGGCCGAGACCTACGGCCTCAGCTACGACGTGGTCGACGATCTCACCGGCAAGAAGCTCGGCCGCGCCAGCAGCGGCACCTTCCGCACCGCCGACGTGGTGGGCCTGGACACGATGGCGCACGTCATCAAGACGCTGCAGGACAACCTCGCCGACGATCCCTTCTTCCCCAGCTACGCGACGCCGCCGGTGCTGCAGAAGCTGCTCGACGCCGGCGCGCTCGGCCAGAAGACCGGCGCCGGCTTCTACAAGAAGGTCGGCAAGGACATCCTGCGCTACGACGCCGAGAAGGGCGACTACGTTGCCGGCGGCGGCAAGGCCGACGAGATCGTCGCCCGCATCCTGAAGAAGCCGCCGGCCGAGCGCCTGAAGCTGCTGCACGACTCGAAGAATCCGCAGGCGCAGTTCCTCTGGGCGATCCTGCGCGACAGCTTCCACTACGCGGCCGTGCACCTGGCCGATGTGGCCGAGAGCGCGCGCGACATCGACTTCGCGATGCGCTGGGGCTTCGGCACCAGCACCGGCCCGTTCGAGCTCTGGCAGCAGGCCGGCTGGTCGCAGGTGGCGCAGTGGGTGAAGGAAGACATCGACGCCGGCAAGGCGCTGAGCAAGGCGCCGCTGCCGGCCTGGGTATTCGACGGGCTCGGCGGCGGTGACGCCGGCGTGCACCGGCCCGAGGGCTCGTACAGCGCGGCCCATGCGCGCTTCGATCCTCCGAGCACGCTGCCGGTGTACGAGCGCCAGCCCTTCCGCGAGACCGTGCTCGGCTCGAATGCCGCTGCGCCGCTGAAGGCCGGCACCGAGGTCTTCAGGAACGAGGACGTGCGCGTCTGGTCGCTCGACGGCCAGGTGCTGATCGCCAGCATCACCGCCAAGCTGCACCTCATCAGCCCGGGCGTGATCGAGGGCCTGCTCAAGGCGGTGGAGCTCGCCGAAGAGGCGTACCAGGGCCTCGTGATCTGGTCGCCCGACGACGTGTTCTCGGCCGGCGCCAACCTCGAGGCGCTGATGCCGGTCTTCATGAAGAGCGGCGGCAAGGGCATCCTGCCTGTCGTCAAGCTGCTCCAGGACACGATGCTGCGCGTGCGCTATGCGCAGGTGCCGGTGGTCGCGGCGATGCGCGGCATCGCCCTCGGCGGCGGCTGCGAGATCGCGATCCATTCGGCGAAGCGGGTCGCGGCGATGGAGACCTACATGGGCTTCGTCGAGGTCGGCGTCGGCCTGCTGCCTGCGGGGGGCGGCCTCACCTACCTCGCCCGTCGCGCCGCCGAGATGGCGAACGCGGCGAGCGCCAACGCCGACATCCTCAAGTTCCTGACCGACGGCTTCACCAGTGCGGCCACGGCCAAGGTCGGCACCAGCGCGATCGAGTCGAGGAAGATGGGCTACCTGCTCTGGAGCGACGTGATCGTGCCGAACAAGGACGAGCTGCTGCACGTCGCCAGCCAGCAGGTGAAGGCGATGGCCGAGAGCGGCTGGCGCGCGCCGGCGAAGGCGCCGTTCCCGGTGGCGGGCCGCAACGCGATCGCCACCATCAAGGCCCAGCTCGTGAACCTGCGCGACGGCGGCTTCGCCAGCGCCCACGACTTCCACATCGCCACGCAGATCGCCGAGGTGGTGTGCGGCGGCGACGTCGACGCCGGCTCGCTGGTTACCGAGGAATACCTGATGACGATGGAACGGGTGCGCTTCTGCGCGCTGCTCGACCACCCGAAGACGCAGGAACGGATCATGGGCATGCTGCAGACCGGCAAGCCGGTGCGCAACTGAAGGACACCGACATGAGCAAGCAAGTGCAGGACGCCTACATCGTCGCCGCCACCCGCACCCCGATCGGCAAGTCGGGCCGCGGCTACTTCCGCAACACCCGGCCGGACGACCTGCTGGTCGCGGCGATCCTGAGCGCGATGAAGCAGGTGCCCGGGCTCGACCCGGCGGCGATCGAGGACGCGATCGTCGGCTGCTCGTTCCCCGAGGCGGAGCAGGGCATGAACATGGCCCGTATCGCGGTGCAGCTCTGCGGCTTCCCGAAGCCGGTGGGCGGCGTGACCGTCAACCGCTTCTGCGCCTCCGGCCTGACGGCGGTGCAGATGGCCGCCGACCGGATCCGCGTCGGCGAGGCCGACGTGCTGATCGCCGGCGGCGCCGAATCGATGAGCCTGGTGCCGATGGGCGGCAACAAGCCCTCGTTCAACCCCGAGATCTTCGCCCGCGACGAGAACGTCGGCATCGCCTACGGCATGGGCATCACGGCCGAGAAGGTCGCGGCGCAGTGGAAGGTCTCGCGCGAAGCGCAGGACGCGTTCGCGCTCGAGTCGCACCTGCGCGCGCTCAAGGCGCAGGCGGCCGGCGAGTTCAGCGACGAGATGACGCCGATCGAGGTGATCGCGCGCTTCCCCGACCTCGCCACCGGCGAGACGGGCACGACGACGCGCACCGTCAGCCTCGACGAAGGTCCGCGCAAGGACACCTCGGCCGAAGGCCTCGCCAAGCTCAGGCCGGTGTTCGCCGCCAAGGGCAGCGTCACCGCCGGCAACAGCTCGCAGACCAGCGATGGCGCCGGCGCGCTGATCCTCGCCAGCGAGGCCGCGGTGAAGCGCTTCGACCTGAAGCCGCTGGCCCGCTTCGTCAGCTTCGCCGCGCGCGGCGTGCCGCCCGAGATCATGGGCATCGGCCCGATCGAGGCGATTCCGGCAGCGCTCAAGTACGCCGGCCTGAAGCTCGACGCGATGGACTGGATCGAGCTCAACGAGGCGTTCGCGGCGCAGTCGCTGGCCGTCATCGACAGCCTCGGTCTGGATCGGGCGAAGGTCAACCCGATGGGCGGCGCGATCGCCCTCGGCCACCCGCTCGGCGCCACCGGCGCGATCCGCGCGGCGACCGTCGTCCACGCCTTGCGCCGGCACAACCTGAAGTACGGCATGGTGACGATGTGCGTCGGCACCGGCCAGGGCGCGGCCGGCATCTTCGAGCGCGTCTGAGCCCTCCCGGATCGGCGTGCCGACCGACCGACCGGCGATGACGGCACGCGCCGGCGCTCCGGGCCCGGACCGCGGGCCGGCTTTGCGAGTTCCACCTGGCGAAGGAGACGACCCCATGAGCATCCGCACCGCGACCCTGAACGGCGTGGCGACGATCGAGATCGCGCGGCCCGAGAAGAAGAACGCGCTCACCGGCGCCATGTACAAGGCGATGGCCGAGGCGCTCGACGCGGCGAAGGAGGACGGCGCCGTTCGCGCCGTGCTCATCACCGGCCAGCCCGGCATCTTCACCTCGGGCAACGACATCGAGGACTTCATGCAGCGGTCGCCGGGCTCGAACGAATCGCCGGCGCTGGTGTTCATGAAGGCGCTGATGGGCTGCGACAAGCCGGTCGTCGCCGCGGTCACCGGCGCGGCGATCGGCATCGGCACGACCCTGCTGCTGCACTGCGACTTCGTCTTCGTCAGCGACGAGGCGCGGCTGGCGATGCCGTTCGTCAGCCTCGGGCTGGTCCCCGAGTTCGGCTCCAGCCTGATCGTGCCGCAGCTGATGGGCAACGCGCGCGCGGCGGAGAAGCTGCTCCTCGGCGACCCGTTCAGCGGCGCCGACGCGGTCGAGCTCGGCATCGCCACCGCGGTATTGCCGGCGGCCGAGGTCGCGCCGCATGCGCGCCGGATCGCCGAGCGCTTCAACGCCCTGCCGCCCGGCGCGGTGCGCGAGACCAAGCGGCTGATGCGTCGCCCGCGCGCCGCGGCGGTCGAGGAAGCGATCGGCGCCGAGACCGGCATCTTCGCGGCGCGGCTGCAGAGCCCCGAAGCCAAGGAGGCCTTCGGTGCCTTCTTCCAGAAGCGCAAGCCCGACTTCTCGCAGTTCTGACGGCGCGCCGCCGGTGCAGGCAGAGCGTCGGCTCGCGCATCCGGCGCTCGCGCTCGCGTTCAAGCTGGCGCTGGCTCCCCTGCTGGTGGCGCAGGCGCTGCGCACCCGCCGCCGGGCGCCGGTGCTGCCCGAGGCCGGCGGAAGCCGCGAAGGCCGCCGTGGGCAGGGCGAGGGTCCGCCGCTGCGCGTGCTCGTCGCCGGCGATTCGTCGGCCGCGGGCGTCGGCGTCGTGGACCAGGATCAGGCAGTGGTGGGCTACCTGCTGCGCAGCCTCGAGCAGCATCGGCCCGGCCCGATCGAGTGGCGGCTGTGCGCCCGCTCCGGGCTCACCACCCGCGGGCTGCTGGCGCTGCTGCGCTCGGCGCCGCCGCCCCCGGCCGATGTCGCGGTCGTCGTCACCGGGGTCAACGACGTGATCGACCAGGTGCCGGCCGGACGCGCGCTCGCCGATCGCGCTGCGCTGGCCGACTGGCTGCTCGGCCAGGGCCTGGCCCGCCACGTCGTCTTCGCCCCGCTGCCGCCGATGCACCGCTTTCCGCTCCTGCCCGAGCCGCTGCGCAGCGTTGTCGGCGCCGACGCGCACCGCCACGACCAGGCGCTGGCGCGCTGGGCGGCGACGCGCAGCGACGTCTCGGTGGCGGCGATCGCGATCGAGCTGACGCCGCAGACGATGGCGAGCGACGGCTTTCATCCGGGCGAGCCGGTCTACCGCGCCTGCGGCGAGGCGCTCGGCCTGCACGTCGCCCGATGGGCCGGCTGACCGACGGCGCTAGCCGCGCTCGCGGCCTTGCGGCACACTGCCGCGCCAGAGCCCGTCGATGGGCCGGAGGAGGAACGCGATGAATCTGGCCGGCAAGACCTTGTTCATTACCGGCGCATCGCGCGGCATCGGCCTCGCCATCGCCCTGCGCGCGGCGCGCGATGGCGCCCGGATCGTCGTCGCCGCCAAGACCGCGGAGAGCAACCCGAAGCTGCCCGGCACGATCCACAGCGCCGCGGCGGAGATCGAAGCCGCCGGCGGCGAGGCCCTGGCGGTGCAGTGCGACATCCGCGACGAGGCCAGCGTGCAGGCGGCGGTGGCCGCGGCGGTGGCGCGCTTCGGCGGCATCGACATCCTGGTCAACAACGCCAGCGCGATCAGCCTCACGCCGACGCCGGCGACGCCGATGAAGCGCGTCGACCTGATGCTCGGCGTCAACGTGCGCGGCACCTACCTGTGCACCCAGGCCTGCCTGCCGCACCTGGCCGCCTCGGCGAAGGCCGGCCGCAACCCGCACGTGCTGACGATGTCGCCGCCGCTGTCGATGCGCGAGCACTGGTTCGCACCGCACACCGCGTACACGATCGCCAAGTACGGGATGAGCATGTGCACCCTCGGCCATGCCGGCGAGTTCCGGCCGCTCGGCATCGCCGTCAACAGCCTCTGGCCGCGCACCGCGATCAAGACCGCGGCCCTGCAGATGATTCCCGGGGTGAACATCGCCGCCTGCCGCACCCCCGAGATCCTGGCCGACGCGGCCTGGTTCGTCCTGACGAGCGACGCGAAGGCGACCAGCGGCAACTTCTTCATCGACGACACGGTGCTCGCTGCGCACGGCGTCACCGACCTGGAGCGCTACAGCGTCACGCCGGGGACCCGGGACTTCGTGCTCGATTTCTTCGTCGACTGATCCCCGCCCCGACTTCGACCGCGGTCAGTCGACCGGAATGGGCCGCGGCCGGCCCTGGAGGTCGATGGCGACGTAGGTGAGGTTGGCTTCGGTCACCTTGACGACGTGCAGGTCGGCCGGGTTGCGCTCGGCATAGACCTCGACGTTGACCGTGACCGAGGTGCGGCCCACCCGCTCCACCTTGGCATAGAAGCTGAGCAGGTCGCTGACCGAGACCGGCTGCTTGAAGATGAACTGGTTCACCGCGACGGTGGCGATCCGGCCCTTGGCGATCCTGGCCGGAAGGACGGCGCCGGCGACGTCGACCTGGGCCATGATCCAGCCACCGAAGATGTCGCCGTTGCCGTTGGCGTCGGCCGGCATCGGCATGACCCGCATCACCAGCTGACGGTCGGCGGGCAGGGTCAGCGGGGCGATCGACGAGATGTCGGGCGTCCTGTCGATCTCGGGCATATTGCTCCACCTCGGGGTCACGGCCGCCGATTCTTCCATCAATAGCGACCCGACCGCCGACTCCATGCGCCCTGCCAGCCTGTCTCCTCCTTCGGCCACGCCGCACTCCGGCGCCGAGAAGCCGCCGAAGTCCGACTGGCGCGTCCTGCGCAAGCTCGTTCCCTACGTCTGGCAGTGGCGCTGGCGGGTCGGAGTGGCGCTGGCCTGCCTGGTCGCGGCCAAGCTCGCCAACATCGGCGTGCCGCTGGTGCTGAAGAGCCTGGTCGACGCGCTCGCGCTCAAGCCCGGCGATCCGGCCGGCGTGCTGGTCGTGCCGGTGGCGATCCTGGTGGCCTACGGACTGCTGCGCCTGTCGATCACGCTCTTCACCGAGCTGCGCGAATACCTGTTCTACCCGGTGGCGGCGCGGATCGCCCGGCGCGTCTCGCTCGAGGCGTTCGAGCACCTGCTGCAGCTGAGCCTGCGTTTTCACCTCGAGCGGCAGACCGGCGGCGTCTCGCGCGACATCGATCGCGGCTCGCGCTCGATCCAGTCGCTGCTCAACTACACCATCTACAACATCTTGCCGACGCTGGTCGAGATCACGATGGTGATCGTCCTTCTCTCGGCCCGGTTCGACGGCTGGTTCGCCGCCATCACCTTCGGCGCGCTCGTCCTCTACATCGCCTTCACGGTCACGGTGACCGAATGGCGGACCGCCTTTCGCCGGGCGATGAACGAGCAGGACTCGAAGGCCAACACCAAGGCGCTCGACGCCCTGCTCAACTACGAGACCGTCAAGTACTTCTCCAACGAGCCGTTCGAGCAGGCGCGCTACGACGAGAACCTGCACCGGCTGGAGAAGGCGTCGGTCAAGTCGCAGACCTCGCTGTCGGTGCTCAATCTCGGCCAGAGCCTGATCATCGCCACCGCGGTGACCCTGCTGGTCTGGCGGGCGACGCTCGGCGTCGTCGCCGGGACGATGACGCTCGGCGACCTGGTGCTGGTCAACGCGCTGATGATCCAGCTCTACATCCCGCTCAACTTCCTGGGCGTCATCTACCGCGAGATCAAGCAGTCGATGATCGACATGGAGAAGATGTTCGCGCTGCTCGGCCAGAACCGGGAGATCGCGGACGCGCCGGACGCCCCGCCGCTCGTCACCCGGGGCGGTGCGGTGCGATTCGAGGACGTGCACTTCGGCTACGACCCCGACCGCAAGATCCTGCATGGCGTGAGCTTCGAGATCCCCGCGGGCAAGACGGTCGCGGTGGTCGGGCCGTCGGGCTCGGGCAAGAGCACGCTGGCCCGGCTGATGTTCCGCTTCTACGACGTCGGCACCGGCCGGATCTCGATCGACGGCCAGGACATCCGCGAGGTGACGCAGAAAAGCCTGCGCGAGGCGATCGGCATCGTGCCGCAGGACACGGTGCTGTTCAACGATACCGTGGAATACAACATCGCCTACGGCCGCACCGCCGCCGGCCGGGACGAGGTCGAGGCGGCGGCGCGCGCGGCCCACATCCACGCCTTCATCGCCTCCACGCCCAAGGGCTACGACACCATGGTCGGGGAGCGCGGGCTGAAGCTCTCGGGCGGCGAGAAGCAGCGCGTGGCGATCGCCCGGACGCTGCTGAAGAACCCGCCGATCATGATCTTCGACGAGGCGACCTCGGCGCTCGACTCGGCCAACGAGCGGGCGATCCAGGCCGAGCTGCAGAACGCGGCCCGCAACCGCAGCGCCCTGGTCATCGCCCACCGGCTCTCGACCGTGGTCGACGCCCACCAGATCCTGGTGATGGAAGCGGGCCGGATCCTCGAGCGCGGCACCCACGCCGAGCTGGTGGCGCTGGGCGGACGCTACGCCGAGATGTGGCGGCTGCAGCAGAGCAGCGAAGACGTCCGGGCTTGATCGATGCGCCTCGGCGGCGATCTTGCCGGGCGCCCGGCGGCGACTTTGCGCCAGAGCCGACAGGATGGCATGTTTCGTGCGACTCATGTCCGGGATCGCCCCGGCGATGGGCAAGGGTTCCGACGGACTCCCAGATCGGCTCGCCTTTGGTGCAATAGTCGGTCGGCAGTACCGCATTCATTCCATTCAGCTTTAGGAGCAAGACATGTCCACAAATCTTCGGCAACTGGCTTGGAGCGCCGCTCTCGCAGCCGGTGTCTTCGCGTGCGTTCCCGCGCATGCCGGCAAGGATCTCGAGGCCATCAAGTCCCGCGGTGCGCTGGTCTGCGGCGTCAACACGGGCTTGGCCGGTTTTTCCGCCGCCGACAGCCAGGGCAAGTGGACCGGTCTCGACGTCGAGTACTGCCGCGCGCTCGCCGCGGCGATCCTCGGCGACGGCAACAAGGTGCGCTTCTCGCCGCTGACGGCGCAGCAACGCTTCACCGCGCTGCAGTCCGGCGAGATCGACGTGCTGTCGCGCAACACCACCTGGACGCTGACCCGCGATGCTTCGCTCGGCCTCAACTTCGCCGGCGTGAACTTCTACGATGGTCAGGGCTTCATGGTGCCGAAGAGTCTGAACGTGAAGAGCGCCAAGCTGCTGAAGGGCGCGACCGTCTGCGTGCAGTCGGGCACGACCACCGAGCTGAACCTGACCGACTACTCGCGCGCCAACAACCTGAACCTGAAGCCGGTGGTGTTCGAGAAGCAGGAAGCTGCCACCGGGGCCTACTTCTCCGGCCGCTGCCAGGTGTTCACGACCGACGCGTCGGGTCTCGCATCGATCCGCAGCAAGGAAGCGCAAAAGCCCGAGGACCACGTGATCCTGCCCGAGCTGATCTCGAAGGAGCCGCTCGGCCCGGCGGTGCGCCAGGGCGACAGCGAGTTCTTCGCCGTCGCCAAGTGGGTCCTGAACGCGCTGATCGAGGCCGAGGAATACGGCATCACCCAGGCCAACGTCGACCAGATGAAGAAGGACAGCAAGAACCCGGGCGTGATGCGCCTGCTCGGGGCGGGGACCGAAGACACCGGCAAGCTGCTCGGCCTCGACAAGGACTGGGCCTATCGCGCCATCAAGGCGGTCGGCAACTACGGCGAGATCTTCGAGCGCAACGTCGGCGAGAAGACGACGATCAACCTGCCCCGCGGCACCAATGCCCTGTGGACGCAGGGCGGGCTGATGTACGCACCGCCGGTGCGCTGAGCAGCTGCTTCCGACCGCGCCGCCGGGCACCGTACCGCCCCAGCCGGGGCCGGGTGCCGACCTCCCGACGCCTCCCGACGAGTCGGGCGCGCGGCCGCCCGCGCGGATGCCGCGCCGCAAGCGCCAGTGGTCGCTGCGCAGCCGGGCCGTGCGCGGCCTGCTGTACCAGGCGCTGGCGCTGCTGGCGGTTGCCGGTGCGGTCTGGTTCCTGGCCCACAACACCCAGCAGAACATGCAGGTGCGCGGGATCCAGAGCGGCTTCGACTTCCTCGGGCAGGCCGCCGGGTTCGACATCGGCGAAACCATGATCCCGTACGACCCGAGCCAGAGCTACCTCCGGGCCATCGTGGTCGGCGTGCTCAACACGTTGCGCGTCGCCGTCATCGGCATCGTGCTCGCCACTCTCCTCGGCGTGCTCGTCGGCATCGGGCGCTTTTCACGCAACGCGCTGGTGCGGGGGCTGTGCTACGGCTATGTCGAGCTGTTTCGCAACGTGCCCATCCTGCTGCAGCTGCTGATGTGGTACCTGCTCTTCGTCGAGGTGCTGCCGCCGCCGCAGACGGCCTGGAACCTCGCCGACCTGTTCTACCTCAGCAAGGGCGGCTTCTCGATGCCCTCGCCGGTATGGCAGCCCGGCCATGCCTGGCTCGCCGCCGGCGTGGTCGCCGGCATCCTGGCGGGGATCTGGTGGCGACTGCGCGTGCAGAAGGTGTTCGAGCTGACGGGATATGCCGGCAACCGCTGGGGCGTTCCGATCGTCGCCGTGCTGGCGTTCGCGCTGCTCGGCTGGACGCTGGGCGGCGCGCCGCGCGACTGGGCGATCCCCGAGCAGCTCGCCTTCATGGTCGATGGCGGCATCAGCGCCACGCCCGAATTCATGGCGGTGCTGGTCGGTCTCGTCATGTACACCGCGTCCTTCATCGCCGAGGTGGTGCGCGGCGGCATCCAGTCGGTCAGCCACGGCCAGACCGAGGCCGCCGGCGCGCTCGGGCTGACCCGCCGAATGGTGATGCGGCTCGTCGTGCTGCCGCAGGCGCTGCGCGTGATCATCCCGCCGCTGACGAACCAGTACCTCAACCTGACCAAGAACTCGTCGCTCGCCGTCGCGATCGGCTACCCCGACGTGGTCTCTATCGCCAACACCACGCTGAACCAGACCGGCCGCGCCGTCGAATGCATCGCGATCATCATGCTCGTGTACCTGTGCACCTCGCTCGGGACCTCGGCGCTGATGAACTGGTACAACAAGCGCGCGGCCATCAAGGAACGCTGAAGCGCACGCCGACCATGGCCGCCGACTTCCGCTCCATCGCCCCGCGTGAGGCGCCCGTGCGCACCGAGGGCGCCGTGCCGTGGCTGCGGCGCAACCTGTTCGCCGACTGGAAGAATGCCCTCGCCACGGTGCTGCTGGTGGCGCTCGGCGTCTATGCGCTGCAGCGGTTCGGCCAGTGGGGCGTCGCGCGCGCCGTCTTCACGCCCGACGCCGACGCCTGCCAGGCGGCGCGCGGCATCGGCGCGTGCTGGGGCGTCGTCGCCGAGAAATGGCGCTTCATCATTTTCGGACGCTATCCCTTCGACCAGCTCTGGCGACCGGAGATCGCGACCGCGCTGATGCTGGCCGTCGTCGTCGTGAGCTGCATCCGACGCTTCTGGAACGTGTGGCTGGCTGCGATGTGGGCGGTGGTGCTGGCGGCCTTCTTCATCCTGATGGGCGGCGGCGTCCTGGGGCTCGATCCGGTGCGCACCAACCTGTGGGGCGGCCTGCCGCTTACGGTGATGCTGGCGACGCTCTCGATCATCCTCGCCTTCCCGCTCGCGGTGCTGGTGGCGCTCGGGCGCCGCAGCAACCTGCCGGCAATCCGCACCGTCTGCATCCTCTACATCGAGCTGATCCGCGGCGTGCCGCTGATCAGCGTGCTGTTCATGGCGTCGTTCATGTTCCCCCTCTTCATGCCGCAGGGCATGACGATCGACGTGCTGGTGCGGGTGCTGGTCGGCATCACGCTCTTCGCCGCGGCCTATATGGCCGAGATCGTCCGTGGCGGCCTGCAGGCGATCCCTAACGGGCAGCTCGAAGCCGCCGACACGCTCGGCCTCAGCTACTGGCAAACCCAGCGCAAGATCGTGCTGCCGCAGGCGCTTGCGATGGTGGTGCCGAGCATGATGAACAACTTCATCTCGATCTTCAAGGACACCTCGCTGGTGACGATCGTCTCGCTATACGAGCTCACCGGAGCGCTCAGCCTGGCATTGAACTCGGACGTCGACTGGCGGCCTTTCAAGATCGAGGCCTACTTTTTCATTGCCGCGATCTACTTCGTGGTCTGCTTCGCGATGTCGCGCTACAGCCTGTGGATCGAAGCGCAGCTCGGCGCGAGCCGCGCGCGCTGATCTCGACGACCTTCGGACCGACACCCATGAGCGACGCCATCATCGAGTTCGACAAGGTCAACAAGTGGTACGGCGATACCTTCCACGTGCTGCGCGACATCGACCTGAACGTCGCACGCGGCGAGAAGATCGTGATCTGCGGCCCCTCGGGCTCCGGCAAGTCGACGCTGATCCGCTGCGTCAACGCGCTGGAGGAGTATCAGGAGGGCCGGATCGTCGTCGACGGCATCGCCTTGACGGACGACGTGAAGGCCGTCGAGGCGGTGCGCCGCAAGGTCGGCATGGTGTTCCAGCAATTCAACCTGTTCCCCCACCTGACGGTGCTCGAGAACCTGACGCTCGCGCCGATGTGGGTCGGCCACACGTCGAAGAAGGAGGCCGAGGAGCGCGCGATGCAGCAGCTCGAGCGTGTGCGGATCGCCGAGCAGGCGCGCAAGTTCCCGCTCCAGCTCTCTGGCGGGCAGCAGCAGCGCGTGGCGATCGCCCGGGCGCTGTGCCTCACGCCCAAGATCATGCTGTTCGACGAGCCGACCTCCGCGCTCGACCCCGAGATGATCAAGGAGGTGCTCGACGTGATCGTCGAGCTCGCCGGCCAGGGCATGACGATGCTCTGCGTGACCCACGAGATGGGGTTCGCCAAGGCCGTGGCCGACCGGGTGGTCTTCATGGACCAGGGCCAGATCGTCGAGCAGGCTGCGCCGCACGAGTTCTTCGACCGTCCGACGAACGAACGGACCCGGGATTTCCTGGCGAAGATCATCGGGCACTGAACCGCCCGTGCCTGGCGCCATGATCCAGATCAGGAACGTCTCCAAGTGGTACGGCAGCTTCCAGGTGCTGACCGACTGCACGGCCGCGATCCAGAAGGGCGAGGTCGTCGTCGTCTGCGGCCCTTCCGGCTCGGGCAAGTCGACGCTGATCAAGACCGTCAATGCGCTGGAGCCGATCCAGAAGGGCGACATTGTCGTCGACGGCATCTCGATCGCCGATCCGAAGACGAACCTGCCCAAGCTTCGTGCCCGCGTCGGCATGGTGTTCCAGCATTTCGAGCTCTTTCCCCACCTCACGGTCACCGAGAACCTGACCCTGGCGCAGATCAAGGTGCTCAACCGCTCCCAGGACGACGCCAAGGCGCGCGGCCTGAAGATGCTCGATCGGGTCGGCCTCATGGAGCACAAGGACAAGTTCCCCGGCCAGCTCTCCGGCGGCCAGCAGCAGCGAGTGGCGATCGCCCGGGCGCTGAGCATGGACCCGATCGTCATGCTGTTCGACGAGCCGACCTCGGCGCTCGACCCGGAGATGGTGGGCGAGGTGCTCGACGTCATGGTCCTGCTCGCCAAGGAAGGCATGACGATGATGGTCGTCACCCACGAGATGGGCTTTGCGCGCAAGGTGAGCCACCGGGTCATCTTCATGGACGCCGGCAGGATCGTCGAGGACTGCACCCGCGACGAGTTCTTCGACAACGCCGACGCGCGCACGCCACGGGCCAAGGAATTCCTCTCGAAGATCCTGCAGCACTGAGCGGGAGGGGCGGCCGGCGTTCGCCGCGCCCTCCGTCCACGGCGCGGGTGGGACAATGGCTCGATGCCCGACTCGCTCCGCATCGCCCGCCCCGACGACTGGCACCTCCATCTGCGCGACGGCGCCGCCCTCGCGGCGGTCCTGCCGCACAGCGCCCGCCAGTTCGCGCGGGCGATCGTCATGCCGAACCTGCGGCCACCGGTGGTCCGTGTCGAGCAGGCGCTCGCCTATCGCCGGCGGATCCTCGAGGCGTTGCCGGCGGGGGCCTCGTTCGAGCCCCTGATGACGCTCTACCTGACCGACAGCACGCCGCCCGACGAGATGCGCCGGGCGCGCGCCGCCGGCATCCCGGCGATCAAGCTCTACCCGGCGGGCGCCACCACCAACAGCGATGCCGGCGTCACCGACCTGGGCAAGGTCGCCCGGGTCCTGGA
>Ga0163144_10012903_pt1 | contig 17481 bp, 12 predicted proteins | sample OliLak19BULKMAT1_FD_123175 | JGI IMG/M metagenome (GOLD analysis project Ga0163144, IMG submission 123175) | Freshwater microbial mat bacterial communities from Lake Vanda, McMurdo Dry Valleys, Antarctica - Oligotrophic Lake LV.19.BULKMAT1 | ecosystem: Environmental > Aquatic > Freshwater >...
AATTTTTTACCTACCAAAAATAGGCATTTTAAAGCATTAGTACAAGTAAAGGATAGTCATAAAAAACAATAACCTAGATTGAAGGCAATAAACCCATCATTAACAAAAAACAACTCCCCACCCGACACTTTTGAAGATTGATTAGGATAGTCTTTTGGTAATGGATAATTTATGGGATAACTAGCAATATCTTCATATTTACCTAGTATAAGTCCACCCAACATAAATTCAAAATAAACTCTTCCATTTCCTACTTTATAGCTACCGCCAAGGCTTAAATTAAGACCAAGGCCAGATGACTTATATGCAATATCAAATGATGGATTGCCGTAATATTGGCGCGTAGAATTATTCTTATCTAATTGATAACCGAGGCCGACATCACAAAATAATCCACCTTTGTTTTTAAGATGGTTACCAATAATATAGTAAGAAACGATAAAATCAGACAAAAAATACACGCCACTTTTGTTTTTATCTTGATAGAAATTATCGCTTTAATCACTATATTTATTAGTTCAAGCAAGTGTTTTAATGCCAAAGCCAAGTTTGTTATTTACCAAATGTAAGGCTTTGATATTGAGTCCAAAATTCTTTGGTCCATCTTTAATCGTGAAATTGGGCTTGGTTTTGAACCTGTTTCAAGTCATGTTATTCATATTTATCCAAATCCCACTTCGGAATTTCTTTAGGTCCAGTTGGAGAGATTATCCCGAATCAAAATATATTCAGTTACTGGAAACAATCAATTTGAAGAAACATTCGAAACAGGAACAGCCACTTTAGATTTATCCAATTTTAAAAGTGGCATTTATTTTTTAGAGATTTTAGATGGTGATGGTGTTTATCGATATAAAATTTATAAACTCCAAGGCGTTGCGATTTATTCGTGTATTAAAAAAAAGATATTTCGAAAGCCAGAATCAAAAGCCCTCTCACCCTTCTTTTGAAAAAAATTGTTCTCTTTTACTTGCATGTCAAAACCTTTGTTAAAAAGTAATAGTTTTGAAATCCCAAATGATATCTTTAAATAAATTTAAACAATTTTAATTCTTTATGCTAAACCGAATCGTAAAAATGTCATTTGCCCATGAAAACGTTGAAACATTTCAACTGTTATTTGAGAGAGTAAGAGAAAAGATAATTTCATTTCCGGGTTGTGAAGGCGTAAAACTCTTACGTGATATCCATAATCCCAACATCTTCTTTACTTATAGTTTATGGGAAAATGATGCTGCCCTTCAAGCCTACAGGAAATCAGCTCTCTTTGATGATACTTGGACAAAAACAAAGGCACTTTTTAATGATAAGCCGCAAGCTTGGAGCGTTCAAGAATTGAAAATTGAAAATTGAAAATTGACGCTGCTTGAATTTAATTTCCCATATATCATTCACCATTTATCATTCACCATTCTCCATTTTCAATTCTCAATTCCAATCGAAATTATTCCCTCAAAAAACAAACCTGATTGATTTACCTGAGCACTAGTATTCTGGCGTTTTCCATTTAATTTCCAGTCTTTGGTATTGAAATCGAGGTGATAGCCGGATTTGGCACCTAACCATAAGCCTTTAAATAGTCTTAAGCGCACATCAAGCTGAGGTGAAAATATAAATTTAGGATTTTTATACACTTGGTTTGCTGGACTGCTTGAATAGGGAAATGCGGTTTCTAAATCCTTGATATTGCTCGTTAATTTGAGTTGTTGGAAATCAAAACCCAATAATGGCATTACACTCAACTTTTTAACTTTTTGAACCAAGTCATAACCTAGTTGAAAACCAAAATTATATCCTGAAAATGCAAAGGATGTGTCTGTATTAACACTTCGGCTTTGTTCATTGATATGAAAATAGGAAAGCCCTGCGGTTGCCCCTTCATCCTTTGACACAAATAGATAGCTAAATCCAAGATAGGAAAGGGGTGTTTCAAAATTTAGATTTCCCAACGCAGAATTTAACTTTGAAATATCCATAGATAGTTGTCCATAACTAACACCGATATGACTCACTTCGTAAATTTTATCGTACTTAGATGGCTCTTTTTTCTCAGAGATGGTAGTATCTCCATCCACTTCAATTTCTTCAATACTTTCCTTAGAAACCAAAATATATTTAAATCTATTTTTCAGAAAACTGTTGCCAGTATCATTATAGATAGGGAAGAGCATATTTTGTTCATCTTTCACTGTATTTAAATAACTCTTTATTTTAGTCGTATAATCATTTGAGGTTTCGTAATACTTGTCTTTTGAATTGTAGCGGTAAGGATAAGTTAAGCCAATAGCAAAAGCCTTACACGGCGTTTTGAAATTACTATTTTGATTTACCCGCTTTATAAAGGAAGCAACTTCATACCAGTCACAATCATTGCTGATGCTGGTATCAGTTGCATGGCATCTTCCAAATTGCCCAAAGAAGCGGTCGTTTGGATATTTATTGGCCAAGCCCTCAAATTTTTTAAACATGTATTGTTCGCGGTAAATAATTCCCTGAGCCATATTGTTAAAGGTTTCATGGTAAATTTTTTCAGAAATACTTTTTATAACCAAGTCGAATTCATTGAAATTTGCACCAAGATAGGCTTTATAAGAGGTATTTAGAGAATCGTAACTCCTTAAAATGTGGCGAATAGATTTTCTTACACTGATATTGTAGTACTCGTCATTTTTTTGATTTCCATATCTGTCGTAATTCGATTCCTTGTTAAGATAGGCCTCTAGAGAGATAAGGGCTTCAACATCGAGAATTAAATCTTCAGGAATCTTTTTGTCCTTTGGAAGCAAATAATTCATATACGAAACTGGCTGATCGTAAAACCGTTCAACATCAATACATTCGATGGTAAATTTCTGACTGTCGGCAAGGCTATTGTTCAGCGTTCTAAGGTTTTTTGAAAACCGATAATAGGACTCGTCGCTGCAATTTTGAATCTTTTTTAAGAGGATAGAATCACCGGTTATCATGTATTTATTTAACATTTGTCCGAGACTAAAACCTTGTTCAATGAGCAGGTGTTTAAAGCCTTTTTTCTTTATCAAATAGCGCAATAATTTGGTTTCAATGGCTATGTTTTTATTTACATAGCGGTGGTCTTCTCCTGATATAACAAGGCGATGACTGTCAATTTGTGCATCCAGAATTTCGAATCCACTGAACGAATCGTTGTTGCTGATATTAATTTTCTTTCCAAGTGCTAGGGACTGAGCCTGCACAACAAGCGTAAAAAACGAAAATATTGATATGAGGGTAAGCTTTAGAATTTGCATGGGTATTATCAAGATAAGAATTTACGAATATCACTATGTTAAGTACAATTATACCCGATTTTTTGAACTTATTATTTTTTATTTTGAAAAGCAGTATTTAGTCAATTTAGTCTTATTCTTACGGTTCTTTTTAGTTACAACTGCGTTGAATTTTTCAGAAAGCCCTGAGTGAATTCCTTTATTAAGGAGCTTTTGTTATCAATTTAGTTGGGAATTGTTACCAATTGTAATTCAGAGTGAACGCGAAATTTATTTATAAATCTGTTCAAACAGAATTAACTTTTACCTCTTAAAATCGATTCTACAAAATTTAGAATTCAATTTTAATTTTTTGGACTATGAACTATTATTTTGTTATGTCGGCATTAAATCCCGATAGCTATCGGTATAAATTTAATAAATAGCTTTGGGCTATTTGTTAAAAACAATTGATATAACTTTGCATTATGGTTTTTTATCGCGGGGTTCTGCTTTTATTACTCACAACAGCTTTTAGCTTTGCTTATGCTCAATACAAAACCGAAAGTATTGCAAAAAGTGAAATGCAAACTTCTGAATCGAAAACATTATTTAAAAAATCCTTACTGTCAGATCGTTACGATGTAATTTATCAAAGACTTGAGCTGAATATTGATTTGGATAATAAATGGGTTCGCGGAAAAGTTTCTACAGCATTTAAGCCCAGTAAGCCGGCGTTCAAGCTTCTTGAATTCGATTTGGAGGACTATCTTAAGGTTGATTCAGTTACCTATCTAAGCAAATCAATCCCATTTATCCACTCCAAAAAATTACTAACAATTACTCTGCCTATAAACCTTGATGCTGGTTTTATTGATTCGGTTTCAGTTTATTACCAAGGTAATCCCGGCCTAAACAATCCTTACCAGAGTTTTGTTTTTGATGCCCACGGTACCCCAACTGATTTACATCCTATTGCCTGGACCTTATCTGAACCTTATGGAGCCAAAGGTTGGTGGCCAGGAAAGGAATCGCTTTCCGATAAAATTGATTCTTTGGATGTGCTCCTTTTGGTTAAAAAAGGAAATAAAGCGGCATCCAATGGCATTTTAATAGTGGAAAAGGCAATCAATGATTCACAGGTTTTGTTCCATTGGAAACATCGTTTTCCCATTGCTACCTACTTGGTAGCTATTGCTGTAACCAATTATGTTGCCTATTCCGATTATGTTATTTACCCCGGCAATGATTCATTGGCCATACTTAATTATGTTTATCCTGAAAGTGAAGCTGAGGCCAAAACCTTAACCCCAGTAACGGTTAAAATGATAAAATTATTTGATAGTCTTTTTATGACGTATCCTTTTAAAAAGGAAAAGTATGGTCATGCACAGTGGGGAGCAAGTGGAGGAATGGAACACCAAACCATGAGCTTTATGGGAAGTTTTGATTTCGATTTAATTGCTCATGAACTTGCACATCAATGGTTTGGCAATTATGTTACCTGCGCAAGCTGGACCGATATTTGGCTAAATGAAGGATTTGCAACCTATCTTAATGGACTTACTTATGAAAATTTGAAGTCAAAAAAAGATTTTCAAGATTTTATGGCATCTCTTCGCACTGATGTGGTTAAATTTAATGATGGCTCGGTTTATGTCAATGACACAACCTTGCGGAGCAGGATTTTTAACAGCAGACTTTCGTATAGCAAAGGTGCTTTTGTGTTACATCTTTTGCGCTGGAAATTAGGTGAGAAAGCATTTTTTGACGGTATTAAAAATTATTTAGCTAAGAGTGGTATTCGATATGGGTTTGCAACAACAGAAATGCTGAAAAGAGAATTTGAAAATACTTCCGGCCAAAACCTTACCGATTTTTTTAACGACTGGTATTATGGTGAAGGACACCCAGTCTATGAAATAACGTGGAGTCATCTGGGTAATCAAGTTACAATTCGCATCATTCAAAAGCCATCGCATCCAAGTGTTTCCTTCTTTAATATTCCCTTACCTTTTCTCATTTCTGGCAAAACAAAAGACTCCAGTATCGTGCTTAATCCCTTTATAAAAGACACCACCTTTGTTGTAAATTTAGATTTTATTCCAGAAACCATTCAGTTTGATCCTGATGTCTGGATTTTATGCAAATCGAATATTCTCAAAGTTTCGGATGAAAACAGCCCAATCATTCAATTGTTCCCAGTACCAACTCAAAACCTGCTTTCGGTTTATAATTACTATGGTAAAATTGAAGCTTTCAAAATATATGACCTCTTAGGCAGACTTATTTTAGAAAATGATTATAGGGCACAACAAAATCTACAAGATTCGCAAGATATTGAGGTAAGCCAACTTACCTCCGGAATCTATATCATTTCCATCTCAACTGAGCATGGGGCAGTTAATCTGAAATTTGTGAAAGAGTAAGAGTAAGTTTTAACCTGTATAAATTAGATTACTTCGAAATACTCAACAAATGGGTTAAGCGAAGAAAATTTAATTTGTTTCTGGTTTTAAGAAGCTTAATCACATCTAATTTTGAGAATATCTTAAACAATTTTATCAATAAATTCTGTCAATAACCTTGGCAAAATCACTCTCTGGCGCAAAGCATTCAAAGTCACGACAGATATAATATCCTTCAGCTGCATCTGTTTTTTGAGCCGATAACGGTATATCTTTTGCTGGCCTTGCCAGAATTGTATTCGGCAAATAGTGTCCAACTACTGGCTTGTCTGATGCCCCAACCATGGTTAGTTGATTGATTCCTGAATGGTACAACATGGCAGCACAGAGCCAGTTGCTATACCATAGCGACCCTTTAATTACCTGAGTTCTGATATGTTGAAGCATATTGTAAGCAATTTCGCGCCACTCATGCTTTTCAAAATAAAAACTATGTTTTAGGAGCAGTTCACACAAAACAGAATTGGCACTTGGTATGACATCATCACCCAAATCTGTTTTTTTAACAAACAATTCACCTTCGGGATCAGGATTAAATACGAAGAAAACATCACCCGGCTGACTGAAATTTTTCAGAACTACTGTAATAATTTCTTTGGCTTTTAAAAGATAGGCAGAATTAAAAGTTACTTGGTATGCCATTGTAAGTGACTCGGCTAGCATAACATAATCTTCCAAAAAACCAGGAATTGTAACTTTATCATTTTTGAAATTGCGATACAACTGCCCCTCAAGCCAGAGTCTGTTCTCAATAAAACCAAGTATTCGTTCTGCAGTTTCAAGATATTTTGATTGACCCGTTGCCTGATAACATTTCAACAATCCGGTGGCCGCCAAGGCGTTCCATCCTGTAAGAATCTTATCATCCAAACCGGGTTTAATGCGTTTGGTTCGCTCCATCCTTAAGTTAATTAAAAAGGCACTTAATTCAATTTCAAAGACTTTTGAATCTAATCCCTGTGAACTACAGAAATCTGAAATGGTTTGGGTGGCAAATAAAATATTGCGTTGATGCTCCCAGTTTCCTTCCAAAGTTAAATTAAAATAGCGAATTATATTTTCGCCTGGCATCCCAATCCTAATTAAATCTTCCCAAGTATAACAATAGTATTTGCCTTCAACCCCTTCGCTATCTGCATCTAATGCGGAGTAAAGTCCGCCCGATTTGCTTTGCCATTCATCTGTTAAGAATGCGTGGGTTTCTGACATTTTATCCAATAAAAAAGAGTCACTCGTTACCATATAGCATTCGGCCAAAAGCGATAATAATTGGGCATTATCATAAAGCATTTTTTCAAAATGGGGGGCATGCCATTTTGAGTCAACCGAATAGCGTGAATATCCGCCGCCAACTGTATCGTACAATCCTCCAAGACTCATACGTTTTACACTGAGCATTATCCATTCAATCACTTCAGGATCGTGGTGTAAGTGAAAGTAATGCAAGGCAAATTTATAAACTACAGGCAAAGGGAATTTTGGTGCGCGGTTAAAACCTCCCCACTCCATATCCCATGAAGACTTAAACTGACTGATAGCAAAATGAAAATCATTTTCTGTCCAATCCGTTTTTTGAAAAACAGGATTATTGGTTGTTCTTATTCCTTCTGATAGTTTTTCGGCATACTCAAAAATGGTATCTGGTTTTCTTGTCCACAAGTCTATTAGTTGCGCTATAACGATGTTCCAATCTTTCAGAGGAAAATATGTACCACCATGAAAAGGCCTTCCATCGGGCAATGCGAAGATATTTAAAGGCCAGCCACCTCTGCCACTGAGTAATTGAATGGCGTCCATATAAACCTGATCAATATCCGGTCTTTCTTCCCTGTCGATTTTTATGTTAACAAAATTGGCGTTCATAAAAGATGCAGCTTCTTCATCTTCAAACACCTCATGCGCCATGACATGACACCAATGGCAGGCACTGTACCCGATGCTTATTAGCAGTATTTTGTTCTCAGTTTTGGCTTTATCTAAAGCCTCTTTCCCCCATTCATACCAGTCAACCGGATTATGAGCATGTTGCTGCAAATAAGGACTTGAGGCTTGGGCGAGGTGATTTTGAGTATTTTTTTTATTAAAAGTCATTGATTTGGTATTTTAAAAACTTCTCATTTATTTTTCATATTTTGAACCAGATAAGCAATACCTAATATGAATGAGCAAAGTTTATTTTCTTTAAAAGCCTTATGGTTATTGGTTTACATTACGTTTGTTTTATTAAAACCTAAGAATACAAATTGACAGGAAGAGAAAGCTTATTTACAAACATTGAAAATAAATGATAGAGACGACTTTTTGTATTTTTCTGAATCATTCATTGAATGAATAGGAGTGAGCAAGGCTAAGACTTTTTGCCATCTACAAAGTACATATCTATAAATCCTTTATTTTTAGCCTCTATTTTGCCTCTAAAGGTGAAATTATATTTAGAGGCTACCATGTTATAGGTGACCGATGTAACATTAATTTTGCCTGGTTCGCTGTTTTGTTCCATACGAGCTGCCGTATTTACTGTATCTCCCCATATATCATAGGCAAACTTAGTTCGTCCAACCACTCCTGCTACTAAGGGGCCGCTGTGCACGCCTATTCGAATTCTAAAAAATGGTTTGCCTTCAGCCATTCGTTGCGTGAATTTATTGTTCATGAACTCTATTATCTCAAAGGCAGCATCAATAACATTGGCCGGATTATGCTGATAACTATCTGGGAGATTATGAGCTATTCCATCAGCGGATAAGTAGGCATCACCAATGGTTTTTATTTTCTCAATCCCATACTTTTCCATAATGGTATCAAAAGCACAATAACACATATCAATCTCATCTACCAAATCTTTTGGTGAGAGTTTTTCACTGATTAAGGTAAAATCCTTAAAATCAGTAAAGAGTACTGTAACCATTTCATAATCTCTCGCAATTACTTTGCCGTTAGATTTAAGTTCATTGGCTGTTTCAAATGGTAAAATATTGAGGAGCAATTCATCAGAACGCTTCTTTTCCGCTATAATAATTTCGTTTTTCTGCTCAAGTTGTTTGGCAGTTTTTTGTTTGTTTTTAAACATTCTGAAAAATACAAGCGCAAAACCTAAGAGGATAATAGCGAAAAAAAGTAAAAAATACATCTGCAATTTCTGGCGTTTGTTTTCATCCTCCTTGCTCTTCACCTCAAGTTCTTTTATCTTTTTATCTTGCTCCAATATTTTATTTTGGGAAGCGAGCCGCTCGGCCTGCTCTGTCATAAAGCTCAACTGCCCTGACGTTTCACCTAAAGCTTTTTCCTTTTCCAGAAGTTCTTTTTGTTTTCTCGTTATCTCTTCATGGCTTGACGTATTATCGAGCGATAACGTTTTAATTTCCTTTTTTATCTTTTCTGCATCAGCTTTTTGGTTCTCAATATCAGCTTTTTGTTTTGCAATATCTTGATTCTGTTTTTCCAAAGCTTCATGCTGCTTCTCCATGTTTTCATTCTGCTTTTCTATTTGTTCCTTCTGTTTTTTAAGCTCATCTCCTGTGTCAACAGATAATGACTTTATCCTATATTTATTAAACTGAATGGGGTAATCGAGGGTTTTAAAAATAACCATCAATTGTTTATAGGTTCTCACCATTCCCAACTTGTATTTTAGATCTTCTGCAATTTTAGCAGCCTGAAGGGCATATGGTTTTGCCTTCTTACAATTTTCCTCAGTAGGTTCAGGTTTCAATATTCTATCCACTTCGTCATTGATTTTATCTACCTTTTCTTTGCTATCAGGCATCTCTTTGATGGATTTTTCAAAATCCTCATTGGTTGAAAAGGCGGGGCTATTGGTTATAATCGTTATTGTAAGCAGAAATAATATTAGGAATCTCATATATGTTTTTAAAGTAATTCTCAAACCAAACAAAATTTTGTTAAAAAGACAAGTTTACGAATAAAAAATAATGAAAACATAATTGTGTGAATAAGTAAGTAAGTTTCAATTTTACTAAGACATCAATTGTTTTGTTTCCAATTTTGCAGTGTATGTTATAAATTTTCTTAATTGTGAATTCAATTTGATAAATTTTGGCAACTATATGTTATTCGTATTTTTACATTTCTCTGTTACTGTTTTAACAAGAAATGAAAGATAATGGATTTTGTTGCATGTATAGCTCTGGCTTTATACTTTGTTTATAATCGGTTCGATTTTTAAGGCAAAGCAGTTTGAATCTAGCTAAATAATTTAAAATACCATGCCATAAAAAGAACTCCTTTTGATAGGATAAATTTTTTTCATTTTGATTTTCCTAAACTTTGGTATAATATGGAAGCACTTCATTAATAGCTTGAAAGTTAACGTAATTAAAAATGGTAACCATAAATTATACGTATTGAAAAAGGAGTATAAAAAATATTTTAAAAAAAAAATGAAAAGCAAAATAAATGTCCGTAGATTTGCGGCACGTTCTTAAAAACAATTATTCTTATCCAGAAAGACAGAGGGAATTGACCCGATGATGTCTTGACAACCCCTACATAGCGTGTAGGAAGGTGCCAAATTCAACTCAACAGCAATGTTGAGATAGATAAGTTAGAAACAAGCAATTAATATTTCGATAAATCGAATATATGTTAAAAGCTCTTCTGACTTGTCGGAAGAGCTTTTTTTATTTAAGCCCTTTCGCAAGTTGTTTCTCTCATTTTTCAGATAAAGTCTATTTTTTAGTTGAACAAAAAAAAATGTACAAAATTAAATTATTAAAAAAATGAAAGAACAAACTAAAATCCTACACAGTATTCCGGTTGACAAATTAACAGGAGCAATCTCAACCCCAATTTATCAAACTTCTACCTTTGTGCAGGAATCGCCTGGGGTGCACAAGGGTTATGATTATGCCCGAAGCAACAATCCAACCCGAAATGTATTAGAAGAATTAATTGCCTCATTAGAAAACGGTAGCAATGGTTATGCTTTTGCCAGCGGATTAGCTGCAATTGATGCAGTTGTAAAACTGCTAAAATCAGGAGATGAAATTGTGGCAGTTGATGATATTTATGGTGGTGCATTTAGATTATTTACACATATTTACGAGAAATTTGGAATAAGTGTAAAATATGTAGATACCACCAATGCCATTAATGTTGCTGAAGCAATTACATCTAAAACGAGGTTGATTTGGATTGAAAGTCCAACAAATCCAACACTTAAAATTTCAGATATTCCTGCCATTGCAAAAATAGCTAATGCCAATAATTGCCTCCTGTGCGTAGATAATACATTTGCTTCTCCTGCTTCCCAAAAGCCACTAGATTTAGGTGCTGACATTGTAATTCATAGCGCAACAAAATACTTGGCGGGTCATAGCGATTTAATAGCCGGTTTGGTTGTTACTAAAGCTAGTTATTTAGGCGAAAAAATTAAGTTTATTCAAAATGCTTCTGGAGCCATACTTGGACCTTTTGATAGCTGGTTGGTTATTAGAGGCATTGAAACCCTTTCTATAAGAGTAAAACAACATTCTGAAAATGCGCAAATAATTGCTGAATTTCTTCAAACACAAGAAATCGTTAAAAATGTATACTATCCAGGATTACCATCTCACCACAATCATTCTATTGCAAAAAAACAACTAAAATATTTTGGAGGTGTAGTAACGTTTGATTTAAAAATTGATGACAAGGAAATTGCCTCCAAGATTGTTTCTTCAACAAAATATTTTCTCTTAGCAGAAAGTTTAGGTGGTGTAAAAAGCCTCATCTGTTTGCCTTGTGAAATGACGCATAAATCAATTCCTAAAGAAATAAGATATAAATCAGGAGTAACGGACAGTCTTATCCGTTTGTCAGTTGGCTTAGAAGATGTAGAAGACCTGATTAATGAATTAGATTCAATATTTAAAATGCTAAAATCTGAATTAACTTTAACTGCATAATACTTTAAAATATGAAAAGAAATAAATTAAATATAGGCTTATTTGGCTTTGGGTGTGTTGGTTATGGATTGTATGAAGTGCTTCAAAAAACACCAACTCTTAAAACAACAATAAAGACAATTTGCGTAAAGGATAAAAATAAATCGCGACCGATTGTTAAAGGATATTTTACCTATGATAAAAATATAATATTAAATGACCCTGAAATCAATGTTGTGGTTGAGCTGATTGATGATGCAGATGCCGCTTTTGAAATTGTTTCAACTGCCTTACGAAAAGGAAAAGCCGTAGTTTCTGCCAATAAAAAAATGATTGCTGAGCATTTTTATGAGTTATTAGATTTGCAAAAAAAGTATAATGTGCCATTATTATATGAAGCAGCTTGTTGCGCAAGTATTCCAATTATAAGAAATTTGGAAGAATATTATGACAATGACCTGTTAGAATCAATTGAGGGAATTGTAAATGGTTCTACAAACTATATTTTAACCAAAACTTTTTCTGAAAACATTTCTTATGCTGAAGCCTTAAAACAAGCGCAAGATATTGGTTATGCAGAAACAGATCCTTCATTAGATACTGGCGGTTTTGATGCTAAATATAAGTTGTTGATATTAATTGCACACTCTTTTGGTATTGTTGCCAAACCTGAGGATATTTTTAATTTAGGGATTGACAATATTGGTGAATTGGAATTGAACTATGCCCGTGAAAAAAATTTAAAAATAAAATTAGTAGCACAGGCATACAAAACAAAAAACGGAAATGTTTCATGTTTTGTGCTTCCTAAATTTATAGATAAACACAACAAACTATTTACGGTTGATGATGTGTTTAATGGGATAATTACAAAGACAAGTTTTGCAGATATTCAGTTTTTTGTGGGAAAGGGTGCTGGCGCTTACCCTACTGCTTCTGCTGTATTGTCGGATATTTCAGCCCTAAGTTATGACTACCGTTATGAATACAAGAAACTAAACAATAACGACAAATTGAACGATAAGGAAGATGTTTTATTAAGGATTTTTTTAAAATTTGATAGTGAAAACAACCTTAATTTTAAAAAGTACTTTTATTCAGTAGAAGAGACCTACGAAAATATAAATAATGCTTATATAATTGGAGTGATTAGCCTTAATAATTTAGGCGAAATTTACTCTAAAAGTCTAAACAAAGCATCAATAATATTGATTGAAACAATCAGCGAAAGTATTGATACCATGGAATTAAATAACGAATTAAATAGCATATTTGAAATTGCTTAAAACAAAGAAGAATGCTTAGAAAGAATAGAATTCACTTTGATTTATAGGGTGAAGTACTAATGATTCGAACATAGGAAGTCTTGACTTATGCAACATAGTATGGCTATTTCCCATGTATGCTTAAAAATCTTGTGTGGGAGTTGTTACTTAAAGACAATTATAGGTCGACACTTTTTCGAAGTGATGATTTAGGCAACCCCATAAGGATTTTTATGCACCTTAACTGAAATGATCTCTATATTAAGTTTGCATTAAATATTAAAAATTTGAGTTTGCAACTAAGCTAAAGTAGAAGTAAGTGCTATATTTGCAGCCGTATTATGCTAACAAAAAAGTTTGGTTTTAATCTGCAAAAAATGAACAAAAGTTCTAACAATCAAAACAACAATTTTAAGGCATCAGCTATGATTTGCTGTTGTTTTCATATGTCAGTCAAAAAATATTGTATCGGATAATTAGATTAAATTTAATCATAAATTAAAAAAATCCTCCGACACATTTTCGGGGGATTTTTTTTTATTGCCGAGCATAAAAATTAAAATGAAACAAGAATTCATAAATAAAATAATAATGAACCATATCACCTCAAATAAAATCATAATACATTGCTGTTGTATTACTATGCATCGATGTTGCCGCATATAAATCTAAAAAAGAGAATTCTTTTAAAAGGCTTTACGGTAAACTGTAAAGCCTTTTTTATTTCAAAACCACAACAATTTAAAAAAAACAAACAATGATAACAAATAGTAATGATAAATGGTTGGTGCCATTGGCATTCACCAACATATATATAATATGGGGAATAACATTTTTAGCAATTTCCTATGGACTAAAAGGATTTCCTCCTTTTATTCTGTCAGGTATCCGCTTTTTAGCTGCAGGTGCATTAATACTTGGCTCTTTATTAGTCAAAGGTGAAAAAGTAAATTCACTCATCAATTGGCAAAAAAATAGTATTGTAGGAATATTTATACTTACAGGAGGTACCGGTCTTGTTGCCTGGGGAGAGCAATATGTAACCGCTTCCGAGGCGGCTATTGCCATAGCCACAGGGCCGTTTTGGTTGATTGCCATCGACAAAAAAAACTGGAAAAACTATTTTGCAGACAAGTTTATCACGCTCGGTCTTATCATAGGATTTGTTGGATTGATCCTTTTTCTAAATGGAAGTGCACATGCAAGTTTAACACATACTTCAAACAAGGCTTTGCGAATTACGGCCTTTATAGTTTTGGCAATTAGCTCTATCAGTTGGGTCATAGGGTCATTATACTCCAAAAACAATCCTTCAAACCATTCTACTTTTATGAATATTGCTCAGCAACTAATTGCGGCAGGAATTGCTTCATTTGTCATTGCCTCCATTCGAAATGAATGGGATGGTTTTTCACTAACAGCAGTGCCTATTTCAGCATGGCTAGGCTTAATCTTTCTTGTATTTCTAGGTTCTATAGTTGCTTATCTCTCATATATCTGGTTACTTTCTGTTAAACCATCGGCATTGGTAAGTACGCATACTTATATTAATCCCATTGTAACAGTAATTGCAAGCAGTATCGTAGCCAATGAACTCATTAACCGCAAACAATTACTTGGCTTGTTTATTATCTTGTTTGGTGTATTGCTTACCAATGCTACTAAGTATTTTAAGCTCTCCAATCGATCAAAGGTAAAAATAAGACAGACAACCAGAGTATTGATTAGGTTTGGGAAACCCATTAAATTGATAACACAAGTATAATATTAGCGGAAGAACGGTGCTGTTTTCGAGTTGTTTAGACACGGTTCTGCAAAAGCCGACACACCTGTTCGAATCTGTTCAGCACCTCTTGATTTTTAACTTTATTAAGTAAATTGTGGTTTTATATAACATAGCAATTTGCTGCAACATAAACGCGATGTTTTGAAACAAGCCGAAAAAATATTTCAGAGATTATGCATGATGTTGGCAATACCAACAAAAAAGCATTAAGAGAAGAATTTAAGAAAATTACAGACTTAACTCCAATTGAATATCGAAACAAATACTATAAAATGACTATGTATAATTAAGTTGTTTTAGGCAAATAAAAGAGATTTAAATTAAGTGCCTTTTTGTGAAAAATGGGAGGTGGGCATATTGGTAAATAAATAAAGAGAAAGTGTAGCGGATTTTTTAATATAAAACCACATACTTTTGACAAATGGTCTTACTGCTTCACAATTTTTAAGGCAATGTTTCTCCCGAGACCTTGCATCAATGCAAGGTTTATCCAATTCAATGCAAACTGTTCTTGCAAACTAAATTTATCGCTTCCTCCAAAATTTTAATAGTTTTCAAAGCATAAAGCGTGGGCAAGTTTTTCGGCTGTTTCCTATGCTATCAAGTTATCTCAGCTAATAAACATGTCAATTCCTTGATTGTCATAAACGGGGTATAATGTATTTTCGAACCCGGTAGTATTAAAGCATTTTACAATGTGCTTGCAATTGGTTAATTCTGTTAATGCTTCTGTGGTATTGCTGAACCCTTCTGGTTTTATTCGCACAGAATTCATGGCATCAATAATTATCTTTTGAGAGAAATCGCTTAACGATTTTGCAATGTCATTAACTGCTGCTGGCGTGGCAGCACTTAAAATTACCTCTGCATTTTGCACCGCTTCGATGGTCGCTATGGCTGTTATTTTGCGTGAAAACGTAAGCAATTCCATTCCCTTAAAATTATTTATATTTCTAACGCCTAAATAAATAGTGTGTCCTGCATTTGCCCAACCTTTTGCTAATGCACTTCAAACATTGCCTGTTCCAATAATTGCTATATTCACAATTTTATTATTTTTTTTATATCTTGTGAAATAGTTTGTGGTTGAGTGTCTTATACCTTAATGTCTGGATTAATTCGCTGTGCTTCTGTAACTAGGATATTTATACTCTTGGGTTATACACCGCCTTCAATTAACAAAACCTGTATCTTATTTGTGTCATATAGTTGGCAGCTTCTGCATCTTTTGATACACCAATAGCATTGTAATTATTTTCTTAGAGCATAGCTATTACCTTATTCATTATAAATTGATGTCTGCCAATAACCAATATATTACATTTCATGCTGTTCAGAAAATTTACCTATCAATTTTAAACCAAATTTTGTAAAGTGGATTTTGGATTTAATTTACCCTTACTTCCTTTGTTGCTTTTCTAAGAAAGAACATCAATGAAACAAACACAACAAGATGCATTAATTCCATCACCAAAGCATAGCCTGTGGTCACACCTTCTATTCCTATAAAAGGCGGCGCGAGAAATAGGATAAACAGAATAGTTGCTACAATGCTAAATATTTTGAATCCTTTTTGAGTATACTTTTCAATCAAGAAAAAGAGAAGAGTTGCAACAAGTGTCGGTAAAATGCTAGAAATAATTACCGGCACCACCGTGAGTGGCTGTCCTGATTGTACGAAAATATCATCCGTTATAATTCCCGCTTCATGAAACATAAAGAATAAAATTGAATTGACAACTGCTGCCACTGTTGCTGCTATAGCACCTGACATAAATGATTGTTTGAAATTTACTTTTTTTTCATTTTGATTGATTTGGTTTTGATTATAGTTATTTTTAATTTAATTGTTTGTCTGTATAATTATTGTATGTACAAAAAAATGTTAATTATTTTCTAAGTTCGTCTAACCATTCATTCATTAATCTTGCTTTTTCTTCGTTAAAAGTCTTCATTTTATTCCTAAAACTAATGGCACTAACATCAATTTCTTTTATTAAGTCCAAACCGTTTTGAGTAATCCTTATATCCACTAATCTGCGGTCTTCTTGGTGTTGATTTCTAACAACCAATTTTTTAGCTTCCAACTTATCAACGATGCGAGTAGCATTGGAGGATTTGTCTATCATGCGCTCAGTTATTGCTTGGTTGCAATGCCCTTCTGGATGTTTGCACTTTAGAATTCTAAGAACATTATATTGTGATGGTGAAATGCTAAATGGTTTTAGAACTTGTGCAAATTCAGCATTCAAACAACTGCTGGTAAAATGAATATTTATTAAAAGCTTTTGGTATTCGCTTTTAAATGGCTGCGTTTGCTTTATTTCATCTTCTATTTTCATTTATCGTCTGCAAATATGTGATTTTAATTGTAGGTACAACTAAATCAATTTATATTTTAAATAGTTAGTTTTTTGTATAGAAACATTTCCCAAAAAAATACTTTCATAGGATTCGCAATGCAATCAGGAAAAAGTCTCCAGCGATTTTTCCTAAATAACAAAGAGCAGTTCTATTGAAAGACAAACTGGTCACTAAGAATTGTTGAGGAAAAATATTCAAAAGTTTATTTTTTAAATTCTGATTTTGTCTTTGATTTCGTAAAAGGCTTACATTGAAATTTTGTGACCAAAGAATGTATGGCTCTAAAATATTTATCCTTCAATATACTCAATGGGATACAGATTATTTGCCCCAAAAACTCTGAAATAACTAATCCTATTCTGATACTGTTTTTCTCCTTGTTTTGGTTTATTTACAAGCTAATTGTGAAAGCTTTTTTCATAACGCTAAAGCTATTTCATTATTATCATTTTTATGGTTGTAACATTATTTCCTACTTTAAGATGA
>Ga0163144_10012904_pt1 | contig 17481 bp, 9 predicted proteins | sample OliLak19BULKMAT1_FD_123175 | JGI IMG/M metagenome (GOLD analysis project Ga0163144, IMG submission 123175) | Freshwater microbial mat bacterial communities from Lake Vanda, McMurdo Dry Valleys, Antarctica - Oligotrophic Lake LV.19.BULKMAT1 | ecosystem: Environmental > Aquatic > Freshwater > Lake...
CCGCACGAAGGGCGACTTCGAGCAGGCCATCCGCTTCGCCCTGCAGGCCATCCTGGCGAGCCCCCGCTTCGTGTTCCGGCTCGAGGAAGTGCCGGCCACCGTGCGCGCCGGCCAGACCTACCGTATCAACGACCACGACGTGGCGTCGCGCCTGTCGTTCTTCCTGTGGGGCAGCGTGCCCGACGCCGAACTGCTCGAGGCCGCCGCGGCCGGCCAGTTCCGCACGCCGCTGGCGCTGCGCAAGCAGGTGAGCCGGATGCTGGCCGACCCGCGGTCGGACGCCCTGGCCACGCGCTTTGCCGCCCAGTGGCTGCGCCTGCAGGACCTGGACAAGATGATTCCGGACTACCTGCAGTATCCCGACTACGACGACACGCTGGCTGCCGGCTTGCGGCGCGAGACCGAGCTCTTCGTCGACAGCCTGGTGCGCGAGGATCGCAGCGTGCTCGACCTGCTCGACAGCGACTACACCTTCGTCAACGAACGCGTCGCCATTCACTACGGCATTCCCAACGTCACCGGCGAGGCCTTCCGCCGCGTGGCGGTCACGAGTCCCAACCGGCGCGGCATCCTCGGCCACGGCAGTGTGCTGGCGCTCACCTCGATTGCCGACCGCACCTCGCCCGTGCTGCGCGGCAAGTGGATCATGGAAGTGCTGCTCGGCTCGTCGCCGCCGCCACCGCCGCCCAACGTGCCCACGCTGGACCAGACCAGGGACACGGCCGGGGGCCGCACGCTGTCGGTGCGCGAGCGCATGGAACAGCACCGCGCCAACCCGGCCTGCCAGTCGTGCCACAAGGTGATCGACCCGCTCGGCCTGGCGCTCGAGAACTTCGACGTCACCGGCGCCTGGCGCATCAAGGACAACGAAGTGCCGGTCGATGCCGTTGGCGATCTCTACGACGGCACCAGGATGAGCGGTCCGGCCGGACTGCGCGCCGCCCTGCTCAAGCATCAGGACGCGTTCCTGCTGAGCTTCACCGAGCGTCTCATGACATACGCCATCGGCCGGCGCGTGGAGTCCTACGACATGCCCACGGTGCGCCAGATCATCAGGGACGCCGCGGCCCAGCACTTCAAGGTGTCGGCGTTCGTGCAGGGCGTCGTGGCCAGTCAGGCATTCCAGAAGAGCCTGATGGCGCCCTCGGCAATGATGACGACCATGGACCGATAGAGGAGCGAGCCGAGCATGTTCATCACTCAGAAGCACGTGTCGAGACGGTCCGCCTTGCGCGGCCTGGGCGCCACCATTGCGCTGCCGTTCCTCGAGGCGATGGTGCCGGCGCGCACCGCGCTTGCCAAGACGGCGGCGGGGAAGGTGCGGCTGGCCTGCATCGAGATGGTGCACGGGTCGGCCGGCAGCACCGCCATCGGCATCAAGCAGAACATGTGGGCGCCGGCGGCGGCGGGCACGGCCTTCGACCTGTCGCCATCCTCGCTGATGCCGCTCGACCCGCTGCGCGACTACCTCACGATCGTCAGCAACACCGACGTCAAGAACGCCGAGGCGTTCGAGCTGCCGGAAATCGGCGGCGACCACTTCCGCTCGAGCGCCGTGTTCCTCACCCAGGAGCATCCCAAGCAGACGCAGAGCTCCGATGTGCATGTCGGCACGTCGCTCGATCAGCTCTACGCCCGCAAGTTCGGCCAGGAGACGCCGATTCCGTCGATGCAGTTCTGCATCGAGAACGTCGACGCGGCCGGCGGCTGCTCCTATGGCTACTCGTGCGTCTACACCGACACCATCAGCTGGGCCTCGCCGACCGAGCCGATGCCGATGATTCGCGATCCGCGCGTGGCCTTCGACCAGCTCTTCGGCGTGGGTGCCACGGCGCAGGCGCGGGCCGAGCGGCGCACGGAGGACCAGAGCATCCTCGACTGGATCACCGCGGACATAGCCCTCCTGAAGCGCGACCTGGGCGCGGCCGACCAGGCCCGGCTCGGCGACTACCTCGAGGACGTGCGCGAGATCGAGCGGCGCATCCAGAAGACCGAGAGCTTCAACCGGAGTGGCGACGAGCGCGCGCTGCCCGGGGCGCCGGTGGGCGTGCCCGACTCGTTCGAAGAGCACATCAAGCTGATGTTCGACTTGCAGGCGATTGCCTTCGCCAGCGACATCACGCGCGTATTCTCGTTCAAGCTGGGCCGCGATGCCAGCAACCGCGTGTTCGCCGACAGCGGCGTGAAGACCGCGTTCCACTCGGCCTCACACCATCAGGATCGCGAAGACCGCATCAAGGACTTCCAGAAGATCAACACCTACCACGTCGGGATGCTGCCGTACTTCTTGAACAAGCTGAAGAACACGCCCGACGGCGAACGCAACCTGCTCGACAACACGCTGGTGCTCTACGGGTCGCCGATGGGCAACTCGAACGTGCACAACCACAAGCGCTGCCCGCTGTTCCTGGCCGGCCATGCCGGCGGCGAACTCAAGGGCAACCTGCACATCAAGGCCGCCGACGGCACGCCGATGGCCAACGTGATGCTGAGCATGGCGCACCTGCTCGGGTTGAACGACATGACGTCGTTTGGCGACAGCACGGCCGCGATGAATCTGAACGCGGCCGGCGACCCGACCGCGGCTTTCTAGGCGGGGCTCGGGTCCCGGATTCCGGAGGCACTGGATGTATCGGAACGCGACGGCGGTGCTTGCGGCCGCGGCAGTGGGTCTTACGCTGGCAGTGCTGTCGGCGGCAGGCGGTGCACGCCACGAGCAGGCGGCCGCGCCTCGCACCGCCGCGCCTCGCGCTGCCGCTCTGGAGCGGCCCGGTGCGTCGGCGCCGGTCCCGGTGCGATCGACGCCGCGCCGGCCAGCCGCGCGCCCCGTCGCCCGTGTGGCTCCGGCCATGAGCTCGGCGGCGCAGACCGAGCTCGTCGCCACCTACTGCGGCACGTGCCACAGCGATCGCGCAAAGGCCGGCGGTCTGTCACTGGCCGGCTTCAGCGCGATGCGCGCGGCCGAGTCGCCCGACGTGGTCGAGAAGATGCTGCGCAAGCTGCGCGCCGGCATGATGCCCCCCGCTGGCGCCAGGCGTCCGCCCGCCGGGTCGCTCGACGAGCTCACCGTGGCGCTCGAAGCGCGCATGGACGAGCATGCCGCCGTCAATCCCAATCCCGGCTGGCGTCCGTTCCAGCGGCTGAACCGCGCCGAGTACCAGCGCGCCGTGCAGGACCTGCTCGGCGTCGACGTGGACGTGACGCCGCTCCTGCCGCCCGATACCATCAGCCACGGCTTCGACAACGTGGCCGACGCACAGACCTTCTCGCCGACGCTGATGGAAGGGTATCTGCGCGCGGCCAGCCGCGTCACGGCACTGGCCGTCGGCGATCCCGACAGCGTGGCCGGTGAATCCACCTACCGCCTGCCGAAGACCGCGTCGCAGTTGGCTCGCGCCGACGGCGCGCCCCTCGGCACGCGCGGCGGCATCTCGACGATGCACACGTTCCCGGCCGACGGCGACTACGTGTTCCGTCTCGATTTCTTCGCCGAGCCGCTCGGCATCCTCTTCGGCAACACCGCCACCGGCGAGCAGATCGAGGTGTCGATGAACGGCGAGCGCGTGACGCTCTTCGATATCGACCCGCGCATGAACGAGACCACGTCGAGTCTGTCGCTCAAGACGCCGTCGGTGCACGTGCAGGCCGGCCCGCAGCGCATCACGGCGGCCTTCCTGCAGCGCTTCGAAGGACCGGTCAACGACCTGGTGGCGCCCATCGAGCACACCATGGCCGACACCGAAATCGGCATCGCGGTCGGCATCACGACCCTGCCGCACTTGCGCAACCTGGCAGTGGTTGGTCCGCACAAGGTCACCGGCATGTCGGACACGGCCAGCCGGCGCAAGATCTTCACCTGCCGTCCAACCACGGCGGCTGACGAAGCGGCGTGCGCCACGTCGATCGTGCAGGGGCTGGCGGCGCGGGCGTTCCGGCGCGCGCCCACAGGTCGCGAGGTCACGCGCCTGATGGCGTTCTACGACACGGGCCGCCGCGGTCGCACCTTCGAGGTGGGCGTGACCAAGGCGGTGGAGGCCGTGCTCGCGAGTCCGCAGTTCCTGTTCCGGCTCGAGAACACCCCGGCCACCGTCAAGCCCGGCCAGCCCTATCGCCTGGCCGAGGTGGAGCTGGCCTCGCGGCTCTCGTTCTTCCTGTGGGCCGCGGGCCCCGACCCGGTGTTGCTGACCGCCGCCACGCAGGGCAAGCTCGCGACCTCGCTGCAACTCGAGACGCAGGTGACGCGCCTGCTCGCCGACCCGCGCTCGGACGCGCTGGCGACGCGCTTTGCCTCGCAGTGGCTGCGTCTGCAGGATCTCGACGACGTGTCGCCGGACCCGATTCTGTTTCCCTACTTCGATCGCACGCTGTCGCAGGCCCTGCAGAAGGAAACCGAGCTCTTCGTCGCCAGCCTCGTGCGCGACGATCGCAGCGTGCTCGACCTGCTGACGGCCGACTACACCTTCGTCAACGACCGGGTGGCGCGGCACTACGGCTTGCCGGGCGTGAACGGCCCGCAGTTCCGCCGCGTGGCCTTGCCCGAGCAGCGCCGCGGCATCCTGGGGCATGGCAGCGTGCTCACGCTCACCTCGATAGCCGACCGCACCTCGCCCGTGCAGCGCGGCAAGTGGATCATGGAAGTGCTGCTCGGCTCGCCGCCGCCGGCCCCGCCGCCCAACGTGCCCGCGCTCGAAGACACCAAGGGCACGAGCGACGGCAAGGTGCTGTCGGTGCGCGAGCGCATGGAAGTGCACCGGAAGAACCCGGCGTGCCAGTCGTGCCACAAGGTGATCGACCCGCTGGGGCTGGCGCTCGAGCACTTCGACGCCACCGGCCGCTACCGGATCAAGGACAACGGCGTGCCGGTGGATGCCGTGGGCGACCTCTACGACGGCACGCGCATGGTCGGGGAAGCGGGCCTGCGGGCTGCGCTCGTGGGGCACAAGGACGCGTTCCTGCTCAGCTTCACCGAGCACCTCATGACCTACGCGCTTGGCCGCCGGGTCGATGCGTCGGACATGCCGGCGGTGCGCGCGGTGATCCGCCAGGCCGCCAGGCACGACTACAAGATCTCGGCGTTCGTGCACGGCATCGTGGCCAGCGAACAGTTCCAGAAGAGCGTCGTGCGCGTGGCCGCCCCGGTCACGACCATGGATCGACAGTGAGGTTCGGATGTTCTTGACGAAGGCGCACTTGACGAGACGGACCGCCCTGAAGGGGCTTGGCGTCACCCTCACTCTGCCTTTCCTCGATGCGATGCTGCCGGCGGCCACGGCGTATGCCAAGGTGGCCGACAAGAAGCTGCGGCTCATCGCCATCGAGATGGTGCACGGCGCCGCCGGCAGCACCACCTTCGGCGCCAGGATGAACCTGTGGGCGCCGGCCGTGACCGGCTCCGCCTACGACCTGTCGGGCACGGCGATGGCGGCGCTCGAGCCCTACCGTCAGCACCTCACCATCGTCAGCAACACCGACTGCCGCAACGCCGAAGCGTTCAGCGCGCCCGAGATCGGCGCCGACCACTTCCGCTCGGCGGCGGTGTTCCTCACGCAGTCGAAGCCCAAGCAGACGCAGGGCTCCGATGTGTTCGCGGGCACCTCGTTCGACCAGGTCTTCGCGCGCCAGTTCGGGCAGGACACGCCGATTCCTTCCATGCAGCTGTGCATCGAGAACGTCGATCAGGCCGGTGGCTGCTCCTACAACTACTCGTGCGTCTACACCGACTCGATCAGCTGGGCGTCGCCGACCGAGCCGCTGCCGATGATTCGTGACCCGCGCGCGGTGTTCGATCAGCTGTTCGGCGTGGGTACCACGCCCGAAGCGCGCAAGGCCCGCCGTCGCGACGACAAGAGCATTCTCGACTTCGTGGCCGAGTCGGTGGGCGAGCTGAAAGGCCGCCTCGGCGTGGCCGACCGAGCGCGCCTGGCCGACTATCTCGACGACGTGCGCGAGATCGAGCGGCGCATCCAGAAGGTGGAATCCGCCAACACCAGCGGCGAGGCGCGGGAACTGCCGGGCGCGCCGGTGGGGGTGCCCGACTCCTACGACGAGCATGTGAAGCTGATGTTCGATCTGCAAGCGGTGGCGTTTGCCTCTGACGTGACGCGCGTGTTCGCCTTCAAGATGAGCCGCGACGTGTCGAATCGCGTGTTCGGGCCGAGCGGCTCGACCAGCGCCTTCCACACCGCCTCGCATCATCAGGAACGCGAAGACCGGATCAAGGACTTCCAGAAGATCAACACGTATCACGTGGGGCTGGTGCCGCACCTGCTCGAGCGGCTGAAGAACACACCCGACGGCGACGGCACCATGCTCGACAACAGCCTGATTGTCTACGGCTCGGCCATGGGCAACTCGAACATGCACAACCACAAGCGCTGCCCGCTGTTCCTGGCGGGTCACGCGGGCGGACGGCTCAAGGGCAACCTGCACGTGAAGGCCGCCGACGGCACGCCCATGGCCAACGCCATGCTGAGCGCGCTGCAGGCTGTGGGCGTCGAGACACCGGCCTTTGGCGACAGCACGAGTGCCCTCGAATTGAACCGCGCCGTCGAGTCGACGGTTGCGGCTCTGGCGGAGCGGCGATGATGACGCGGAACTGGCTGCCGTATCTGCTGGCAAGCGCCGCGCTCGTGGCCGGCCTCGGCGGGGGCGTGCACGCCTCGGGCACCGCGCCGGTGGCTGACGCGGCCATGCGCCGCGATGCCGCGAGTGTGCGTACCCTGGTGCGCGCCGGCGGCGACGTGAACGGCGCCCAGGGCGACGGCATGACGGCGTTGCACTGGGCGGCCACCTACGGCGACCCCGAACTCACCGAGGTGCTGCTCTACGCCGGTGCCAACGTGCGGGCCACCAGTCGGCTGGGCCGTTTCACGCCGCTCCATGTGGCCAGCCAGGGCGGCTTCGCCGTGGTTGTCAAGGCGCTGCTCGAGCGCGGCGCTGACGTGAATGCGCCGACCACGACCGGCGCGACGGCGTTGATGCTCGCGGCGCAGGCCGGCAATGCCGCCGCGGTGGCGGCGCTGCTCGACGCGAAGGCCGACGTCAATGCCGCCGAGCAGGCGCACGGGCAGACGCCGCTGATGTTTGCGGCCGCCTACGACCGGGCCGAGGTGGTGAGGCTGCTGCTCGACCGTGGTGCGAAGGCCGGCGCCACCTCCAAGGTGGTCGACCTGGCGGCGCTCACGATGGGTGACGGCGAGGGCCGCCCGCCCGAAACGGCGGCGACGCCGGCGCCTGCGCCTGCGCCTGCCCCTGCGCGGCCGGCCGCTGGCCGGAGCGCCGCCGACGTGGCGGGCGCCACCCGGCCCTTCCGCTACAACGAACTGATTGGCGCCCAGGGCGGCCTGTCGGCGCTGCACTTCGCCGCCCGGCAGGGCGCCACCGCCGCCGCGCACGCTCTGGTCGCGCACGGCGCCGACGTGAATGAGCCAAGCCCCGGTGACCAGACGACGCCCCTCCTGATCGCCACGCTCAACGGCCACTTCGACCTGGCGAAGTACTTCCTGGAGCACGGCGCTAATCCCAACCTCATGAGCCGTGCCGGCGCCGCGCCGCTCTATGCCACGCTCAACGTGCAGTGGGCGCCGAAGGCCGCGTATCCGCAACCCCGGTCCTATCTGCAGCAGCAGACGACCTACCTCGACCTGATGCGCGCGCTGCTCGACCAGGGGGCTGACCCAGACGCGCGGCTCTCGCGCAAGGTGTGGTACTCAAGCTACAACTTCGATCAGTCGGGTGTGGACGAAGTGGGCGCGACGCCGTTCTGGCGCGCCGCCTACGCCAGCGACGTGGAGGCGATGCGCCTGCTCGTGGCGCGCGGCGCCGACCCGCAGATTCCCAGCGTGCGGCCGGCCGAGCGCGCGCGCGGCCTCGACGGCGTCGGCGAACTGCGCGACACCTCGAACCTGCCGCCGGTGCCGGTAGGCGGCCCGGGCATTCCTCCCCTGCAGGCGGTGGCGGGCGTGGGCTACGGCAAGGGGTTTGCTGGCAACTCGCACGTGTTTGCGCCCACCGGCATGATGCCGGCCGTGAAGTACCTGGTCGAAGAGATCGGCGTGGATGTGAACGCCGTCGACTACGAAGGCAACACCGTGGTTCACCACGCGGCCTCGCGCGGCGACACCGAGATGATCACGTACCTGGTGTCGAAGGGCGCCGACGTGACGCGCGTGAACCGGGCCGGTCAGACCACGATTGATCTGGCCAACGGTCCGGTGCAGCGCGTGCAGCCCTTCCCCGACACCATCGCCTACCTGGCGTCACTCGGCGCGAAGAACAACCACAAGTGCGTGTCATGCTGAATCGTCCGCGGTATCTGGCCGTCATCGCCGTCGTCGTCGGCACCGTGGGCTTGTCGGCCCTGGCCGAACAGGCGCCTGGTGCGCGGCGGGCCGCGCCCACGCCCGCGCCGTCGCATCAACCTGCCGACCTGCAGACGCTGTCTGCCGCCAGGCAGAGCGAGCTGGTGTCGACGTACTGCGCCACCTGCCACAGCGAACGCGCGAAGGCGGGTGGCCTGTCGCTCGCCGGCTTCGACGCCATGCGCTCGCACGAGCGCGCCGAGGCCGTCGAGAAGATGATCCGCAAGCTGCGCGCGGGCATGATGCCGCCGGCCGGCTCCAAGCGCCCAGACGCCGGCACGCTCGAGGCCCTCACCACCGCGCTCGAAGGCCGCATGGACGAGTTCGCGTCGGTCAATCCCAACCCGGGCTTCCGGCCGTCGCAGCGGCTCAATCGCGCCGAGTACGCCCGCGCCATCAAGGACCTGCTCGGCCTGGATGTCGACGTCACGGCGTTTCTCGCTGCCGACACCATCTCGCACGGCTTCGACAACGTGGCCGATGCGCAGCGTATCTCGCCCACGCTGCTCGAGGGCTACTTGCGCGCGGCCAGCCAGATCAGCCGGCTGGCGGTGGGCGACCGCACCGCCACGGCCAGCGCCACCACCTACAAGACGTCGCGCACGGCCTCGCAGCACCGGCACGTGGACGGCGCGCCGCTCGGCACGCGCGGCGGCATGGCGGTCACGCACGTGTTCCCCGCCGACGGCGACTACAGCTTCCGCATGATGATGCACGCCGGGCCCACCGGGCAGCTCTACGGCGGCCCCTACTCGGGCGAACAGGTCGAGGTGTCGATCGACGGGGAGCGCGTGGTGCTGCTCGACGTCAATCCGCGGATGGACGAAGCGGACGAACTGGGGATGAACCTGTTCACGAAGCCGGTCTATGTGAAGGCCGGTCCGCACCGCGTGGCGGCCGCCTTCATCAATCGCTTCGACGGGCCGGTCGACGACCTCGTGATGCCGATCGAGCACACCCTCGCCGACACCAACATCGGCGAGGTCTTCGGCGTGACCGCCCTCGTGCACCTGCGCGACCTGGCCATCACCGGACCGCACTCGGTGACGGGCGTGTCCGACACGGTGAGCCGGCGCAAGGTGTTCTCGTGCCGGCCCACGACCACGGCTGAAGAGGCGCCTTGCGCCCGGGCCGCCATCACCAGGCTGGCGACGCAGGCCTATCGTGGCGCGCTCAGTGCCGACGAGGTGCAGGGGCTGCTGCGTTTCTACGACCAGGGCCGCGCCGACGGCGGCGACTTCGAGTCGGGCGTGCGTACGGCGCTGCAGGCGATCCTGGCCAGCCCGCGCTTCTTGTTCCGTCTCGAGCAGGCCCCCACCGCCGCCAAGCCAGGCCAGACCTTCGCGCTGTCGGGCGGCGACATGGCGTCGCGGCTCTCGTTCTTCCTGTGGGGCGCGGTGCCCGATGAGGCGCTGGTGAAGGCGTCGGCCCGGCTCGCCACGCCGGCCGGACTGGCCACAGAGACCCGCCGTCTGCTGGCGGACCGGCGGTCGGAAGCGCTCTCGACACGCTTCGCGCACCAGTGGCTGCGCCTGCAGGACGTCGAGAAGGTGCGCCCCGACTATCACTTCGCGCCGAGCTGGGATACCTACCTGTCGACCGCGCTCGTGCGCGAAACGGAGTTGTTCTTCGACAGCCTCGTGCGCGACGACCGGAGCATCCTCGACCTGCTGTCGGCCGACTACTCGTTTGTCAACGAGCGCGTGGCCAAGCACTACGGCATTCCCAACATCACGGGCGACGCCTACCAGCGCGTGACCGTGCCCGACTATCGGCGCGGCATCCTGGGGCACGGCTCGGTGCTGCTGGCCACGTCGTTTGCCGACCGCACCTCGCCGGTGAATCGCGGCAAGTGGGTGATGGAAGTGCTGCTGGCCTCGCCGCCCCCGGCCCCGCCCCCGAACGTGCCCGCGCTCGAAGACACCAAGGGCAGCGCCGGCGGCCGGTTGCTGTCGGTGCGCGAGCGCATGGAACAGCATCGCGCCAATCCCGCGTGCCAGTCCTGCCACAAGGTGATCGACCCGCTCGGCCTGGCGCTCGAGAACTTCGACATCACCGGCAAATGGCGCGCGAAAGACAGCCTGGTGCCGGTCGATGCCGTGGGCCAGCTCTACGACGGCACGCCGATGGACGGACCCGCGGGGCTGCGCGCAGCGCTGCTCAAGCATCAGGACGCGTTCCTGCTCAGCTTCACCGAGCACCTCATGACCTACGCGCTCGGCCGCCGCGTGGAAAGCTACGACATGCCGGTGGTGCGCGCCATCATTCGCGACGCCGCCAAGACCAACTACAAGATCTCGTCCTTCGTCGTCGGCATCGCCACGAGCGCGCCATTCAGGATGGGCAAGCTCGAGCCCGCCGACACCACCACCGATCGCTCGATCGCCAGATAGCGGAGTTCCAATGTACCTATCGCAGAAGCACCTTTCGCGGCGCACGATGCTGAAAGGCGTCGGCGTCACCGTCGCGCTGCCGTTCCTCGAGGCCATGCTGCCAGCGCGCACGGCTTACGCCAAGACCGCCGCGGCCGGCAAGGTGCGCTTTGCCGCGCTCGAGATGGTGCACGGCTCGGCCGGCGCCACGGTCGTGGGCACGCAGAAGCACCTGTGGTCGCCCGCGGGCACGGGCAAGGCGTTCGACTTGAGCGGCACGAGCATGCGCGCGCTCGAGCCGTATCGCGACTACCTCACCGTCGTGAGCAACACCGACGTGCGTAACGCCGAAGCGTTCGAGCTGCCGGAGATCGGCGGCGATCACTTCCGCTCGAGCGCGGTATTCCTCACGCAGGCCCATCCCCGGCAGACACAGGGGTCGGACGTGCGTGCCGGCACCTCGATCGACCAGCACTACGCGCAGAAGTTCGGGCAGGACACGCCCATCCCGTCGATGCAGTTGTGCATCGAGAACGTGGACCAGGCCGGAGGCTGTTCCTACGGCTACTCGTGCGTCTACACCGACACCATCAGCTGGGGCGCGGCCGACGAGCCGCTGCCGATGGTGCGTGACCCGCGCGTGGCCTTCGACCAGTTGTTCGGCGTGGGCGCCACGGCCGAAGAGCGCTCGAAGCGCCGGCGCGAAGACAAGAGCATCCTCGACTGGGTCACCAGTGAAATCGGGCGCTTGCAGCGTACGCTTGGCCCGGTCGACCGCGCGCGCCTCAGCGACTACCTCGACGACGTGCGCGAAATCGAACGGCGCATCCAGAAGGTCGAGACCTTCAACAGCAGCGGCGAACAGCGGGCCCTGCCGGGCGCCCCGATTGGCGTGCCCGACTCGTTCTCGGAGCACGTCAAGCTGATGTTCGACCTGCAGGCCGTGGCCTTCGCCAGCGACATCACGCGCGTGTTCTCGTTCAAGATGGGCCGCGATGCCTCGGGCCGCGTCTATCCGGAAAGCGGCGTCAGCACGGGCTTCCACCCGGCCTCGCACCACCAGGGCCGCGAGGACCGCGTCACCGAGTTCGCGAAGATCAACGCCTACCACGTGGGTCTCATTCCGTATTTCCTCGAGAAGCTGCGGCAGACACCGGAAGGCGACGGCAACCTGCTCGACCAGACGCTCGTGATGTATGGCTCGCCGATGGGCGATTCGAACCTGCACAACCACAAGCGCTGCCCGCTGTTCCTGGCGGGTCACGCCGGCGGACAGCTCAAGGGCAACCTGCACATCAAGGCGGCCGATGGCACGCCGATGGCGAACGCCATGCTGTCGGTGGGGCAGATGCTGGGCCTCGACCTGCCGACCTTCGGCGACAGCACCGCGGCGATGGACCTGAACGCGGCGGCGAGCACGACGGCGGCGCGGTAGCGCTTCCCAAGACGGAGTCTGATGAGATGATGCGACGACTCGTGGGAACGGGCGCCAGCGCGGGCCTCGTGCTCGGCCTGGTGGCGATGCTGAGCGCAGCGGCGGCGACGCCGGTGGCCGATGCCGTGATGGCCGGTGACGTGGCCGCGGTGCGCGCGATGTTGAAGAGCGGTGCCGACGTGAACGGGGCGCAGGGCGACGGCATGACCGCGCTGCATTGGGCGGCCATGAAGGGGCAGAGCGAGATGGCGCAGATGCTCGTCTACGCCGGCGCCAATCATGCGGCCACCACGCGCCTGGGCGCGTACACGCCGCTGCACCTGGCCGCCAAGTCGGGCAGCGCCGCGGTGGTCGACCTGCTGGTCACGGCCGGCGCGAACGTGAAGGCGGTGTCGACCACCGGGGCCACGACGCTCATGATGGCGGCCGAATCAGGCGTGCTCGCGGCCGCGGAGCGCCTGGTGACGGCCGGGGCCGACGTGAATGCCGTGGAATCGGCGAAGGGGCAGTCGGCGTTGATGTTCGCGGCAGCCTTCGATCGCACCAGTGTCGTGACGTTCCTGCTCGCGAAGGAAGCGGATTCGGCTGTGGCGACCAAGGTGGTGGATCTGGCCAAGCTCACCGATCCGAGCGCCGAGCAGTTCGAGCGCAGGGCGAGTGCGGCGGCAGGGCCGTCGCGCGCCGTGCAGATTTCCGGGCTGTCGCGGCAATTTCGTTACAACGAGCTCATCGGCACGCAGGGCGGTCTCACGGCGCTGCTGTTTGCCACCCGCGAGGGCTACGCGGATACCGCAATGGCGCTCCTGGCCGGCGGCGCGACGCTCAACCAGGTGAATCCGGGCGACCACACGAGTCCGCTCCTGATGGCCGTGATCAACGGCCACTTCGACCTGGCGATGCGCTTCCTCGAGCAGGGTGCCGACGTGTCACTGGCGGCCGTGAACGGCGCGGCGCCGCTCTATGCCACGCTGAATCATCGCTGGGCGCCCAAGTCGCAGTATCCCAATCCCAAGGGCTACCTGCAGCAGACGACCTCGTACCTGCAACTGATGCAGGCGCTGCTCGAGCGGGGCGCCGACCCCAACGCGCGCATCCGCAAGAAGGTCTGGTACCAGGCGTTCAACTCCGACTTCGCCGGTGTCGACGAGATGGGCGCCACGCCCTTCTGGCGCGCCGCCTATGCCAGCGACGTGGACGCCATGCGCCTGCTCGTGACCTACGGCGCCGACCCGCACATCCCCACGGTGAAGCCGGCCGGCCGGCCGTTCACCGGCGACGGCATCCGGGTGACCACCGACGTGTCGGCGATGGCGCCGGTGCCGGTAGGTGGCCCAGCGGTGCCGCCGCTGCTGGCCGCGTCGGGCGTGGGCTACGGCGAGGGCTTTGCCGCCAACTCGCATCGCTACGCCGAGACCGGGTTCCTGCCCGCGATCACGTATCTGGTCGAGGAAATCGGGGCCGACGTGAACGCCGTGGATCACGAAGGCAATACCGCCCTGCACCTGGCCGCTTCGCGCGGCGACAACGCGTCGATCGAGTACCTGGTGTCGAAGGGCGCGGTGGTCACGGCGCTGAATCGCGAAGGGCAGACCACGGTGGACATGGCCAATGGCCCGGTGCAGCGCACGCAGCCCTATCCCGACACGATTGCGCTGCTCGAGAAGCTGGGCGCGGTGAACAACCGCCAGTGCGTGTCGTGTTGACGCGCGGGCGCTATACGCCCCTGGCGCAGCGCGCCTGGCCCTCGCCTAGCCCGCCTAGCCCGCCGGCCCGAGGCTCAGGGCAGCGCGAGCGTGGCGCCGGCAATGCCCTGTTCCCCGCAGGTCGTGTAGAACAGGATCGTGCGGTCGCCGTCGTCGAGCACGAAGGGGTCGCGGATCTGGCGCACCGGCACGTCGACGTCTCCCGCGGCTGAGGCCGCCGTCGGCAGGCCGACGCATTCGTAGGCGGTGCCTGGTCGCAGCACGTCGACCGGCGCGCTGGCCCGCCACGACCTCCAGTCGCCGGACAGGTCGATGGTCGACATCAGCACGCGTTCGGGCGCGTCGCCAATGGCCGTGAAGAAGACCTGCAGCCGTTCGCCGCGTCGTATCAGGGCGACGTGGCGCACGCGGCTGGCGTAACTGCCGTCGCGAAACGCGAGCGGCCCGAGCTCGAAGGTGGCGCGCGGGTCGGTGGCACGAGACACCTGGCCGAGCCGCGACACGCCGTAGAGCTGGCCCCGGTACGGGAAGACGCGAAGGTAGGACGTCTTGGTGATCGCCGGTCGTACCGAGAAGTGCAGGCCATCAGCCGACTCGGCCGACTGGGTGAACTGCCCGTAGCCGCGCTCGCGCGCCCACGCGCGCGCCGCAGCGGGCTCGTTCGGCCAGCGCTCGCCGTTGGTCCACCACCCGTGGTACCACATCACGATCCGCCGGGCGGCCGGATCGATCAGGATCTCGGGCGATGCGATGTGGGTGTAGAAATCGGCGCGCGTCTCGGGCGGATCGGGCTGCGGGCGGAAGAACGCCGTGTTGCGCACGTGCAGCACGCCTGGCTCGTGGATCGTCCACGGCCCCGTGAGCGCATCGGCATAGGCCAGGCGGATGAAGTCGCCCATGTGGTTTGCGAAGTACATGTAGTAGCGGCCCAGGGGGCGGTCCACCCAGTCGGGCACGCGAATGACGGTCGGGCCGTTGACATTGCCACCGAGTGAGGCCGACGAGCTGACGGTGAGGAGTGGATTCTGCGTGAACCGCGCCGCGCCCACCGCCGGTGCCGGTTGAGCGAGCGCAGCCGCGGGCGACACGAGCATCAAGAGCGCCAGCAGCAGGGACGCCATCACACCGCGTCGAAGTCCAGATTCCTGGTGACCCGCGTGCCGCTGGTGCGCAGCTCGTCGAGATAGCGGGCCACGCGCGTGGCGCACTCTGCCCGGTCGTGATTGTCGAGCGTGAGGTTGAGCAGGTCGACGTACCACGGCGCCTTCGCCGGCGTGGTCACGAGCGCCTCCACGAGATCGCGCGCGATCGGCAGCGTAGTGCCCTTGGAGTCGTCGTGCACGTCGCGGGTGCCGGCGGCGAGCAGCTTGGCGTATTCCTCGTCCAGCAGCCGCGCGAACAGCGCCGGCGTGAGCGTGTCACCAGCGCGCACGCCAGACGCGTCGTCGCCCTCGCTGAACGGCGCCTGCTTGTGCAGCCATTCCCACAGGATGCTCACGCGGATTTCGCCGGTGGCCATGTCCTCCATCAGATAGAGCACGTCGTCGTTGCCGAAGAAATCGGCCGGCTTGAGCGCCGCGGCCTGCATGCCCTGGCCGAACGCGTTACCGTACTGGATGGCCACGCTGATCAGATCGCGGGCGCCCCGCACGGTGCGCGGCGCTCTCTCGAGGGCGCGCAGGCTGACGTCGTCGTCGGCGGTGTAGGTGAGCGTGGGGAAGGTGCGTCCACGCTGGTTGGCCTCGCCGGCCGCCTCCCACACCGGCCGCACGATGTGCACCATCTTCCAGTGCGCCACCCACTTGCCGCTGGCGCCAGCCGCGCGTTCGCGTTCCGCGCCGGCCACCGCGCGGGCCATGCTGGCAGACACGCCGGCGGTCGAGCCCACGGGAATGTTGGGTTCCATGCCGCCCTGCCAGAGCGCGCACTGGCCGTTCGTGTCGGGCGTGTTCACGGCGCGGCGTACCCGATCCTCGTAGGCGCGCATGTAGCCGTAGGTCATGGTGATGGCGTCGATGTTCGGATTGTGGAACGTGCGGTCCCACGCCACCGCGTCCGACACGCTGTTGATGTAGTCCCAGCGGCCGGTGTTGAAGCCGGCGAAGTGCGTGCCGAGGGCCGCCCGAATCTCCATGAGCTGGTAGCACGCCTCGAGCTGCTCCACGAGCACGTAGGTCTTGATCGAGCCCACGGCGATGCCCAGGAACTGCTCGAGCGCCGTCAGGAGGTCGTGCCAGAGGGCGGCTTCCTCAGCCGTCTGGATCTTGGGCAGGTAGAGCACCACCGGACGCCCGAGGGCCTCGAGGTGGGGGCGGCAGTTGGTCACGTAGAGGGCCAGGTCGACGATCGAGGCCGAGAAGCCCGTGCCGTCCGCCCACCGCACGTGACGGTCGTCGAGGTGCAGGCCGCGCGCGCGGAAGATCGGCAGGGTGGCATCGAGCTGGGTTCGCCAGTTGGCCACAATCTGGCGGCTGAAGAATGCAGCCGACCAGGTGTTCATCTCGTCGGCCACCTGCGCCGCCACGTCAAGAAACACCTGCGCGCGCGACAACGCCAGACGCAGATTGCGCTGGTTGTCGAGCGACATGGTGGAGACCTGCCCCAGCGCGTCTTCGCCGTCGAACATCCAGCCGTCGGCACCCGACAGCAGCGCGTAGGCCACGTTACGCAGGCTGCGCTCGAGCGGCGTGCCGGGCCGCGCGGCCGGACCGGTGCCCTGGATCCACTGGCAGTCGAGATCGGGCGGCAGCGTGCCGCCGTCGAACTGCCCGCTGCGCGCGTCGCGCACGCGAAGGTTGGTGCGGCCGATGAGCGCATCGGGGTCCAGGAAGCCGATGTGCTCGCGCGCCGCGGCCCGGGCTGTTCGCCGCGCCATGCGCGCCCGCATCAGCGCCTGTCGGTCGCGGTCGAACGGTGCCAGCACCTCCAGCGCGGCGAGCGCCGTGGGCGTGAACACGTCGTCGTAGCGGGTGGAAAGCGTGCTGCGGATCTCGAGGGGACCGGCCGGCTGATGCGTGACAGCGGTGGGCTTCATGGCGCCGGCAGTGTACCGCACTCGCGGATCAGCGCGAGGATCCGTGAAGGATCCGTGGAGGATCCGCCGTTGACGCAGGCCGCGCGCGGGTATACAACAACAGCCTATGTACACGATGCGCATCCTGGCTGTCGCCGCACTGGTCACGTGCGGGCCGCAGGCCCACGCACAGACGCCGGTGGCCGCTCCGGCGGAGGGACAGATCAAGGGCCAGGCGCCCGATCGCGGACGTCCCACCAAGCATGACGACGAGCAGCCCCTGCTCGACTTCGACAGCTACTTCCTCGGCGCGCCGTGGACCTTCGAATGGGACGTGCCGGAAGGTCCGCTCGGGCAGGCCGGCCGCATCACCGGCACCACCACCTACAAGGCCCTCGGCGGCAAGTACTACGAGGCCACGACGCAGGCCGAGGGGCCCGACGGCACGTTCACGGTCAAGGAAGTGATTGGCTATCACAAGGACTACAAGGCGCTCTCGCGTCATGTGGTCGACAGCCGGGGTTATGCCTTCGACCAGATCGCGCACGTGGGCGCCGACCTGGGCGGCTTCTACAACATCCTCTTCGAGAGCGCGCCG
>Ga0163144_10012905_pt1 | contig 17480 bp, 12 predicted proteins | sample OliLak19BULKMAT1_FD_123175 | JGI IMG/M metagenome (GOLD analysis project Ga0163144, IMG submission 123175) | Freshwater microbial mat bacterial communities from Lake Vanda, McMurdo Dry Valleys, Antarctica - Oligotrophic Lake LV.19.BULKMAT1 | ecosystem: Environmental > Aquatic > Freshwater >...
CCGCGTGGCGACCAAGGTATCCGCGGTAGGAAAAAGCAGAACCCCGGGGTTTTGGCACAGTTCGAGAACTGGGAACATACACGCCATCGGTAACGCCCCTTTTATCTCTAGTTTGCCCGACTGCGAGGCGAAGAGCACGTACAAATAGCTTATGAATCCAGAACAACGACTCCAAAGACTTGATCTCGGAGGCGCTGGCAACGGTAGCCATTCGACGCTTAACCTCGGCGGATTTCGGAACCTTTAAAATTGATTTCGACGCGGTAGACGATTTTCTCTTGGCGTTCGATTGATCCGGTCTGCAGATCGACGCGGACAGGGATCTCTTGAAGATGCTTGTCGACAGTAGCGTGGAAACCACGTTCGGAAAAAATGTCGATGAGCATGGAAAGCGCTAAGGGTTGGTGAAACAGCGAGTCTTCGGAGTTCACGTGAGCTCGGCCTGAGAGAGCGTGACGAACGATGATCGGCATGAACTTTTCACCGATCACGGTCACCACTCGCAGGAACAATTCTGTGTGTTCGAGTTCATAACTATCGAGCCGATTCACTAGATGTTGGCGAGCGTGCAGAACAATGTCCTCCGCCAGCGGCAAGGGGCGGAGGCGGTCGTAAGTGCGTTCATGCAATTCGAGCGAGCTCTGGTACTGCAGCTCCCGAAGAATGTTGGCTTCCACTTCATCAATGGAACCTTCAGCGTTGATGAAGTGATAGTGATAAATTTCTTTCAATGACTGCAGCGCGCCCCACGTCTGCTCTTTGAAAACTTTGTAACGCCTCCGGGCTGCTTCCTCGCTGAGATCCGTGGTGCGCAGTGACAGCAGCTTGCCGACGCCTGTCTCTTCGACCTCGCGATTGTGCTCGGCGATCTGCCATCCACGAAGCAACTGTCGCTTGATGCTGGTCTTTTCCGTCACGAACAACACCATCGCGTGAATCGTAGGACGGCGAAAATTGATCGCAAACTTCGTATCGCTGTACTCGTTGTGAAGTTCGTTGACTTTGTCGACCAGCAACTTCAAACACTCAACTTGAACACGCGTCCGCGGGAATCCATCCAGCACCGCGCCATCGCGAAACTCTTCTTCGAGCATGCGCCGCAGCAAGATACCGATCACCTCTTTGTCTCCGACCATCCCACCTTGGTCTTTGACCCGCAGCGCCTCGTGACTGATCAATAGATCGCTTACGACGATTGGTTTGCATGTCAAACCGCGAGCTTGCATAGCGAACTGCGTGTGCGTCCCTTTACCTGAACCTGGCGCACCACCGAGCAAGATCAGCTCTTTGGGGAATCGTAGATTAAGGCGACCGACTTCGTCTTCTAGCTCTTCCCACGCGGTCTTGAAGATCAGATGCGCGTCTTTGATCTCAAGGTCTATCGGTTGACGATGTTGGGGATCGGGATTGGACATCTATTTCAGCTTTTTTCGCAAAGTGACTTACCAAGACGCGATTGTATCTCGCTAAAGATGTATCTGGCTAAAGATATTGTATCTCGCTAAAGAATGGCTTCCTGCATTCAGTTCCGCAAGCCGGGAGATACGGGACTGATTACGCGAGATGGCACTTTGTAGCGGCACGGCGCGAGCCGTCCGGTGTTTTAGCGGGGATCACAAAGAACCGGGCGGCTCGCGCCGGCTCCGCTAAAGTGTGGTATCAAATTAGCGGCATTGGGGCTAGCGGCGGATAATGAATTCTGACGAATCACAAACGAATCCACATCGCCTTGAGATACTCTGTCTCTGGACAATTGGCGGAGACCGGATGGCAAGCGGCTGCTCCCGCTTTCCACAGGATCTGCATGTTGCGAGGTGTTTCGGCAAACGCGGAACGACAAGCGGATCGCACAATTCGGACAAATTCGGATTCGGGAAGAAGCCCGGCGCACGAGCAGGTCAGCATCAAGCCGCCGGGTTTGACGATCTGCATGGCAAGTCGATTGAGATCGAAGTGCTTGCGCGAGCCGTCTTCGATTTCGGCGCGATTGCGAATTAGCTTGGGTGGATCGAGCACGACGACATCGTATTGCTTGCCCGAGCGCAGCATGTCTCGCATATAAGCGAACGCATCGGCCTGAGTGAACTTGATCTTCACATCGTTCAGGGCTGCGTTTTGCTTTGCGGTCGCCAGCGGCTCTTCATCAAGATCGATGCCGGTAACATCGGTCGCCCCGCCGAGCTTCGCGGCTTGAACGGCAAAACCGCCAGTGTAACAACAGACGTCGAGCACCGAGCGACCGCGACAGAACTCAGCCAATTTCAAACGGTTGTCGCGCTGATCGCAAAAGAAACCTGTCTTATGCCCGGTGCCGAAGTGAACGCGAAACTTCGTGCCGTGCTCCGTGATCGTCACTTGCGGTGGCAAACCAGGGCTGCTGCGCGGCGCAGTGGTGAACCCCTCTTGGCTTTGCAAGTAAGGACTCGGTTGGATCAGCCAGTGCTTCGTACCGAGTTTGCTTTGCAGTCGCTCGAGTATCGCTTCAGCCCGCTGTGCCATCGCGATGCCAAAAATCTCCGCACTCAAGCAATCTCCATAGCGATCCACGACCAGCCCCGGAAGACCGTCGGCTTCTGCATGGATCAACCGATAACTGTCCGTCACTTCATTCAATCGCAACGTTTCGACTCGCAGTTGAATCGCGCGATCCAGCAACTGATCGATGAAAGCATCGTCTGGCAACTGGTCGGAAAAACGGACAACGCGAACGGCGATTTCAGATTTTGGATTGAACAAGCCGTACGCAAACAGCTTGGGTTCCTGGTCGTCTAGTTCCTGATGATAAAGACTGACCCAATCGCCGACTTCAGGTTTGCCGATAACTTCCTTGATCCGCTTGCGATAAACGGTTGGATGCGAAGTCGGTTTGCTCAGGTAGACCGAAGCGAGCCGACTGCTGGAGGGCGGGCAGACGGGTTTAGCAAGTTGCGGGTGGGAAAGCTGCGGTTGGTCCTCGTTCGGGCGCTGGCGTCGAGGATGTTTGGAGTTTCGCCGCGGTCGATTCGAAGGCATGCTGGGCTTTGTCAAAGCGAAAAGGGAAGTCTCAAAAAATGGATCATCGACCATTTATGCTGGAACTCGTCGATGACCAAGCACCCGCCGCTAGCGAAATGTGCAGTAATGATGACTTGGAGATCCAATTGTAGTCGCAACCAAGAAAAAGGGCGGAGAAGTGACTTAGCGGGACGCCGGGCGGGGCGAATTTTGCATGAACCTGTAGGAATACCTTCTTAAAAGTGGACAGCCGCGCTAAAATAGAAATACTCCCACGCAATGCAATCCACGGTAATTCTCAGGATTCACGCCCATGCACGCAACCGGAACCGACCACGCTCAACTGGCCGATGGCTTTGCAAGGAACGTCGAACGAGCTCACTGGCATGATGGCGCACTGTGGTTCGTGCGGCAAAAACGCGACCGCATGGCCAAGTCGCTGCCCGAGTGGGAACGGCTGCGAGAAATGGCGGCCCAGATCAAGATTCACACACTCGCAAATCTGCCAGACTATTTAGAGCAATTCGAGCGCAATGCGACGGCGCAAGGGGCCGTGGTCCATTGGGCGGCTGACGCGAAAGAGCACAACGAGATCGTCTACGACATTCTCAAATCGAATCGGGTGCAACGAGTCGTGAAGAGCAAGTCGATGTTGACGGAGGAATGCCACCTTAATCCGTACTTGATCTCGCGTGGTTTAGAAGTGGTCGATACGGATCTTGGCGAGTGGTTGGTGCAGTTGCGTGATGAGACACCCAGTCACATTGTGCTCCCCGCCATTCATATTAAGAAGGAAGAGGTCGGCGAAACGATGCACAAGCACATCGGCACGACCAAAGGCGCATCCGATCCAACCTACTTGGCTCACGAAGCTCGGCATCACTTGCGGCAGCGCTTCCTCGGCGCGCAGGCAGGTATCACCGGAGTCAACTTTGCCATCGCTGAAACAGGTGGCTTTGTTGTGTGCACCAACGAAGGCAATGCGGACTTGGGAGTTTCATTGCCGCCGATTCATATCGCTTGCATGGGGATTGAAAAGTTCATTCCGCGACTGGTTGACTTGGCAGTATTCACACGTTTGCTGGCACGCAGTGCAACCGGTCAACCGATCACGGCTTACACGTCGCATTTCCACGGCCCAAAAGCGGGTGGGCAGATGCATATCGTGTTGGTCGATAACGGCCGCAGCGACATCCGTGCTAGCCCAACTTTCCACGAGTCTTTGCAATGTATTCGCTGCGGCGCGTGCATGAACACCTGTCCGGTTTATCGCCGTAGCGGTGGTCACAGTTATGCGGCAACTGTGCCAGGTCCGATCGGCAGCGTGCTCGGCCCGATGAATGATGCGAACGCGCACAGCTCACTGCCGTATGCTTGCACGTTGTGCGGTTCGTGTACCGATGTTTGTCCAGTAAAGATTCCGCTGCATCATCAGTTGTTGGCTTGGCGCGGCGAGTTGGCTGAGCGCAAGTTGATTCCGCTGAGCAAACGAGTTGGCATGAAGTTTGGTCGCGTGCTGCTCGGCAGTCCATTGTTGTTTAAAACTGGCGGCTGGTGCGCTCGCTTAGCGCTGCGGATCCTGCCGCACTGGGTGACTCACAATCGCCTGAACATCTGGGCTCGCGCCCGCGATCTGCCGCCTGCTCCAAAGCAGAGTTTTCGCAAGCAGTTTAAAGACATGCGCAAGTCGAAGTAAGTATTGTATTGTAGCGAATTCACTCGCCGGAGCGTCGAGCTTGTATTCAAGCGATTGAATTGTGTCGGTTGGCTAGGCGAGCCACTGCAATGCTGCGGTTTTGGCTTGGCAGAGTACCGTTTCGTACTGCATGTGCTCTACTTCTTCGCCGACAAGTTCCAACTCAAAATATCCTTTGTAGCCGTATTCTTGAAACGCGCGAACGATCTGCTCGAGCGGCACTCGTCCGTGGCCTAACAAGCAACGATTCTGCTCGCCCATCGGTGCGTGCTTGGCGTCACCCAATTGCACGAGCCGCACGAGGGGCGCGATGTGCTTGAGGAAATCGGGCTCGAGCAAGTCTTGCGCAAGATGATAACAATCAAAGACAATACCGAGATTCGGGCTGTTGATCGATGCAATCACGTCGAGGCACTGCGGTACCGAATTCACAAACGACCAATCGCTCGCGCAACCAATGTGCATCGGTTCAATAGCCAACTGCACACCAACCGCTTCAGCCGCTTCGGCGAGATGTTTGAGCGCATTCTTCAGCAAACGAAAAGCATGATTGCGAGTATGACCACAACGTCCGCCAGCTAACACGACGACTGTCTCAGCCTTGATGTCGGCCGCCAATTGAATTGTGTCGAGCGCGTCATGAAAGCTGTCGCGGTAACTGCGTCCATCGCTGCCGGTGAAACCACCGATCCATTGCAGTGATGAAATTTTCAAGTTGTGTTCGCGGAGCAGTTCGACCGCTTTCTCTTCGCCGTAGTCGGTCAGCTTCGGACGCCAAATACCGATCGCGTCGTAACCGGCCGCAGCATAGTTCAACACGTCTTCTTCAAAGGACCAACGATAGGTAGAAAGCTCGTTGACTGCTAATCGCAACATCCGCGCTACCGTTTGAAAGAGTGTTGATTCGCGCGACGGAGATGAGTCATGAGTCGCGTGGTGACGTTTCTGTTCCAGTTGAACGATCACGAAGAAGCGACATTGTTAAGAAACTCGCGGCGCTTGTAAAGCGAGAAACCCACATGTCGAGCGAATATGTAAAACGAAGTTCATCGCTAGCAATCTACACGTCATCCGCTTGAGTTAATCGTTTCAGTTCAACTCGCAAGCTTTCTTTTTCCAGCGCGCTAAGTTCGCGCCAATCCCTACCTTCCAAACCCGCCGCCATAGCCCACAACAAATTGAGGCTTGCCTTTGGATTCTTGTCGCGGACTATTTTAAAAGCCACCACAGCGCCAAAGTCGCGTAACTGGCGCTGTGTCAGGATGCCGACCGAACGCAACCAAGCGGCGCTGGTTGCCCCCAAGTTGCGAAGCCCTTCGATGTCAGCTTTCGGTTGACTCATGCAAGTGACTCATCGTTGTTAGTGCGTTGTTCCTTAGCAGCGGTTGAAACTTCTCAACCTTTCAAAACTCTAATGCGTTTGGCGACGAACTGCACGAGGCAGAAAGATTGGATTGCTAGCAAAGACAGGAATACGTCGGATTTAGATTGTTCGGACGATTGGGTAAGAAACAGCGTTGGCGCAGCTTGGCTTGTTGCGTTAGACTTCTAAAGCCTGCGACGCCATCATTCAATCACCGCTCTGCCCCGTCGGCATTGTGCGCGGTTGGCATTGCGGGCGGTCTGCCATCAGGGAGGTAGCAGTTATGGCGAAAGAATCATTTCGCTTTATTCACGCCAGCGATTTTCATCTCGAGCGTCCATTGCAGGACATACTCGACTTACCCGATCATCTCAAGCGAGTGTTGGTCGATGCACCCTGGCGCGCTGCGGAAGCAATCTTTGAACAAGCAGTCGTTGAGAATGTCGACTTCGTGATTCTGGCAGGTGACTTACTGAACCCTGTTGCCAGCGGCGCCCAAGGCGTGGCGTTTCTGCTCGAGCAGTTCGAGAGCCTCAGAGCTCGCAACATTCAAGTTTATTGGGCCGGAGGCAATGCGGATGATACCGATCGTTGGCCCGCCGCCATCTCGCTCCCGAGCAACGTTCACTTGTTCTCAGAGAAACAAGTCGAGCACCTTGTATTTCGTCGACATCAAACGCCGCTCGTCACATTAATGGGTCGCAGTTGCGATGGTTCGGAAACCGTTCGCAGTGCCGAGTACTCCGTCGAGCCAGATGATAACTTTGTGATCGCGATCGCTTTTGGTAACGCAGACGCCGAAACGTTAACCGCTGAACGTGTTGATTACTGGGCGCTTGGTGGGAAGCATCAACCGGAAGTGCTGAGCAACGAACCGTCAGTGATTCGATACTGCGGATCGCCTCAAGCTCGATCGCTGACCGAGACGGGCCCGCATGGCTTTACCTTTGTCGATGTCGATGCGCAGCGCAAATTGCAGATCCATCAGATAGAGATCGATCAAATTCGTTATTCAGTTCAAGAGATTGATGCTGAAGATGTGGCACTCGGCCGCGATCTGCGACAACTGTTGGCCAAACGAGTCGCTCGTGTGCAAAGTGAAGGATCGGGTCGGCATATGCTGGTGAAGTGGCGTGTGCACATGGACCTTGAGAACGCCAGCGTGGTCGGTCCAAGTGCGCTCGACGAGTTGCTCGCTTGGTTGCGTCGCGAATTCGGTCATGGCTCGCCAGCCTGTTGGTCTACTGATATTGAAATACTGCCACCCAAGCAACTCCCTGCGAAGTGGCATGACGAAGATACGATTCTCGGCGACTTTTTGCGAATCGCCGCTACGCATCGTAAAGAACAAGCAAAACAACTGAATTTCAAACCGATTGTCGACGCCGAAACTCCCGCTTCGAGCGTCTGGCAAGCTGCCCTCACGAGCACCGAACCGGGTTCGCAACTCGCGACACTCGAACGCAGTACACTGCTGGGCGTAGACCTTTTGCGTGGTCACCAAATTGACTTGGTGGCACCCACTCGACGTTTCGGAGGATCCGAAAAGTGAAAATCAAAGACGTTCAAATCGATGGCTTTGGAGTATGGTCGGGGCTGACGGTTGATTCGATGCCCGACACGATGACCGTGTTCTACGGACCCAACGAAGCTGGCAAGACAACGTTGATGCAGTTCTTTCGCACCATGTTTTATGGCTTCACTGCGGATCGTCGCTCGCGCTATATTCCGCCCCTGCATGGCGGCAAACCTGGCGGTGCGCTGCGAGTCACGGGCCCTGGTGGCGGTTACGAAATCACACGTCGTTCAACGCTCGATCAAAACGGAACCGCCGGACAACTTTCCGTCACTGGCAACGATGGACTCGCGCAGGGACAGCATCGGTTGGCGATGTTGCTCGGGCAGGTTGACGAGAGCATTTTCACGAACGTGTTTGCCATCGGCCTGCGAGAATTGCAAGAGCTGAGCACGCTCGATGACACCGCCGCTGCCGACGAACTCTATAAACTTTCCAGCGGACTCGATCGCGTTTCATTAGTGGATGTGACTCGCCAGTTGAAAGCGGCTCGACAGCAGATTGTAGGCCCGACGCCTGAACAAGGCCAGATGCAGCAACTGATGATGAAGCGCGAGAAACTGCGCGATGAAATCGAGAACCTCACCGGCCACGGTCGCCGCTGGAGTGAACTCGCCGCGCTCCGCAACACTCAGAACGCGGAGCTCGAAGATCTCAAACAGCGCATCGCCCAGTGGGAACTCGAAGCGAGAACTTACGAAGTCGCTTTGCAAGTTCGTCCGAATTGGCAACAGCGCGCAAAGCTTACCAACCAGATCAAAGAACTCAACGCGCGCACCGAACTGCCAGAGTCGGCCGCAGATAAACTCGCTGAAATCTCGAGCGAAATCAAAGAGCGTGAGAAGAAAGTTGCCGAGTTTCGTCAGCAGAGAAAAGACTTGCGCGAACAAGCTCGCAACCTGCCACTGCGAAGCGGGATTCTTGAACTCGCGGCCAAGATTGAAGCTGCCAGCGAACAATCGCCTTGGATCAGCTCGATTCAAAAGAACATCCAGCGGCTTGACGCTCAATTGCAGCAAACGCGCGAGCAACTGATCGAGGACGCAAAACGACTCGGCATTTCGGAAGAAGATCAACAAGCGTTGCTCGCCGATCGCCGTATGGCTCGCATGCCTGACCTGTCACGCCAAGCGATCAGTCAACTCGCTGGTCCAGCGCGCGACGTCCGCATGTACCAAACACGTTTGAAGCAAGCCAAACAGCAATGCGACCAGGACAAGAAGGAAGCCGAACGACTAGCAAAAGAATTGGCTGGCTCGCTGGCGACTCGTCAACATGACAACTTGCATGATGCAATGCAAAATACGGGCGACCTGATCGGCATGCTTCGCAAGCGGCTGCACATTCAAGAATCGCTCGACAAACAGATTGCCCGCCGCGAGCAATTGGAAGAAGAAGCGGTTGATTTGGCTGCGGATGAAGCGCTGCCGGTTGAGCGTTCATTTGTCATGGGTCTGATCTTTGTGGGTGGTACTTTCGCGGCGCTGTGGGGCGCTGGGAAACTGCTCGGGATCATAGCCGCTAAGGACACTCAGAACGGTTTGTTGCTATTGATACTCGGCATCTTCCTGAACTTCATGTGGTTCACTTGGGGGAATATGCTCGACCGCAACACCGTCACCGATCTCGAGGACGTCGAAGATCAACTGGAAGCGATTAAAAAAGAGATTCGAAAAACTGAATCGGAGCGCGAAGAGTTTGATCGTCGTCTGCCTGCACATACTGGAACGCTAGAGACGCGACTTCGCGATGCAGAAGGCGAAGTCGGTGACCTCGAACGTTTACTGCCGCTGCAACACAATCATCAAGCCGCTGTCGAACGCCAAGCCGCTGCTCGCAAACGGGGCCAACAAGCTGCGGATTCGCTTCGAACGGCTCGCAGTCAGTGGAAGAAGACGTTGATGCAGTTGGGTCTGACCGAATCGCTTTCACCCAAAAGCATTCGTATCATGGCCGAAGGCTACGAATCGCTTTCGCAGACCCGAAAACGGATGCAAAGCCTTGAAGAGGAACTTGATACTCGCAAAATCGAGTTGGGTGCGCTGACCCAACGTATCGATGCTCTGTCACGTCAGGCGTTTGCCGCCAAGGCCGCCAGCGATGTGATTGCCAGCAACGATCCACAGCGTTACGAAGAAGACGAGTTCGAAGAAGTTCAATCCCCGAAACAGAATCGACGCGATAACCAGCGCGATAACCAGCGCGATAACCCCCGCGATAACCAACGTGATGAACGACGCGACAGTCAGCGCGACAATCAGCGAGATGAACGTCGCGATGATCGCAGCAATCCCAAACGCCAACCGCTGGTCTCGGGTCAAGCGACACCTGAGCAGGTTCGCGCGGGCAGCGACGCGGCCAGCATCGCACTCGAGCAACTCGCCAAGTTGACTTCGCTGATTAGTTCCCAAGAGCAGTTCATTCAACAGAAGAAGAACATGCGGGAACAAGATCAACAGATTTCCAAGCAACAGTCTTCAGTTGAGAAAGCCATCGATAAGCTCAACCGGATGCACAGCGCAAAACTCGCAGAACTCGGCTGCGAGTCGGAAGAGCAGTTGCTAGAAATGTTGGAACTGAAGCTTGAGCACGAGAAGCTGCACAAGCAACTCACCGAGTTTAACGAACGCATTCGAGCTGTTATTGGTGGATCGATTCCTTACGAAGGGATCGCTCGCTTGCTAGATGGCGCTGGTGCCGACGAGCTGGAGAAACGTTGGGATGCGATCCAACAACGAACTCAACAAGCCGTCGCACGCGTCGGACAACTGCATCAACGCCAGGGCGAACTGAGCCAAGAGATGAAGTCGCTGGCAGGTGATTCGCGGCTAGCGGAAGCCAAGCTGGAATTGGTGTGCCTTGAAAATCAGTTGAAAGCTTGTGCCAGCCATTGGCAAACGTTGGCGACCACAACCAACCTGCTCGACAAAGTCTGCGAAGTGTATGAGACGGAGCGTCAGCCCGAAACGCTACGCGAAGCCTCCGCGTTCCTCAGCCAATTGACGGAAGGTAAATACGTTCGCGTCTGGACACCGCTCGGCAAGAATCAATTGCGAATCGACAATGCAAACGGTCAAGCATTGCCGCTGGAAGTACTGTCGCGTGGTACTCGCGAAGCGGTCTTTATCGCCTTGCGACTCGCGTTGGCCGCCGCTTATGCGCGTCGCGGTGTAACGCTGCCGCTGGTGCTCGACGATGTGCTCGTGAATTTCGATTCAGTCCGTGCCGAATCGGCCGCCAAAGTACTTAGAGACTTTGCGACTCTGGGGCATCAAGTTGTTATGTTTACCTGCCATGAACATATCATGCGAATCTTCCACGACATTGGAGTGCAAGTCCGTGTGCTTCCTCCTCAGGGTCAACCGGGCGAAGCAATCGTCTATTATCCAGAGAATACAATCGTCGAAGCTGCTGCACCGGTCGAACGAATTGTTTACGTTCCCGCGCCGGAGCCCGTTCGAGAACCGGTCGTAGAACTTGTTGCGCCTGAACCGGTGCCCGCTCCACCGAAGCCTGAGCCGATTCGTGTGGTCGAAGTGTTGGCGCCTCAAGTCGAAGCGCCACCCGAGCCAACTCCTGTGGTCAAACGCGTTGCGGTCGTAGAAGTCGCACCGCAGCGTGAACCGCAAATCGATTGGCTGTGGTATGAACAGAACGACGAAGATATCGAAACAAACCTCGATCTTGGCTGGGTTGAATCCGAAGATTTCCCTGACGAAAAACTTCCGCCGCCAGACCTGTGGTGGCACCGAGTCGCTCGCACGGACACAACTTCAGCGGCGATCGAGTAGCCAACGATCGTCAACTCGAACTTAGGCACAGTCCCGAACTAAGTTCCGCATTGCAACTTTAGCATTGGGCGCGAGCCCTCCGGTTCTTTGTCACCGGACGGCTTGCGGGCTGTTCAGCTCAATCATCCTTTAAGATATCTCTGTTCGAGAACTTCTTCTCGTCATCGCGACGATCGAGGCCGGCACGCTCGAGCAACCCGCGGCGCAGCACTTCATCGATCTGATCGTCATCAGGTGGAGGAACGCCGAACGCACCGAGCGCTTCGGGGTTGTACTCGATCGTGTACGACTGCTTCGCAAAGGCCAGCGTGGAACCTGGATCGAGTCGCTTGCGACTGATCTTATATCCATCGACTTTGGTACCGTTTCTGCTTCCCAAATCTTTGCAGAACCAATAGCCCTGCTCGAGAGTCATGCGCGCGTGTTGCGCTGACACGTTGGAAAATCGCAGTACGATATCGCACTCTTCGCGACGACCAATGGTGAGTTTATCTTTCTTGAGAAAGATGGTTTCGCCGCCGCCGGTGGGGACTAACTTGCCGTAATCTGGCATCACACGTCTCGCTCTATGGCCGAATTTAGAAATTGAACCTGTTTGTAACGATGGTACTGAGGTAGAATTACCGCAGTTTTCCTAAGGTGTACTTCTCTTAATTTACGCTCCACCCATGAATGCGTCAATTTTGCCCGGTCAAAATAGCGATCACGCGCGGGTCAGTTGGCAGGATCTGGGGCATCGCTACTTTCCGCTAAACGTCTACCTTAATCATCGGTTTGGCGGTCGAGTCCAAAAGATCAGTCTAGACGGCGGTTTTACTTGTCCGAATGTGGACGGCACCGTTGCGACCGGAGGTTGTACGTTTTGCGACAACCAGGCGTTCAGTCCCAGTCGCCGAGTGCAGCGGGATGCGATTTCCAGCCAAATTGAGCGAGGTATCTTTTTGCTGCGTCGGCGCTACGAAAACGAGATGTTTCTCGCGTATTTTCAGCCCGCGACCAACACCTATGGGCCGCTCGACAAACTCCGCATGCTGTACGAAACCGCCATCGAAGACCCCCGCATCGTCGGACTAGTCATCGGCACTCGTCCCGACTGCATTCCAGACGAAGTGTTGGATTTGATCGATGAAATTGCAGAACGAACTTATGTGTCGCTCGAATTAGGTGTGCAAACGATACACGACGCAAGTCTGACTTGGATGAATCGCGGCCATGGACACGCTGCCTCGGTGGAAGCCATGCAGCGGGTCGCCGGTCGCAGATTTGAAGTCAGCATGCACATCATGCTGGGGCTGCCTGGCGAAACACATGAGATGATGATGCAGACCGCCGATCAAGTCGCTGTGTGGAATCCGGCCGGCGTAAAAATTCATAACTTGTACGCAGTGCATCGAACTCGCTTGGCCGAACAAATCCAAACCGGCGAAGTCAAACTGCTGGAGATGGAAGAATATGTCCAGTTGCTCGCAGACTTCTTGGAACGACTACCATCACAAATGGTCATCGAGCGAATCTCTGGTGACGCGCCGCCGCGCGATCTGATCGCTCCCCAGTGGGTGCTCGATAAAGGCTCGATCAAAAAGCGTTTGATCGAAGTACTCGAAGAACGCGATTCGTTTCAAGGCGCGAAGTGTAAATTCAACCAGCCGGCAAATGTTCAAGCAGCGTCCTCCCCTATCTCTCTATGAACACGATGAACACGACCGCCACCGCAACTGCCATCCTCAACATCGCCGCTTACAAATTTGTAGCCCTGAACAACCTGCCTCCGTATCGTGCGGAACTTCGCAAACTCTGCCAAGATCTCGAGCTTCGCGGCACAATCATGCTCAGCCCCGAAGGGATCAATCTTTTCGTTGCCGGTGAAGAATTGAACGTGCGCCATCTGCTCGATGTCCTCCGGCGCAATCCATTGCTTGAGGATCTCGAGGTCAAAGAAAGTTTCTCCGACAAGCAGCCCTTCAATCGCATGCTGGTGAAACTCAAACGAGAAATCATCGCCTTTGGTATCGATGACGTTCGTCCAGCAGTCCGCACTTCACCGAAGCTCAAAGCGTCCGAATTGAAGCAGTGGATCGATGAGGGACGCAAGTTTCACTTGCTGGATACACGCAACGTGTACGAGATTGAACTCGGCACGTTTCAAAATGCTGAACACCTTAACATCAATCACTTCCGCGATTTTCCGCAAGCCATCGCGAAGCTCCCTGAAGATGCCAAACATGAACCCATCGTCATGTTCTGCACCGGCGGAATCCGTTGTGAGAAAGCCGGTCCGCTGATGGAACAGGCGGGCTTCGAGCATGTTTATCAACTCGATGGCGGTATCCTAAAGTACTTCGAGGAATGCGGTGGTGAGCATTACGATGGAGCCTGTTTCGTATTTGACAATCGTGTTGCACTCGATCCGGAACTGAAACCCACCGGTGAACTACTCTGCTTTGCCTGCCAATCGGTCATCACGCACGAAGACATGACCTCGCCTAAATTCTTGTATGGCGAATATTGCCCCAAGTGTTTTTTAACCACCGATGAAGCCTATCGAAAGCAGGTCGAGAAACGTCAGCAAGCGATCGATAGAGCCGCCAATCCACTGCCGGGTTCAATCCCTTATGACAACGTCCGCAAAATTCGTGTCGCGGGTCGATTTGACAATCTTGCATTGATCGATTTCCTAGATGCGTTTCATCCACCGACCGGCCGCAGTCAATGGTTGGCTTGGTTAGCCGACTGTAGCATCACACTGAATGAACAAGCAGTTACACCGGAGCGAACAGTTCAGGGTGGCGAGTGCTTTTTGCAGCACATGCCCAATACCGTTGAGCCGGACGTCAACGTGGCCATTGAGTTGCTGCATGAAGACGAATTTCTTGCAGTGATCAGCAAGCCAGCGCCGCTCCCATCGCACGCCAGCGGTCGCTTCAACCGCAATACACTCGACTACATTGTTGGAATTGCTTATCGGCCCGAGAAACTTCGCATCGCGCACCGCTTAGACGCCAACACCACTGGTCTAGTCATCTTCTGTCGCAAGCACACTGCATCGCGCTTTGTCCAACCGCAATTCACGCAGCAAACGGTGGAAAAAACTTATCTCGCCCGCGTTCATGGTCACCCCGAGTGGGAATCGTTCACTTGCAACGCGCCGATCGCAGACGAACCAGGTCCTCATGGTGTGCGTTCCGTTGACTCGAATGGCCAAGCCGCAGTTACTGATTTCAAAGTCGTCAAACTTCTCGCGGATGGTACAAGTTTGCTGGAAGTCTATCCTCAAAGCGGCCGCACCAATCAAATCCGAATCCATCTCGCGCATTTAGGTCATTCCGTCGTTGGCGATCCGCTCTATCTGAAAGATCATCAGCTCGGTACCAACCCAACCTTGCCGACCGATTCGCCTGCCATGTGCTTACACGCCTGGAAACTCAGCTTGGACCATCCTCAAGATCGCAGGCGAGTCACCTACACCGCACCGCAACCCGGCTGGGCCAGCGATCTTTAGGAACAGTCCCGAGTTTAGTTCCCCATTTCAATTGTAGCGGCAGGGCGCGAGCCCTCCGGTTCCGTGACACCGGACGACTCGCGTCGTTTCGCTAAAGAGCGAATCGATTTCGGGACTGTTCCTTAGCCGGAAAATCCTTGCGACCAAATCACTGAGCGACACAAAAAACTTGGTTGCCGATACGGATCACAAAGCGATTGTTAGCGACTGCGTAGCCGTAGAGTGTTGGGCCGCTGAACATCGCTGCGGCCTGCCTGCGTTCGCCGGTCGATTCGCTTGCTGGAGCCGTCTCTTCAGGCTTAAGGTCTTCGGCATTCCAAAGCTGATTCTCGGCCAGCACTTTGAACTCGCGGCTGGCAGCGATGACCGTGGTTAGTCCATCTTTGCCGAAAAAGTAAATGCGATCACCGACCGTATAAGGTGTCGCCCAGCAGGATTGCTTGGTGCGTTCTCGAAAGACCGTCTCGCCACTGGCGGCATCGAAACAATAGACAACACCCACGCGATTGATCCAATACGCCAAACCGTCATGCAGAATGGGCGACGCCCAGCTTGGCGTGGCTTCGGCAGCAACCCATTTGCGTTCCGCTTTACAAGTGTCCCCTTCGCGCGTCACTTGCAACAAGCAGTTTGACTTCTTCGCATCTTCGGCATTCTCACCCTGGCGACCGGCCGATGCAGCGACCAGAATCCTTCCCTCACCGCAATCAATCGGAGTTGTGCCAGTGTTCCCTCCCACCTCTTTAAAACTCCACAACAAATCACCCGTCGCCGCATTGTATCCATCTACGGAACCCGCCGAACTCACAACAACCTGTGGTTGGCCAGCGACAGTCAAGATAGCCGGAGAACTCCAACTGCGACGCGGTGTGCGATCAGCCTTCCAAGTAGTTGCACCGGAGTTTTTGTCGAGCGCGACCAGACAACTTGGGCCATCGTGTTCCAGCAGGACGTACACCAGTGAATCCGTTTGGCAGGGCGACGCACCCAAACCGAACTCAGCGATCAACGGCCCAAACTCCTTGCCAAGTGATCGCGTCCACAACTCGTTGCCGTCATGCGAATAAGCCACGCAATCGCCACTTTCGAATTGAGCAACAACTCGCGTTGCGGTTAGAATAAGAGCTGGAGTCAGCGTGACGATAACTGCGCGAGCTTGGCACTGAAAGTGCGTGCAGTGGATTAGTTTGAATGGATTTGTTGGCGGTGCTCGTTTTGAGCGGTGCGTCTTGGTAAGTCAGGTTTGGTGTTTTTAAACGACTGGGAATCTTGTCATGAGCAGCTTTGGGAAATACGCACGATGGTCTTTCATGCTGGGGTCCGTGATCGTGCTCGCCGCGGCTTGTCCCGGGAACTCCGACGACAAACTAGCCAAAGTGACGAATCCGGCCCAGCAATATCAAACGATGGTCAATCGCGCGGTCGAGTACCTCAAGGTCCGCGGCCAAGCTGATGACGGTTCCTTTTCTGGTGCTGCCGGAGTCGGGCCAACTGGATTGGTGGTTACCGCACTGGTTTCCGTCGGCGCAACGGCTGAAGACCCTGTGGTCGTGAAGGCTCTGAAGTATCTCGAAGCAAACGTTCAACCGGATGGAGGCATTTATAAAGTAGAGTCGAAGCATCGCAACTATGACACTTGTCTAGTCATGGTCGCGTTCGCTAGCGTCAACAAGAATGGCAAGTACGATGCCCTGATCAAGAAGGCCGAAGCATTCGTCAAAGACATTCAGTGGGACGAGGGGGAAGGGAAAGAGAAAAGCGATTTGTTTTATGGTGGCGCCGGATACGGTTCCTCCTCTCGTCCTGACCTTTCGAATACCAGTTTTATGATCGACGCGCTCAAGTCGCTCGGTAACGGTCCGGAAGACGAAGCAATTCAAAAGGCGCTTCAATTTGTTTCTCGCTGTCAAAACCTCGAATCACCCGCCAACAATTCACCTCACGCAGCCAAAGTAAACGACGGTGGCTTCTACTACACCGTGGCTGGCGGCGGCGAGAGCAAAGCGGGCAACGAAGAGAACGGCGGCCTCCGCAGTTACGGCTCGATGACTTACGCGGGGCTCAAGAGCATGATTTATGCGGGAGTTAGCAAAGACGATCCACGAGTGAAAGCGGCAACTGAGTTCTTGCGTAAGAACTACGACCTCGACTCGAACCCAGGCATGGGTCTACAAGGTCTCTTTTACTACTACCACACGATGGCCAAAGCGCTCGACGCCTTCGGTGAAGAATTTTTCACTGACGCCAAAGGTGTGAAGCACGCTTGGAAAGACGAGCTTCGCATGAAGCTCGCCACGTTGCAGCTCGCCGACGGTAGTTGGGTTAACGAGAACACACGCTGGATGGAAGGTGACCCAAACTTAGTTTGCGGATACGCCTTGTTAGCGCTCTCGTTTTGCAAACCGTAGATCGAGGAACACGATTCGTGAAAGTCGCTGGTTAGCTAAACCGGTTCCTTCACAACGGGCAGGTCGATCTTGGGGCGGGGTGGTAACGAGGCTTCTGGATCGACCCAGTTCTTCGCTTCAAAGTGCTTTCCATAAGCTCCGAAGTCGTTGAAA
>Ga0163144_10012906_pt1 | contig 17479 bp, 29 predicted proteins | sample OliLak19BULKMAT1_FD_123175 | JGI IMG/M metagenome (GOLD analysis project Ga0163144, IMG submission 123175) | Freshwater microbial mat bacterial communities from Lake Vanda, McMurdo Dry Valleys, Antarctica - Oligotrophic Lake LV.19.BULKMAT1 | ecosystem: Environmental > Aquatic > Freshwater >...
TCAATGTTACAAGAACCGCGAAGAGCTCCAGCTTGTGAACGAATTTCGATGCCCATGTTCGTAGCACCAGACCAAATTCCAGGTGCCCATTCAGAAGTTGCGATAGTGATTACGTTGCCTGAAATTGCGCCAACGCGACCAATACCAACTTGACCGTAAAGAAGCTGAGACTCAAGACGATTATGAATCGACTTAAGCATGTTCTGAACTTTACGCTTAGTGATTTGCTCGAAAGCACTTTTAGAAGAAGCTGAACGAGAAGCAGCTCCTACTGAAATTGCAGAAACGAGAACCATTTCGGAGCCCTTAACTTGAGCGTCACGAGAAGAAGAAGCTGAAGCTGCGTTCAATGCGAAAGCTGTGCCTCCGTCGCCGCCATAAGTTACACCGTGCTCTAGCATTTGGTCTGTGAGTTTTTGTTATTGTTGAGGGGCTTCAACAAGCTTGGTCATTTCTGCCAAGCTCTGTGGTTTTTTATTATTGCCACAGATCAGACTATCGCATCGACTACTTTCTAAAAGTAGCCGCCAATTCATTTAGTCGTTCACGGCAAAGATTATATTTCTCAAGCAAAGAGTCGGGAATAATTTCCACGTTAAATGATTGCCAATTTTGTTTATGGCAATTACTGAAGTGCTCATCTCTAGATACTGTAATTAAGTTATCTATGTCTAAGAACGCTTCTGTGCAAACCCAGTAAGGAAGTAAGTGGTGAGCATGTAAATGTCCTCCACGAATTCCACTGAACTTACAAGTGTGGTTGTCTCTGTTGAAAACAGCATTCCTAATTTTAGTAAACTCGGCTTGTTTAAAGTCCCTAGGTCTTCTAAGGTTCTTTCCGTGTTTGTAATTAGGATTTAGTTTCCCTTGACGTGTTTTTGCTTTTTCTGACAATTTGTTTTTAACTTCTTCGGTGTGAGTTTTTCCAAAAAAAGGATTCAGTTCACCAACACGTAGTTTAGCGTGTTCTGAGATTTTTCTTTTCTTTTCTTCTGATTGCTCTCTACCAAATAAGTATGCATTGTCTCTTTGAGAAGCCGCTTGCGCTTGAGTCCTTAACACTCTTTCCTCTTTCAAGGTACGTTTTACGGCAGTAGCACTAACTTTAAAATGATCAGCAATACGGTAGCTAGATACACCTTCAAGGTACATCTTAACTATTTCTTGCTTTATATTTGTTAGGTCTACTTTCATTTTTCTTTTTCCGCCTTGTCACCCTTATTAGGGCATCCAAGTCAATTAGAATTAGTTTTACTTGGGCCTTAGAGCGGCTTACCCAAGTCTAAGGGCTGATGGAATAAGTTACCTGGAGCTTTTTCAGCAGAGTTGAAATCGATCATCTTCAAAAGCTTTACGCCTTCTGGGACTAGATCTTTGATTTTATCTGCATAAGATTCTTTGAAGTAACCGTTGAGAGTATCAACAGCATTTACTGATGGATTAGACATTTAATTTCCTTTTTTATGTTTTTTAATTATTTAAGTCTGATAACTACGTCGAACAGGTCTGTTGCTGCGATAGCAGTGTCTGTAAGAACTAAGTTTCCAGATACGATTGTTGGTACAGCCACAGTTGCGTCTGTAAGGTTGTTACAAACTAAAACGTCAGTAGCTTCGATTGGGATGAGAGCGATGTCTTTTAGAGAGATAGTAATAGTCGTTGCTGTTACTACGCCTAAGTCCGAAGCTCTAGCTGTAAGACGTAAAGTCTTAGCATCTAGGTTTTGGAATTTGGCACTTGAGAGTCCATAATTCATTTTGTTTCCTTTTTTGTTTTGAGAGGCTATTTTTGCGGAAGTTTTTCTTTCTAGGTTGTTCTCAAGCTCGAAAGTTGTTGAGAGGCCTGGGAAATATTATTCTTGCGCGAAAGTTTTTATTTTTTTCCTAAGTTCTTGAAGAAATCATTGGCGCGAATTGGCGCTGCTTTTGGCCTAGACGCATCTTGAGCTGCTTTTGAAGCCAGCGTAGTTTGGCGAACGTCATTCACCGAAGGCGCTGCTTTTACCTGAGCCACTCGACGCTTTCTCATTCTGTCGATGTTCTTTTTGCCGATGAAGTTTTCAAGGAGCTCTTCAGGCATTTCGTCGTAAAGTTGTCCCATTTCTGAGCGCATTTCTTGCTCAACTAAAGGCACAACGTCTTCCGCAGTTACATCTTCAAAGCCGTTATTCATTGCCCACAACATCGAATCAGCTACACGTTTTACGATGTACGGAGAGTTCGGAAGTGATTTATGGGCGCTAATGGCTCTGCCAATTTCGTCGTTAATTTGAACTGATGCTTGCTCTTGCATCTTTTGTCTTTCAATTGACTCTTTCTCTTCTTTATTTTGCTTAGCTTCTGCGCGAGCTACTCTTAGTTCTTCGCGAAGTTCTTCCTGTTCCAACTGCTCTGGGGATTTCTTCATCTCCTCGATGCGTTGTTGAATGCGCATTTCTGCCATTTCGTCAGGATCAAAACCAAGCTCTTTCAGAACTTCCCAAGGCTTTGCTTTGAATCGTTCCAATTCTTTTTGATACGCTTTCTTAAGCTCTGCCGAGTTTTGCATTTCCACTCTGGCTACTTCCGCTAACTGAAATTGACTCTTCATGAAGTCATCGTCTGAAAGGTCATATTCTCGAGTTACCGTTTTTCCACGAACCTTAAGTTCGTACTTCTTCATCAGCTTTTGCGCTTCTTTCGTGTCGCCGCTTTCTAAAGCTTCTTCAATTTCAGCTTGTGCATCCGCGGGGATATTATTACCGCCCTCTTGTGCATTTGCTTCACCTGTGCTAATCTGTTCTTGTGCAGCTTCTGCACCGGAGCTTTCGCTTCCGCCTGATTCTTCGCTCATTCTATTTCCTTGCCAGTCTTGTGATATGGCTTATGCAAATGCCGTTAGCGTTGTGCTAATTGGGCTGCATAACGGGTAATAGTAATTTGGAAGGCTTTTTCTGCTCAACTTTCGCGAAAATAGTTAAATTATTTATCTATGGAGAATTGTCTTTAGAGCGCGTTGTCTAAACTGTTGATTTTCCTGTGCATTCTTGCCAGCAGGAGACTTGTCGTAGTTAACTCTTGCTTTGTGTTCATTCAGCATCGCTTTCTCATCTTCCGCACTTTCGCCAACATCATCAGCCTCATCCAGAAGTGGAACTGCTGCTGAAGCATCGCCGGAAATAGCTGCTGTAGCTAAGCCTCCGACAAGGGGAAGTGCTCCGGCCACTTGCTTGAATGTTCCACTTTTTAGCATAGATTTAAGTGCGCCGAGGCCATAGCTGTCGCTGTCTCGAAGACTTGGAATACGTGCGTGATGTCCTTTATTGATTATCTCAGACATTTGCATAGGATCGATGTCTTGTAGCATTCGCCCTTTCGGAACGTTCTGCTTTAGGTCTTTGAGCTTTATGTTGTCGCTGCCGTCAAAGTTGAGAATCTTATCGTCGTATTGATGCCCGCCTTCATGAAGAAGTCCTGAGACAGCTTTAATCGGATCATCCGAAAATTTCTTATGCACTCCAATTTTTCCCGCGTTATACATTCCATCATTTTGCCCAAGATCGCTCATGCGAACATCGGGGGAAAGTTCAGGATAGCGTTCGGATAAAATGCGGTTGAGAAAGTCTTCGTTTTTAGAAATTGAAGAGCCTTTGCCAGGAATTGGAACGCCGGTATTCTTAAGCACTTCGTTCGCAAGAGTATCTTCTGCTAAGTTTCTAGCTTGTAAAGATTGGGACAAAACTGAGCGATCGCTTTTTACAAAATCTTCGGCAAGAGGATTTCCCCCTTGCAATTGCTTTGCGAAAGCTTCCAGTTGTTTTTTGCGCTCGTCGCTCATTAGTTCCCTGTATTCTGGTTAAACAATTCAGCGCCAGTTTGAGGTAAATCAGCGAACTCTCCTGCTGGCTGTGCAACTGAAGGCATCATCTCTCCAGCTTGAGTTTGCACAGATACATCTTGCGCTTGAGGGTTTTCCATCAGTTGTGCATTCTGTTGTCCAGCGGCAGCTTGATCGTTTGTAGCGCCTTCTGGAGCCTGTGGAGGCATAGGAGGAGCTTGCGGAGGCATTATTGGATTTTGTCCCATAGCAATCAAGAAATTCGCCAAAGCAGGATCTCCGAGAATAGTTAAGTGCTCTTCCATGTGGGCCAAAGTGCGTTCAACTAACTCGCCATCATTTCGCAAATCAGGATCGGCAAGAACTGCTTGATGTTCGCGAAGATGTAAATTGTGATCGTCTGTTTTAATTGCGCGAACGGTAGAGCTACCTTCAGTAAGTCTTTCATTCTCAGCGCGGATGAGAAGTAATTGCTTATTCTGCCCTTCAGTCATTGTTTCCAATTTTCCGGTAGAAAGAATCGACATATACTGTTCTTGAGACTTAATCAGTCCCATTTGTATTAACTGTCCTGCGATTTCTAAACGTCCTGCACTGGTTTGCGCAAGTGCATTTCCTGCATCGACAACAACTCGGTTAATGCTTGATAAATCTCCGCCGGTAAACTCTTTCATTAACGATGCGCTAGATTTGCCCGCAATTTGCCCAATTCTGGGAACATTTGCGAAATCTTGCAAAAGCGTTACTAAGTTCGTACCAACATCTTCAATGAGATGAATGTATGATTGCTGAAGTCCTGACATAAACTGAAGTGCTTGTGAATGAACTAGGGCCAATGCATTTCCTGAGCGTAGGTTTTGCGAAGGATCGGGATTTCCTCGAGCTACTGCGTTCACACCGGAAATAACTTCCATTTGGCGAACTAAGTCTTGAATGAGGTTGTAAGTTTCGGCAGAAGAGGCCGTAAGTTGTAAGGCTTGTGGAGGGGGTGAGCCAGAGTTACCTTCGATGAGATGTAAGCCCCCAGCAAGTTCTGCCATTGTTAAACCAGCATCGCGTTCGGAGTAAATGTTCTGAACGCCGAAGGTGTGGTTGTTGGTCATCACTGTAGAGTAGAGAGAGTTAACTCCTTCTTGCAGCGGCAGTAAGTCGAACATGTTAGTATAGCCAAAAGGAGAGCCGAGAATGTCGCGCATTGAAATGCGGAAGATAGGAAGTCTTCTGTATGGCAAGTCAGTGTCTACAAGAATGATGTCTTTAGATAAGTAGAGAACATATCGCCCGCGAGGAAGAGCCTCTGAACGCTTATGAAAAAATTCATAAACTGGAACGTCCACAGTGTCGTCGAAAGGTGTCAAAGTCATACGGTATTTCGTAAGATCTGACTTAGTTTGCAAAGCGCGAATATCTTCTTCAAATTCTGGATATTTCGCGGCCAAATCGTATTTGTTTTTGAAAGTGCGGCAAAGTTGCCAATCCATTTTTGCATTTTCGCGAGTGGTGTCAAAAACTACATCAAGCGGTGAAAGAGTGGTGAATTCAACATCACCTTCATAGATGGGCATACCTTGACGAAGTATCTTATGCTCGCCAGTTTCTTCATCAATTACGGGAATTTCTTCGCCCGTTTGCTGATCAACTTCATATTCATATTCTGGTTCAGTAACGTCGTGAATTTCGCCAGAAGTAGAGTTCCATTCCATTTTGATGAAACCACTTCCGAGAACGATAGCGTTTTCGACAGCGCGTTTTAAGTCTTGTTCCAATCTTTTATCTCTCATGTAGTAATCGAGAAGACCGTTCGCAAGAGTAGTTTGAATTTGTGATTTTAAGTCAGTGTTTACAGCTTTTGCTTGAAAGCTGGGCCGAGTTGCCGTAACCATCGTAAGAATGTTCTGCGCAATGTTGGCGTAGTGATTGACAGGCATTTGAACAAGCTCGCCTTGATCGCCGCCAAAGGAAATGGAATGTGTATTTTCGTAATACATTCCGTGATAAGCATTCCAGGAATTTTTAACTTTATAGATGTAGCTTGAGCTAGTGAGCGACTGAAACCAATCTGAAGAGCGTCGGTTTAAATAGTTCACTAGATCTTCTGGATCTGCATTCCCAAAGTATTCGTTAGGCTTTAGAGACATTAATGTACATCCTAGATATAAGGGCTAAATAAGATGCCCATAAGTGGTAATAGTAATTTGGGGCGTGTTTTTACTTGTTCTTGCCGAAGATTTTGTTAAATAGTTCGGAGGCTGAGTTTAAATCGACGGCAGGTTTGAGTAAGCTGCCGAAAATATTGGAGACGGTAGCTTGTCCATAGCCGCTGGGGTATGGATTATGCGATTTCACGACAGATCTGTGGAGATACATTAGAGCTGGGAGTCCATCAGCATGTCCTCCTCGAATTTTCCCCGTGGGAGAGTCTTTTAATCTCTTAAAATCAGTCCTAGTGTTATTCCATTCCGCACTTTTCAAGTGGTATATTAGATGTACGCATTTTGGATTTATGATCAGCTTGTGTTGAGAAATAGCCACATCTAAAGCATTGAGAGCAGCCTCTCTTTTGTCTTTTTTAGTTACTGAAAACGAAATATCGTGCAGTTTTTGCAAATCCGTTAGTAGAATCTTGTTGTTTGAGTCGGCAACTCTCTTATATGGCGCTATTTGAGATAAATCTATCGGATCTGTCCAAAGCTCTTTTTCAATTCTCTTAATATTCTCAGCTAAAATCTGCGTATTTGTCGATCCGTCGCATACATATTCGTCCTGGATGACTAAAGTTGCGTTTAGGTAGTCATAATATCCGAAAACAGCAACAGTAAGGTCGTTCCCGCCAATATCAAGGCCGACATACCTGTCGCAAAAAACTGGTAATTCATATTCAGTTGTTACTATTGCCTTTTCGTTGGCGTGATTGAAGGATGGTAGTATTGTTTTTTCATTATCTCTAATAATTTCACATAGATACTCACGACGGAACATCGGGTCACGATCTCCGTCTGGATATTCAGACAAAGCTTCTTTGATAGCCTCGGCGTTGAATTGAGGGTTGTCGTATATTGTATAAGTTTTAATTCTCCCTTCAATCTGATAAGGCAAAACCCAGTCGACAATAAAATCGTGAGTTTCAGATCGAGAAGGGGTGCTAACTAGTATCGTTCGTCCCTTGGTAATCTTGGTTGTAGGGCTTAAAACAGAACGAACTCCATACGTGAGGTCGAAAGAAAATCCAGCTTCATCGACTATGTTTAAATGTGAATCTCCCCCGCGTAAGCTCTCAATATGGCCTGAGTCAGTTCCACTGATTTGTATCTCTGAGCCGTTATGTGCAAACCTAAAAACCTTATCCGCTACCATGTAAACAGGTTTAAGATGAGGAGGGCAGTCTTCTAATACTTTTCTCATAACAGGCAGGAGCATTTTTTTTGCAGCGACTGATTTAGGAAATGCATATTTAACAACTGCATTAGGTCTGCGAAGACATTCTTCAACTGCCATCGTACACATCAGAAAAGTTTTTCCCAAACGTCTTGCACACAGTACTACGCTTATCTTATTGTCGTCAGATAGTATTCCGGCTTTGATGTCTTTTTGCGGCGGAGTTAGTTTATAAGAAAGCTCTCCAGCTTCCCAAAGCATGGCGATGGCTTTTTCTCTGCTAATTGGTTTAGTCATTTGTTAAGCTTCCAAAACTTGACATACTCAATATGACAATTTTCTTTATATTCCGAATGAACAGGCTCAAGACGATTGAAGTAAGTCCCGTCAAATTTATTTTTCTTAGATAGGTTCACTTTCTTTTTAATAATGTTCAAATTCCACGGTACATGAAGCCCACTTACGATATCGCTGGTGAGAGGTATTACGTGGTCTACGTGGTAATCTTCCCCCTCAAGAAGGGATAAATCTTTAGCAACTTTATAGATCAGTCTAATATGTTCACGATTTTCGGCAGTGTCGCAGATAGAGCGTTCTTTTATGAAAGATACTTTTCTTCCTCTATTTGGATATTTAGTGCGCATGTAGTTACGGACGTGTTCTTTGTTTTTATCTCTCCAGATTCTGGTTGATTCGTTCCTCCTGTCTCGGTGTTTTACTCTAGAGTTTCTTGCAGATTCTTTAGATTTTTCAGGGTTTTTTTTGCGGTAAAGTTCTGCTCCAAGTCTGTACTTTTCCTTTACTTCTACATTCTCACTATACTTAGCACGTTTATCCTTATACTTCTGAGGATTAGCCGCTATTCTGTTTCTAGCATTTAAGGCTGCTACTTTTTTTTGGCAAAGTGCACACCGCTTTCCTAAATGCTTATTGTGTTCCTTCCTAAAAGGAAATTCATTTATAGGTTTTTCAATCAAACAAATCCTACATGTTTTATTATTCATGAGAGGTGCTTGTTGCAATTCTTAACAATTTTGCAATATCAGGCTTTTCTTTCTTTTTATTTTTGTCCTTGTCTTCAACAACTACTTTCCCGCGAGCCAATAACAAATTCTTGTGGAGTATGTCGATATTCCTAATGTCTTCTAAGGAAAGCCCAATTCCTTTTATAGAAAGCTCGTTAAATTTCCCAAGCTCTCGAACACAAAGCTCTTCCACGTCGCTGATGTGACTCTTCTCATCGAGCAAGTCATTCTCTCTCAGCACTGCATAAGCTTGTACCAATTTTGATTCAAGCTCTTTGATTTGCTTTCGCAAGGAAACAATTTCTAAATCTGGTAAGTCTTCGTAGTTCATTAGAAAACTACTTTGCGCGGCTCAGGACGAGCGGAAGATGAGGGCGGAGACTTCAGGTGCGACATCGCAACTTTAGTCATCTCGCCCTCAAGATCCTTGAGCTTTTGCTCATAAGTCTCCTTGTGCGTTTGCATTTGCTGTCCGAATTCACTTTTCAACTTTGCGAGTTCAGTTTGTAACTTGGGGGTATCTCGCGATAAGAGGAATTGGTTCCAGGCAAATAGTCCTGCCAGAGAAAATAAAATGATTGAGTGAGCGATAGAAGCTGGGACGAAAGCTAGGTAGATAGCTTGTGCCACTAGTAGGGCTGGGGAAATGTATTTCATATGTCCTATGGAGAAGCTATTCAGTCGCTTAATTGCGGTAGTGAAAAAGCCGTCTACATACACTAATAGTAATTTGGGGGGTGTTTTTTGCTTACATATTATGCAAATAATTACACCTGCCCGATGTTTTCTTATAATAAGCGTTGACACTGCCTGTCAACATGCTATACTAATGGTAAGCAATAACATGGGGGTTAAAATGGTGATGCTTCAAATACTTAAGCAGTTAGACGAAGAGCAGCAAGTTTTATTTATGGATATCTTTACTATAGACTGGGTGGGTGAAGCAAACATACTAGGTTGCTCGTCTGATACCGAGCTGGGAGACTTTGTGAAGGAGTGTCTAGAGGAACAGCTAGGATTCTCAGTTCAAGATCAATGTCAACTAAACAGACTTGTGGAAGTGCTAAAAAATCCCGAAAGCTTAAGGTCTGCCCTTAAAATAACAGAGGAATACATGAGAACTAAATAGCAGATTAAACAGCGTAGAACAAAAAGGGGCTTAGGCCCCTTTTTGTTCTACGCTGTCCGTAAGACTAGGCGCGGCATTTTTGCTTATATATTATGCAAATAATTGAATTATGCTATAACTACCTTAAAGTTCACGTCCACTCTGGCTTGCGTTTGTCGCCTTCCCATCTGCTTTCTAGGTACTCGCGATAAGCAAGGTACGTGTCCGCTATCATAGTGTAATCAAGTCCTTTTTCTTTAGACCTGGCGCAATTTACAAAAGGGGTTAAGCCTATGTCAGGTAGGAAGCCTACTTGATCTCTCATGTGCAATAGTACTTTGACACATGCATGTTCTTTGCCGTAGATTCTTTTATACTCTAAGCATAGTGCCATTCCATGGTTGTATAGCCAGTTCCAATTTTGTCTAGACTGTCCAGCCCAGATAGAACATGGGTGATTTAAGTGTGCTGTACGATATGGAGTATCTCCCCCGCTTACATTCAGCGCAGTTGCTAACATCTGAGTGGATTCTAGTGCCATCTTGATTTTACGTTTGTTGTCTAAGTACTTAGCTGATTCTACTGGGCATGGAGAAGTTACGAATATATTCATGTTAACCTCAAGGTTTGTGAGCGACTCTTCTCTATCGTACCATAACTCTATTGTATAATGTAGTTTGCAGGTATTTTTTGCCTCGTGTTGTGCAAATAATTGCATTGTGCTAATATAGTGTGTTGTTCCTCCAGATGGGAACAGCCTGGACTTTTGTTATCGAAACGCCTAGTTATGTCCAGAACGCATTCAAGTGCGTGAAAATAAAGCAAACGCGATATACCGAGGCGGAAATTTCTGAAAGCATTAGAACGTTAAAACTATTAAGTGGCCCAGACGTTAGCAAGAAGAAATCATCCTATAGTTAAAGTACGAGTTTCTCAAAACACACCTGTTTGTTCTTAGTTTTTTCAGGACGGATGCCCCGCAAAGAAAGCGAAAGCTTTCAACTTCTTCCGAAGGTGTTTGAGATTCTTAATTTAACAGCAGCCCACAGACGAGTTTGCCCGAACATTGCATTATGCGGGGTAAAAATGGGCCACTATGTCCGCTAGTGAAGCTTCGGCAATGATTGCTTAGGGTGGGACAGGAAAACTCAATTGTGTTAGCATAGTGCGTAGAGGTGTCGAATGACTGAAGATGAGTTTGTTGCTGGTTATGCTTTATTGGTGACCAGACGTAGTGTCCCTCCCGAAAAGTGGCTGCAATATGTTGGGCATACGCAAAATTCCCACATCCGCTACCTAGTTCTTGACCGCAGTACTAACATCGGAAACATAAGGGAAAAGTGGCAAATAGAAAACAGCCCCCTAGCCAAAGCATTGCGATGACGCATCCTCACTCCCCCTCGGCCCGAAGCGGTACGAAAATACTTGGCCGAGTGAATCCGGACTTAGCCGGTTTCGTGTGGCGGCTCTCCAATTCCGAAGTTCGCTCAGCCGCTGAGTCGCTATCAAAGCACATCGAAGCCATGTATCAGCTTGACCTTTTACAGCGCACGTCCGGCTTCGAAAACGATGACTAAAGTAATTGAGATGTGGTGCGTATGTTCGTCCCACTTTTTTATATCATTTTTACCCTCAAAAACAGGTGACAGAATATTCGGGATGAGAGGGCGAAAAGGTGAATTTCTTGTGACAGGTATAGTTTACATAAGTGATTGAATTAATACAACAACAGAAAAAAGCGATGACAGACTATGATTAGCCCGAGTTTTAACATTAATCCAGACAACGAATGGGTTTTCAAAATCGTAAATGATTCTCCCATTGTTCAGAGAATCATGGAGGATGTTGCCGTGGAGATTCCAGAACTCATCCGTTCTGCAAAGACTAAAGAAGTTAGAAGGTGCGTGGTTAATTACATCTGCAATCCCACAGAGTTTAAAACCTACACTGCCCAAACCTTCAAGCTTATTAGAATACTAAAAAGACACTTGAACGAAACTAAAGAGTTCGCTGCTTTTGAGAGAATAGCAACTAAATTAAGGTCCAATGTTAGGAATGCTGTCCGTAAACTAAACATATCATCTAATTTCGAAGACCTTTTAGGATGTTCGTCTGACGAGTTGATTACATATTTGGAAAATCAATTTGGAGAGGGCATGACTTGGGACAACTATGGATTAAAAGGTTGGCACATAGATCATATAAAGCCGCTCTGTTCCTTCAAGCTAGATGAAGCAGAGGAAATCAGGAGTGCAACTCATTACAGTAACTTAAGACCTTTGTGGGCAAAGGATAATTTAAAAAAAGCATCACAAGACAGAAAACAAAGCGTGAGAAGAAAGAACATAACTTTACTAAAGGTACTCCCATGAAAGCGAAGAAAGCAATAATAGCCACAACCCCAAGTGAAAAGCGAGTGATGACAATTAATCCCGAGAAGACAGTTTCCGATCTAAACTACGACGACCTTCGCGCCCTCTCCCATACATTCCAGAACTCAGAAGTTACGCATTATGCAGAAAGACTTAATACTGTACTAGAGAGCCAAGAGCTTTCGAAATGGGAAATAGATAAGCTTGAGATAGTGTTTCAGAAGTTTGCGGTGAAATACCTATCCCCATTGTCTAAGGCGCTAAAATGAGGCGTTCACAGGCTCACGCCTCGGAAGAGAGGGTGTACCAATTTAAAGTAAGAGAGTGGGTACTCTTTAAGGGAAAGCCTTACTCAGTCATGAGCCGCCTTTATTGCTCGGCTTATGGGTATTCATACTATCGTCTAAGGTTCCTAAACCAAGAAGTTGTCGAGGATGATTTAATCTCAGAAGCTGTTTACAACTCCCCTCTTTACAAGGCTTTACTATGAAACACGAAGCTTTGCGCGAATTACGCGCTCTCATTAAACTTCCCGACTGGACTGAGTTTTGCCCCGAGAAGCTTCGCGAGCAATTGCTTAATGAATGGGTGGAGCGATGGATTGAGGACGTAGAGTATTCGCAATCTGTTGTAAACACTAAGTATTTAACGGCTGAGTATAACGACATTATAAAAATAAAATTGGCACAAAGCTTAGCGGAAGAAGCTGCTGAAACTTGCGTAAGCTATAAAACCGTGGACAAGAAAATCACAGCTAGTATGTGTGCTTTTCGGAAGAGGGCTAAATGAGCGACCGCTATTTCATTATCGATGAATGTGCTTGGCTAGAGTTTCCACTAATGACAGTAGGCGACTGGCTTAACTACCGAAAAATTAGCGATAACAATGCTTTAGATTATCCCAACGCTGCTACCGCGAAAGCTGTTAAAGAGTCGCCGCTGTATAAGGCGCTGGCATGAGCGGGAAACTGTTCCAATTTTTTGAATATTCTCAAGAAATCATTAGCGAGCACCTTGGTACGCATAAGAGTGTGAACCAACTATGCCAATCTGACGGTGTTAATATGTATACTTTTTCGCGAAAAGAGTTCGAAGACTTCCTTAAAATAAAAGATTCTCCACTATACAAGGCATTAAAATGAATAAGCTTACTGGCTTCATCCAATCAGGCATCATCTTCATCGGCGATCCCGTCTACATGTCCGGCGACATCCGCGACACAGAAATTGACCTCTACAATCCATTTAAAAATTGGGACGTGTTCACACAAGCACTTGATGGCAAAGACGCTACTATGGCCTTTCCAGGATCTTCAGAGGGCGATAGCGGACGTGGAGTGGCTGTGCAAACTGGCCTCATCAATGGCAAGTATGAAATTACGAAAGAGTTTGACGAGGCGGGGGCATTGTCCCAGATTTTAATTAAGATACTGCCGTAATGGATCGCTTCAAGGTGGGGGATGTAATTATCAAAGTATCGGACGCTGGGGATGATTCTCTTGATAAGATGCCTATAGGGACTGAATATGTAGTAACTAAGGTAGACGGAGATAAGTGTCCTTGGGTTAAGCCAGTAAGTGGACAGGATTGGATTTGTGTTCGCGATATGCACTTCGAGCTTGCGACCCTCTACAACTCTCCGCTGTACAAAGCACTGCTTTGATGACTTACGAGCACTTACACAACACTTTAGTCCTCTGCTATCTTGCCCCAAACATACAAAGCATTTACGCAGGAAGATGGGACGTTTGGCTAATTCAGAACGGGTATATGGAAGAATTCATGCATTTAACTTTGAAAACAGATGAACAGCTCAAAAGTATTCTTGAAAGAGCTAAAACTCGGGCAATTGAAATTAAGAACAGCCCGCTACATAAGGCACTGTTATGAGCAAGAGAAGTCAGAAGGTAATGGAAGGTAAGCATGTGCAAAAGCCTGGGTCTAATCGTAAAGGTATGAAACACGTTAAACCATCGATAACGCTAGAAAAAGTTCTAGAGATGGCGGATGCACAAAGAAAAGATCCTAGGGAATACTACCTTGGGCTAAGAGAGTATTTAGATTTTTGGTATGAAAATGGGGCGGAACTATTCGATAAAGCTGTGGAAATTATGAATTCCCCCCTGGCGAAGGCACTTCTATGAAGCTACAGGCTGGAGATAAGATCATCATCACCAATGCGCTAACTGATGATTATTATCATAATGGCGACGAGGGCACTCTAATGGAAATAGATGAACTTTGGTCAGCACTTGTGGGAGATGGTACATTATGGAAGGTAAAAATTGGGACGATAAGCTTGTGGGTAATGGAAGCGGAATTTGAATTGGCGGAAATAGTTAACTCACCATTGTATAAGGCGCTACTGTGAACCTCTCACGAGCTAGTGTGAAAGCTAAATTTGCCCCAGGTGACGTTGTTGTGCTTATATCCAGCCCAAGCATCGAGTACGTAGTGGAGGAGCTTTTTGCTACTCTCTCGGCAGGGCAAGCTTACTTGCTTCAATTTGAGGATGACGACAATCGCGTAACAGCAGCATACGAATCAGAATTGGAACTTGCGGCAGTGGTGAATACTCCGCTGTGGAAGGCGCTAAGGTGACACACATTTCTGAAACTATTTTCAATATATACTCGAGAATATAGCCCTCAAATTACTATTACCTTGCAGACGAACAAACTCTGCGAGGAACAATGTTACAAGCTATTCTTTCCGATCTAAGATCACAACTCCCTGAAATTTTTGAACACTCAACTGAAGATGCCATTCTCGAGGCTATAAAAGCCTACGTAGACATTTACCAATCTACCCGAGCCTTGCCAATTGGGGCAAAGGACGATGGCTATACTAAGCTGTTTAAAAAAATTGTTAAAGCTAATGTGAAGCTCCCACGCAAGCCAATGCCTAAGCGTGACAGATTATCATACGCGGCTCCTTTGGAAAAAAAATGCACCAAGTGTTTTCAAGTAAAACTAATCGCCCAATTCAACAAAGACACTAATAAAAGACACTTAGCCATGTGTGCAAAATGCCAGTACGAGCTTTATCAACGTCCGGCAAACGTCAGGAGGTTACGAGAGTTAGGCAAGAAGCCAAGGGCGGAAATGTCTAAAATATCCCCTGAAGAGAAAATCCTGAAAAATAGAGCTGCCGTAAGTAGATGGTCAAAACAAAACAGAGAAAAGAGAAGCGCAGCAGAGAGAGCAAGACGAGTACTTAAAAATCCACCAAAGCCTAAAGCGGAGAAGCCTGTAAAAACCCCTAGAATCGCCTTAACTTCTGATGAGCGCAAAGCTAAGAGGAAGGAGCAAGGACGCATCTACAGGCAAAAGAACCAAGATAAGATAGCATCTGAGAGGCTTAGGTACAAAGAAAAGCACAAAGCTTGTCCACATCGGAAAGTTGCTAAAAATCTTAGGAAGCGATTGAAAGAGTTATTAGAACCTGGAACGAAGATAGGAAGCTTTTCGGGAATGACAGGCTGTGCTAAAGGTGAGCTAATGACACATATAGAAGGTAGCTTTTTGGAAAATATGAGCTGGGACAACTATGGCGAATGGCACATTGACCACATTAGGCCGATGGCCTCGTTTGACTTGGCTAATCCACAAGCGCGAAAAGAAGTTAACCACTTCACAAATTTACAAGCTATGTGGAAGTCTGAGAACGAGATTAAAGGCAGCTTATGGGAAGGTGTACGCTACTCTAAGGGCAAGCCTGTGACAGATTGATAGAGGAAGTTTTTTGGGAAAAAAATAGGTAGGGAGAGGGTGATCGTGACAGATAGTGGTATTTCAGGTACTTAGGTTTACGCAGGGTAAGTCGCCACTACCACTACACCAAACACACGCGCCCCCCTCGAGAAACTACAGCAGCCTGAGCTTCTCTGTGTTGGCCTGTGCTTTGCATATGCAATCCTGCTACCATTATCAAAGCACTTAAGCTTCTGTGCTGCTATCGTCGTTGCAGCTCTTACAATCATTGTACCACATGCCCAAGCTACCTGTCAAATTAATTCTGCACACGTATGCATTTATTTTTACCAGCATAACCGAACGATACTGCACATATGTTCAGTTACCTTGCAAGCTATTGAATAGGCTACATTGTTCCAATTTTAGCGATGACATAACATTGAATAAACGAACGAAACTAATTGGAACGGGCATAGGTAAGGGCATATGCCTATGCGAAAACGATACCTAGGGCATTTGTGGAGCTCATTATGTTTGGCTAAATGCTACTGCTTAAGATTGCGTACGTAACTACCTGGAACAAGGGGGATATGCAATTATGTTAGCAATAAGCATTGCTTAAGCTTTGCGACATGATAAGATAACATTAATCAAGCTTAACAAGATGTTTCGCTTTAAACTGCTAATCCACCCTCGTTTTTCTACCTATTCTCGCAGCTGCTACCTGCTGCACTTTCAGGACCATGGAAGGTCCCACGTCTTTTTTTTCGCCCCTTACGCTAATACAAGACGAAACAATACTTAAGAAGCGCATATATTTATCGTTTATCCCCTAATATGCATGAGGGGAAACTAGTTTAGTTACGTCTCTAAACACGTCAAGTTATAGCCTCATCACGTTGGTTGTAGGATGAGTGAGACGTTTAAGCCTCTTCGTTGTGGCTTGATTGGTTTTGGCCATTGGTCAAGCTCTCTGACGTTGAATTGTTCCAGTTACCTTAGACGCTAGGCCTACCCTCTTTGGAGTCAATTCTACTATAACTCAAAGATAGTACATTCTTGCCTCTCATTTCACGGCTTATTGTAGTTACCTCTATTATACTAATAGTAATTTAAGCCTATTTTTCGCCAGGAAAGATTGAATATATAAGCCTATGCAATCATTGATTTTCTGCATTATATTGCATAATGCTTAGATTATTGTGCAATTAGCTATTGAGTTTTGTTCGATTGTTTGGTACAATGAATTAAGACGAAAAACAAAAGAGGACATATGAAATTTTCAACTTATACCTCGCTTCTCACTGGCCGCAAAACAATGTTTATTGCAGCTTATGGAAAATGCGGCTATGCAAATTATAAGGAAATTCAAATTACTTGCGAAAATGGCTTATTCTTTTGGCAAATTAGCAATGGTTATAAGCTTGTCACTATTGGATATCCAGCCAATAGCTTAAAGGCCGCGCTTAGTTTGGCCTCTAGTTTTACAATTTAAGAATGAAATAAAGGATATTTATGAACACGATGAGAAATAAGCTAATGGAACTTGAGAAAAAAATTCGATTACTGCAAGGCCGCTTAGATTACATGAACAATGAACAGTACACTTCTTTTGAGATGGAACCATTAGAAAATGAATGGAATAGGTTGATGGACAGACTAAACGAGTTAAGAGCAGAAATAAGAGCAATGTAAAAATTGCACTGTATTAATATAAGGCATTGCATTTTTTCTTTTGTTCGGTTATAATGAATTAACAAAAGCAATCAAGCTTTAAAACAGGAAACAAAAATGAAACACTTATTAGCCGCAACAATCGTACCAGTTTTATTATTCGCAGCATTTAACTATAAAGTTATCGGAAATAAAAAATTGGAACGTTCACCAGCTATCGAGTCAAAGGTGACTTCGCTAAAATCGGATGTTCTTAAGTATTTAAACAATGTGAAGGGGTAATTTATGAAATACGGCGATTATGATAATGTTACTAAAGACGTAAAAGCTTTAAATGATATTTTATCGCGTCAAGGTGCGACTATACTAATCGAAGTAATATCAGAGCAGGCCGGTAATGCGGCCCTTAGATACAA
>Ga0163144_10012907_pt1 | contig 17479 bp, 14 predicted proteins | sample OliLak19BULKMAT1_FD_123175 | JGI IMG/M metagenome (GOLD analysis project Ga0163144, IMG submission 123175) | Freshwater microbial mat bacterial communities from Lake Vanda, McMurdo Dry Valleys, Antarctica - Oligotrophic Lake LV.19.BULKMAT1 | ecosystem: Environmental > Aquatic > Freshwater >...
ACTCGCGGTCGCGAACGGTGCGCAGCACAAAGCTGATTGCCTCTTTGGCGCTCTCATCGCTATACCCATATTTTTCCCGCATCATTTTAAGCGTCCGTTCCACTTTCGGACGTTCCCCCGCGGGAATGATTCCCTGGTCGTCGGTACTGGAAACCAGCACGTACTTCGCGAGCTGCACCAGCGCCTTCGATTTATCGCGGTAGTAACTGTCGCGCAGATTCTTAAACACGTCCGCGACAATCTCGTGATAGTCCAACTTTTCCGTCGGATTATCCAGGGAGTACGCCGCGATTCTCGTGATCAGATTGCGCCGGAATCCGTCCGGCGATTCGCGCAGCGTCATCAGTTTTTCCAAGCCTTCCATGATCTCGACACTCGGATTTTCAAACGCGCCCGTTCGCGGATTCTGAATCTTTTCGCCCGCCACGTACGCGCGCACATGCTTGAAATAATCGTCCACGCGCCGGTCGTATTCGGTCTGCTCAACCAGTCCCATCGAATCGTAAACTTCCACGGAAACCCAGCGGAAGTACTCGCTGCGCACCTCTTCGGTGAACAACTCGCAATCGTGATAGCCCTCGTCAGGCTCCAGGCGCATGAAATCGTAAACCGACTTGTCGTGCAGCAGCCGGTTGAGCGACTCCAGCACCGCCAGAGGCGACAGGAATTTCCGCGTGCTGTCCGACGCCGCTTCGGCAATCAGTGATTTCATTTCGCGCGCCGATGCGCCGCGCCGGCCTTCATACGCCGCGCAGACAAACCCTTCGAACTCCGCTGTCGTGTCGCGGTGTTCATCACGCAGCGCCGGAATCGCCGAACGCAGCAGCCGTTTCTCTTCGCTGCTCAGCCCGTCAGGCACCGCGCCGGTGTCGTAGAGTTTCGCTTTGTCCATCGGCGTCAGCCGCCGGATCACGCCCGCCAGATCGCTTGAATATTTGCCCGGATCAGGCCTGCGCAGCCGCGTCAGCACCGCCCACAGCGCCGCGACGTCCGTCGTGTGCGGGGCGACATGCCGCGTCTCGTCAACCTCCTCGATGAACGGTTTATAGATCTCCCGCTCCTTGTGCCACTCCAGCAGGTACGGCGCGCGGACCAGTTCGATGCGCCCCTTATAGCTCGTGAAATCCGGCATCTGCTTAAATGCCGACAGCTGCTTCTCATTGCAGTTGCCCAGCATCACCAGATTGAGCTGCGCGACCGCGCCGGGCATATTCACTTCGCCGCGCTCGACGGTGCTCAACAGATATTTGTTCAGCTCCAGGTTGCGCTTGAGAAAATCCGAATACTCAACGATGCCGCCGCTGGCCTCGACCAGTTCGCCCATCAGTTCCATCAGCGGCTGTCCATGCAGAACCGGCGGTAGTACGACGCCGTGCTCAAACGTCATCGGTTTGGCGCCGGCGTCCACCGCCTGCTGCGGCTCAATCGCGGCCGCGCCCGTGCGGTAGCGCTTCGAAATGAAAAACCGTTCCACCTGAACGTGCCGCATCACCTTCAGCCAGTCTCCGCGATACGCATTCATCAACGCATCAAAGATCAGCTTGTTCTTGTTCGACAATTGTCCGTCGCGCAGGAACGGCCCGCGCAGCCGGTCCGCGAGCAACAGATTATCCGGTGCCCCCGCGATCAACTGGTCGAGCAGTTTCGCGCGCGGTTTCATCGGAACTAAAAAGAGCGGCAGCTCGCGCAGTTCGCTGGTCAATTTGCACTGCACCATGGCCTCATCAATGAACGCCAGCGAATCCTTCGGGATGTCGTCTCGGCCGCCACCGAATCCCATGCCCTTGCCTTCGCTGCGCTCGGTGAAAATCCAGTTGAAGCGGAACTGTGTGCCCTCATCCAGAGTCGAATAATGTTCCAGCCCGCGAATGATCAGATCGATCACGGTGCTCTTGGCCGAACCATTTGGCCCATGCAGCAGCACCAGTTTGTCGCACATCCCCGTCGCCGCGAAACGGCGCAGGTAGCGGTGCACTTCATTCTGCACAAATTCCTGCCCAATCAGCGGGTCGCGCCCCGCGTCCCACGGCGCGTCGAAAATGTTCCAATGTGTCAGCTTTGTCCCGATGCCCTGAATCCTGGCCGATCCATAATGCTCGAAGCTATCGAGCACATACTGCGGCGCCGCCCGGCCCAGCCGCGCCGGATTGGCCGCGAATGCGTCCATATAGTGTGGAAACGATAGGATTCGTTTCTGGCCTTTGAACGCCTCGATAGACTGCTCGTTCACGCTCTTCAGAAAATCGCCCAGTTCAACCATGCGCAGTATCCTTCAAAGTTGAATTGCACCCCCGCCAGCACGCTAACTACCCGCCGCGATCATAGGCGTCAGCCGCGCGTTGTCATGAGTGATTTTCCGCCATCGACGTGATCCGTATTCAGGAGGGGCATCGCGGCAGACTTGGAAGCCTGCGCTTCATCATTTCTTTCTGGCTTCAAGGCGGCTGACGAGGTAGTCGAAGCGTTCTTTGTTGATGTCGAGGAATTCGGGGTAGTCTTTCTTCAGTGAGTTCAGCACGATCGACGCGGTGTCGAGCTTGCCGTGCTTCAGCGAGGCGTCGAGGGATTGGACGGCGGCTTCGAATTTCATCAGGCGCTCAAGCGCGGCGTATTCAGTGAACATCCCGGTCCATTCGGGCCGCTCATCCTTCTTCAATTTCTTCAGAACCGACTGCGCTTCCTCGATCCCGCCCTGGCCCAGAAGATAGGCGGCTTTGTCGCCGAGGCCCTGCGGCTTGCTTTCATCCAGTGCGAGCGCTTTGAGGAAAAGGGCGGGGGGCATGGCGGAGATGTCCACAGACATCTCAATGCCGCCGCTTTTCACGAAAACCTTCGAGCCATCGACGCGGGAAATCGTTCCAGCCATTTTCAACTTTTCAACTTTGACCGGATCCGTAGGCGGTTTTTTGCGGAAGTTTTCCATCGATTTAACATGGAGCTCCAGAGCGCGCTCCACCGCCGGAAACAATTTCAACGCGGGCTCGCCCTTATCCTGCTTCTCGGCAGCGGCGAAAACATTCGCGGCAGCGGGCGTGCTCTTGTTCATCTTGATGATCGTTTCAAGGCGGCCGACAACATCGGAATCTTTTTTCTGAAGCAGTTCGAAAGCCTGCTCGTAGGTCTTCATCTGCGCGCGCTGGAAGTCGCTGACGATCGCGGGAAATTCGCGCGACGTCGAAGCGAAGAACTCAAGGCTCTGGACCATGTACACGGGGTCCGAGCCCTGCTTTCCTGTTTCCTCCATATTGACGATCTTGATTTCATTGGGGCCGGCGCGCAGGATGCCGGGCGCGATGGCGAACTTGTGATCATAGAAAACATTCGCATCCTTGGCTGGATCGAGGCCGTTAAAAATTTCCTGGCCGTTGATCACCAGTGCGATGCGACAGGGATCGGGACGCGTGTGACGGAGCGACCTGACGATGACGAGGCCGTCGCCATAGCGTCTTTCAGGGAATGTAAACGTCCCGGTGAGCGTATTCAGTGGTGTCGCCTTGGACCAGATGGCTTTTGTATTGCCGCCTGTGTTGGAGAATTTGTCGTAATCGCCACCGCCGGTCAGTTGCGTGCAACTGAGTTTGGCCAGCGACTGGTAGTCGGAGGTGTTGATGGCGATTGTAGATGTAATCTGCGGTTTTGCCGCGACCGGCGTATCTGGCAACGCAGGTGGAGTGGGAGGCGTTTTATCGGCGACGGCATTCACGCGGACCACGCCCGCTTTGTCCCAGTAAACGACTCCGCCGGACTGATTGAACGACATGCCGACGACCTGTTCGTTGGGAGTCTGCACGCCAATTTGAGCCGCGATCACTTCCAGTCGGACCCATTCGCCGGTTTTAGGCAGCGGTCCCATGGGCAATCGGCTGGGGGAAAAATTGTTGCCTAGAGGAATAACGTCCTCGCCCCAATACGCGCGGTGCTCCCACCCTTTAAGTTGCCATTGCAGCATGACGGCTTTGGGCGGAGATTTGGGATCGATGTAAACGTAAGCGAAGAGAATGTCGTCGGGGCCCACGGCGAGGCCGGGGCTTGCATTGAGGAAGAAATGCTGCTTTGGACCTATGGCCACGCCGTTGAATGTATGCGCCAAAGTTCCACCAGGCGCCGGATGGGGCGCGGTGACCCATTTCCACGAGCTCGCGCCCTGTGTTCCATCGAGCGTCGAATTTAAAGGTACGGCTTCGTCGCAAAAAATAGTTTCGTTGCGGATCGTTTGTTGCGCTTCGGGCGGCGGAAGTTTGAGTGCTTCCTGCACCCCTCGGCGCGACGTTCTCTCGGCACCCTCGGCGCCCTCGGCGATTCGCATCCACGACGGCAGCGCTTTTTCTTTTTCAGCCAGAGCTGCGGCGGCCGCTTCGGACTCGAGCGCTTTTTCTTTTGGTTCCGACTTGCTGTTGGCGTCCGGTGGACTTGCGGACAAACGGGCTGGGATCGGCGCTGAATTCTCCCAGTTCGAAGGGCCCGCAGCCACGCGCGTCTCAGGTGTTTTTTGGGAGGGGCCAAAGAACAGAATGCCACCAATAATCAGCGCGACTCCGGCGGCTGCGCCGGCAAAAAGAAGGTTCGTTTTCCCGGTATTGCGCGGCACGGAGGGCGAGGCCACCGCCGCGGCAGCAGGCGAGCGAGGGGCCGAATCCTGACGCATCGGAGCGGCGGAGGATCCGGAGACTCGTTCGCCGGACTTCAATAATTTGATCGTGGGACGTGACGAACGCGCGTCGGCGCCGCTGGGCGGATGCACCATCTGGGTTTCGGCGGCTTTGGACCCCGATGCCGATGCGGAATTACGGCCTGACGGCGGTTTGGCTTCGCGCGCGGGTACGCACTTGGAGCAAAGATATCGGTTCTCATCCAACTGCACGACGCCGCCTGTATCCATATCCTTTTGCAGGATACGCAGAGTACAAGCATCGCAGTAAATGATGAGCATGGCTATAACCGTAACAGGAAGTGTTGCACGGATCAAGCTGACATGAGGACAGTGTAAACAGTCTCAGCCAAAAGGCTAGTTTATTGTCTCGTTTCGACTCAAGCCGACCCCCGCCGCTGGACGATGTGAAGAGTACGCTTTTACATCCCTTGTGGCGCGACGACTTGGAGAAGAAATTAATGGGCCTTGAAAAGTTTATCATTGAGGGTGGACACCGGCTCAAGGGCGAGGTGACCGCCAGTGGATCAAAAAATGCGGCGCTCCCCATTCTCGCCGCGACGATTCTGGCGGAAGGCCCCTGTTCGATCGGCAACGTGCCTCGCCTGCGCGATGTGGATTTTCTGGCGCGCATTCTCCAGACGCTCGGGGTGAGTGTCGAGCGCGATGCGATGGGCCGCCTGAATACCAAGGTGGTGAGTGAGGATGCCAGCCTGGCTCCGTATGAATTGGTGAGCATGATGCGCGCCAGTTTCTGTGTGCTCGGACCGCTGCTCGCCAAGCGCGGCTACGCTAAAGTGTCACTTCCCGGCGGCTGCGCCTTTGGCGACCGGCCAGTGGATCTGCATCTGAAGGGGCTGCGCGCACTCGGCGCGGACATCAAAATTGAGCACGGGTATGTGATCGCGACGGCCAAGCGGCTGCGCGGCGCCAACATTTATCTGGGCGGATCGATGGGCTCGTCGGTGCTTGGCACGGGCAACGTGATGATGGCCGCGGTGCTGGCTGAAGGACAGACGGTCATCGAGCACGCGGCGTGCGAACCGGAAGTGGTCGATCTGGCTAATTTCCTGATCTCCATGGGCGCGAGCATCGAAGGAGCGGGCAGCCACCGCATTCGCATTCGCGGCGTGCGGCGCTTGGAAGGCTGCCATTACGAAGTGATTCCGGATCGCATCGAAGCGGCGACACTGCTGATGGCGGGCGCGATCACGAAGGGCGAAGTGATCGTGAAGAATGTGGATCCCACGCATCTGGAAGCGGTGTTTGATAAGTTCAAAGAAGCCGAAATCAGCTTTACGCGCAATTGCAAAGTGGTGGCTGCGGGCATGGAAGGGCGCCCGAAGGAAGTGGAGATCGCGACGCTGCCTTATCCCGGATTCCCGACCGATCTGCAGGCGCAGATGATGGCGCTGATGTGCTTCGGCATGGGCGCGAGCGTGTTCATGGACGGGATCTACCCGGACCGGCTCAATCACGTCGCGGAACTCAAGCGCATGGGCGCGAAGGTGCTGCGCGTGAACAACACCTGCGTGATCATCGGCACCGATAAACTGCAGGGAGCCCCCGTGATGGCCAGCGACCTGCGAGCGGGCGCGGCGCTGGTGCTGGCGGCGCTGGCGGCTGAAGGCGAGACGGAAGTACGGCGCATTTATCACATCGATCGAGGCTACGACAATTTCGAAGGCAAATTGCGCAGCCTCGGTGCGGTGATCAAACGCATGCCGGACGAGTCGCCGGAAAAACCGCCATCGGTGTGAACACGCTTCCTCCATCATTCATTCATAAGAAATGGCATCCGAATGAGGATGCCTTTTTTTATGCATTAAAGGACGGCTTCGAGGAATAAAGTGCCGGCCGCGCGCGATAATGAACATAGGATACCAATCGCAGTTCAAAACCGTAAATCAAGGATTCTGGAACATTATGACATTAAAGGACTTGGGTCACGTACTGTTGTCTGATCAACAACTGCGATTGGTATGAGTGATCGCGTCTGGCATGAATGCAAGGGCTGTGGCTGCAAGGTGGAGAATACCGGCGGCCATTGCGCGATTTGCCATTCGGTACTACTGCCGATGCCGCCGCCGCTTGAAGGTTTTCATCATTGCCCGCGCTGTGGAAAGCATGTGGCCAATGAACGGCGAGAACTCCTGAACATTGAGCAATGTGCCACCTGCACGCCGCAAAAACCGCCGCCCAAGGGTGCCTGGGATTACCCGGAAGGTTTTCACGAACGCAATGAAGGAGTCGGCGGACTGATCATTATCGATTAGCCGGAGAATTTTCCACGTTTAGCCGTTACCTGCGGCGACGCCGCGCTATTTCCTCAATGAGATGGAAGAGGCCGGACGTTGGACCCGGCGGGAACACTACCTAAAGGAGTGCACATGCGGACGAACGCGATTCTGGGAATGATCCTGAGCCTGATTCTGGTGAGCAACGTGGCGCTCGCGGGAGATGGCAAACGGAAAAAGAACAAGGACGGCGCCGCCAAGGGCAATCGGTGGGAGAAGAAATTCGATAAGATCGACACGAACGATGACGGCCAGATTTCGAAGGAAGAATTCAAGGCCTTCCGCGAGCAGAGGCGGGAAGCGAAGGCGAAGTAAACTCTAGATTCCGGAGCTTGAAGCAGAAGGCACTGCGGGTTTTTAGCGGCGGTCGCAGTGCTGAAGTGCGGCGGCGATTTCCATCGAGAGCTTTCACACGATAGCGATACAGAATCAGCAGCAGAATCGTTCCAATAACCGAGCCGATCCAGCCTGCGGGGTCCCCGCTTCCGCCCACCGCTTTCCCCAGAAGCCCGCCCAGCAGCGAACCGGCAACGCCGAGCAGCGCTGTTATAATGCAGCCGCCGGGGTCCTTGCCGGGCATCAGAAACTTTGCCAGCGCACCAACGATCAAACCGAATACGAGCCAGCCTAGCATGGGAGCACCTCCGGGCGGATCTAACGCAACCGGGAGGCCGCTCACATATTCTAACCTCGCGCGCAGCCACGCGGGATTAACGAAAGCGCTTGCCTTTCATAGAGCGTCTAGTACATTTCGGACAACGTGGAGAAGAGAAACCCACCAAGACAAATAGGAGCCAAACCTCATGCCTTACCCTGAAGAGCTAGTACGCCCGATGCGCTTGGAATTGACTTCCGCCGGCGTGAAGGAACTCAAGACTGCGGCTGAAGTGGACACGTTTATGGCGGAAAAAACAGGCACGGCCGTGCTGATCGTCAACTCGGTGTGCGGTTGCGCCGCTGGCGGAGCTCGCCCCGGCATCAAACTCGCGCTTCAGAGCATCAAGCCGACGCGGGTGGCCACCGTTTTCGCCGGCCAGGATACCGAAGCGGTAGCCAAGGTGCGCAGCTACATGTCCGATATTCCGCCGAGCAGCCCGTCGATTGCGGTCTTTAAAGACGGTGAGCTGGTTCACTTTGTGCCCCGCCATATGATTGAAGGCCGCGACCCGAAGACAATCGCGAGCGAACTGGTGAAGGCTTTCGAAGCCAACGCCGTCGCGAAGTAAAATAACAACAGCTCATCACATCACCGGGGTGTTGTTTCCTCTGTGCTCTCCGTGTTCTGTGGTCATTTTAAAGGAGCGAACATGGGCACCTTTCACAGCGACAAAAGCGTGTTGCACGGAATCACCGTCGTCGTCAATACGAACGGACCGAAGGTATATGTGGGCCGTTGCGATGACGAAGACGATGTGGCGGTGATCCTGAAAGACGCCGACGTTCACGAAGACGGTCAGAACGGCAAGAGCAAAGCGCAGTACGTTGAACGCGCGGCCAAGTTTGGCGTCTGGAAAAAATTCGATCATATCGCCATCCCGCGCTCGGAAGTCACTTCGATCTCGCGTCTGGGTGATGTGAAGCCCGAACCGGTGAAAGCCCCCGAACCGCCCAAGGTGCTCGCCGCTGAAGCGCCGAAGCCAGCGGATCCGAAGACGATCATTGCGCTGACCGAGAATGCGCAAGTCGAAGTGCGGCGGCTGATTGCGGAACAGAACAAGCCGGGACTGGGCTTGCGGCTCGGCGTGAAAGGCGGCGGCTGCTCCGGCTTTTCCTACAAGCTGGAGTTCGATCAGAAAAAAGAAGGCGACATCGTCATTCCCGTCACCGATTTCAACGTGTATCTGGACCGCAAGAGCACCATCTATCTGCGCGGCATCTCACTGGATTTCCAGACGGGTTTGCAGGGCAAGGGATTCGTTTTCAATAACCCGAACGCGACCAACACGTGTGGTTGCGGCGAAAGTTTCTCTGTGTGATGACGGAGTAATGCGTAACACATAAACGGTGATGCATAATGCATAAAGTAACGGCGCAGTAAAACTAGCCGTTTATGAATTATGCATCATGCATTAGCTTCATCGTAGTCAACTCTAGCGAATTAAACTAATGAGCGACATTTTGAACCTCGTCAAAAAGGCCCGCGCAACGGGCCTTCTTGCTGTGCTGGGAAAAGATGGCGCGGCATCCGGCATTGTGGACCTCGGCGCGATTCGCGTGACCGGTTCGGACGCGGCCGTTTTTCTGCACAGCCAATTGACCAATGAGGTGAAAGCGCTGAAGCCCGGCGAGGGAAATCTGTCCGCTCGCATCACGCGCACGGGCACGCTGGTGCGCTGGTTTTCACTTCATTGCATCGACAGTGCGCCACTGGGAAAACCGCACTATCTTCTGCTGCTGGAGCGCGAAGGCATTCCGTCGTTGCTCGCGGATCTCGGAAAATACGCGATCGTCGATGACGTGGAACTGGCGGATGTTTCAGGCGCTTACGACTGGCTGGCGCTGCAGGGTCCGGCGGCATCCACCATCGCTGAAGCGGCGCTGGGAAAATTCGGCGCCGAAAGCTGGGCGGATCTGGCCGAAAGCGGGGTGCGGCCGCTTCCGGCCGGTGCCTTGGCGATTGCTCGCTCGCTGGCCGGTGACGCCGGATTCATTCTCGCCATGCCGCGTGAAAGTGGCGATGCCGAGATGGTTTTACAACGCCTGCGGGAGGCGCCGCAAAGCCAAGATCTGCTGGTTCTGAGCGGCACCGAACTGGCGGACGTGATGGAGATTCTGCGCATTGAAGCGGGCGTCGTGCGCGTGGGTGTCGATGCACCGGAGTCCGCGTTTGTGCTGCCTGAAACGGGCCTCGAGCATCAGGTGGTGAGCTATACGAAAGGCTGCTACCTGGGGCAGGAAGTGGTCGCCCGAATTCGCACGTACGGCACGGTGCCGAATGTGCTGCGCGGGCTGATCCTTGATGGAGGGCTGGCGCCGGCACAAGCCCTTATCGCGGCGCTTCCGGATGCGGGAGCGGATGTGCTGCTCGAAGACGGAAAGAAAGTGGGCGTCCTGACCTCGCGCGCGATCTCGCCGGTGATCGAGGCCGCGGTGGCGTACGCGTATCTGGACCGCGCCAGCCGGACCCCCGGGACGAAGCTGACCTTTCGCGGCAAACACGGCGGCTTTTTAACGGGCACGGTAACGCTGCTGCCGTTCTACAAAGCATCTGATTTAAAGGCGCGTGTCACGTTTCTGCATGATCGTGCGATTCGGTTGTTTGCTGACGAGCAGGACGATAAGGCACTTTCGATGCTGGAAGAAGCGCTGCGCATCGATCCGTCGTTCGCGGACGGCTATGAGGCGCTGGGCGTGATTCTCGGGCGCAAAAGCCGCTTCAACGAGGCAATCGATATTTTCAAGCGGCTCGAAGAAGTGGCGCCGAACGAGCCGATGGTGCACACCAACTTGTCGCTCTTTTATATGAAGCTGGGCGACAAGGTGGCCGCGGAAGAAGAGAAGGCCAAGGCGACGATCAAGCAGTTCAGCCGCTTCGGGTCGCTGAAAAAAGACGAACAGCGCGCGGCTGAAGAATCGCGGAAAAAGCGCGAGGAGGCGCTGCGTAAAAAGGCCATGTTCGAAGAAGTCATTGAGTTCGACCCGGACGATCCGATCGCGCTTTTCGGCTTGGGCAATGCGCTCTCGGCGCTGGAAGATTGGGCGGGCGCGGAGCAGGCGCTAGCCAAGGCGACGAGCGTGGACAAGAACAATTCGCCGGTCTATCTGGCGCACGGCAAAGCGCTGGAGATGCTGAACCGCGAAGGCGACGCGCTGCGTGTTTATCGCGACGGCATGGCGGTGGCGTCGCGCAAGGGCGACCTGATGCCACTGAAGGAGATGGACCGCCGCGCGGTGCTGCTGGAGAAGAAGTAGGCGCCTTAAGAAGAGGGATTGGTCAACCGGGCACGGTGATCGAAATTGCGAAAGCACTAGGCCTTAAGTTCATTCCACCGGTCCTGCTTGATGTGGCGTCCTAGTGGTTCAACCGAGCTGAGTCGAAAGGTGTTAAACATCCAAGTGGCCGGCTGTTTAACATCTTTCGACCCTTCATTTGAGTTCGGTTGAACCACTAGCCTCTCGAAGACTTACATTAGACCAAGGGTAAAAAGGGAGGAGGGCGTGGATTTGTATCTCTCTTCTTCTGCGTCTCTGCGGTGAAAAAGTGACTACCGGCTGGGGAGGGCGCCGAAAGTGCGGTTGCGGCGGGCGTAGTCAGACATGGCCGAATCGAACGTGGCGCGGCGGAATTGCGTCCAGGGCGTCTCCAGAAAAAGCAGCTCGGCGTAGGCGGCCTGCCAGAGCAGAAAACTGCTGAGGCGCGATTCGCCGCCAGTGCGAATCAATAAGTCCACGGGGGGCATTTCGGAAAGCGAGAGGTGCTTCTCGAGCGACTGCGCATTTTTCGAGGCGGGGGCGTCGCCCGCGGTGCTCTGACTGGCCATGCGGCGGACGGCATCCAGAAGCTGCGCTTTTCCGTTGGCATTCACCGCGAGCGTCAGACAGAGTTTTTCAGTAACGATGGAAAGTTCGGCGGCTTTGTTCAGCGCCGAGACGAGGCTTTTCATGCTGCCGTTCAGCGCGGCCGTAGACGTCGCGGCGCGCAGGCGGATGCCCCAAAGCGCCAGCGATTCGGATTCCGAATTCACGAATGTTTCAAGCATGCTGAACGCGGCCGGTGTCGCGGGACGGATATCGGGAACAAAGAGACTCAGCCAGCGAACACCGCGTTCGATGCATCCGTGCATCACCTCACGCAGGGCGTTCAAACTTTCCACCGGACTGGACGCGCGGCACGTGCGCCCGCTGTCAACGACGATGGCGAGGTGGCGCGGTGAGCGCGCGGGCGCCGGCGCGCTGACCGGTGCCGGCGCGAGCAGGTGAATGCTGGGGCGGACGTCGAGGGTGAAGGGAGCAGGCGATGAGAGCGGTGGCAGCATGAACGTTTTTCCGTTGATGAACATGAGATTATTTGGCGCGCGCGGCGCGCACCAGCATCTCCAGTTGGTCGAGATAATTCGCGAACGCCTTGCGTCCGGTGGCACTGAGTTGAATGGTCGTGCTGCTGTTGCGTCCGGCGCCTTCTTTTTCACGTTGAATGAGCTCGGCTTCCTCCAGCGTGCGCAGATGAGCCATCAAATTTCCATCGGTTAGCGCCAGCATGTCGCGCAGATCGGAGAATGAGACGCTGGGCTGAGCGGTGGTGAAGAGCGCGGTGAGAATCTGCAGGCGCGTGCGTTCATGAATGAGCGGGTCGAGCTGCACGACGTCGGCGCGGGGCCGCGATTTTATAGAGGTGGGCGGCGCTTGCGGCCGCGTGCGGGATAGGCTTGGATTTTTCATTTCCTGTACCTCGCCAGAACCACGCCACCGAAGATGAAATGCAATCCGCCAAAGCCGAGACCGAGAAAGAGCGTCGCCTGCTGCGGCACCAGCCAGGCGCAGAGTCCCAGCAGCATGAAGCCGACTCCGAGCACGCGCAGGAAACGCGGCGCAAAAAAACTGACAGCCCAGAGTCCGCACCCGTAGAACAGCAGCCATAGACCCGACAGTAAATCAAAGCGCTCCGTTTGGATAAAAACGATACTTCCCAAAAAACCCGCGAGTCCCGGGCCGAGCAGCGATGCAAATGCCGTGCGAGCGATCGGCGTCCAGACCGCTTCGCCGCGCTGTTTGGCTTTGAGCATGGTCAGAAAAAATTGCGAGGTGCCAGCGACCAGAAGAACCACGGTCCAGACCGACACGAAGCGGATGCCGTCTTGCGGACGCGCGCCGTTGAAGGTCGCATAGGCACCGCAGCCGCCGCTGCCTATAAGCGCGGCGACGCCGGCAATGAAGCCGGAGAGCGCGGAGAAGGTCGAGTAGCGCGTGGTCCGGTCAATCACCGAACGGATTTCCACCAGAGCGCGCAGGGCTTGATCCTGTGCCAGCGGAGTCGGAAGCAACACGTAAATTTCCTCCACAGCGTGAAAGTAACAACACTTTCACTTTGTAGTGCAAAGTAATAGCGGCAGTGTGGCCGGAAGTCAACACTTAATGATTTGGGATTTTCAGTCGGCGGGTGTGCCAAGACGCCAAGGGCGCCCACGGATCGGACAATTCCATTTTTGTAATCGAACTGCCGCGCATGAACGACCCGCGGCAGTTCGTCAGGCACCCTATTAGCGGTTGCGGCCGGTGATCTGGCCGGAGTCGGCGTTCTTGGACACTTTGAAGCTGACGGGAGCGAGCGTTTCGTAGGCGACGCCGTCGAAGACGATGCCGATCTGGATGGAGCGCGAGGCGGCTTTCAATTTCGTTTCGTCGGCGCGCAGGGCGGAGACGATGCCTTCGGTGTCAAAGCCGGCATCGACCATGTTCGTGAAACTCATGGTGATGGAAAGCTTGGCGGTGGTTTTCGGCGCCTTGGGAAACGAAATTTTGGCCTTGGTAATGCGGCCGTTGGCGGCGGTGGCTCTGCCTTTTTCGTCGATGATGATGGAATCCACAACGTTGCCGATCGCCACGGTCATTTTGTTTCCACCGGCTTTGGCGGGATTAAAATCGGTGGGCAGTTCAATTTCGCCGCTGAAATCCACCTTGTCGGCTTTGGTTTTCGGGAAGACGAATTTTCCGCCGAGCTTCTTCACTTTGATTTCGCTGCTGGACGGTTCGACGCGCGCGGAATCGCCGGTCTGGCGCGAACTGACCGCGATGGTTTTGCGGACTTTGCCGCGTTCGACTCCGGCCGCATTTTTAGCGACGCTCCGGGCGATGGAAATTCCGGGCTGTGAAAACGCGCGGGTGGGAATGAGGCCTTCGACTTCGCCTTCGCGGCCGAGCGAATCGTCGAACGTCGTTGTCGCGGTGGTCGCGCCGCTGACCTGTGAAATATTCAGTTTTAACGTGGCCACGCCCGTATCGCTGACTTTGGCATTCGACGCCATTTTATCGATGGGATTGACCTGGGTGCCTTTGCCGATGATCACGAAAATCTGCGTCGTGGCGGAAGCGCCGCCATCCACGCCCAAGGAGAGAGTCGCGGTGAAAACGCCGTCGGTCGCGTAGCTGTGTTGGACGGCGTCTTTCAAGCTGGTTTTGATGGACGAGCCGGAGAGTTGTTCACTGCTGCCGTCGCCGAAATCCAGCGTGCCGAAGGAAAGGCCGCCGGAGAGTGTTGCGGCGCCGGTGAAGGCGACGGCTGTGCCGGCCACGCCGGGATTGGGCGTGACGATGAATTCAGAAATTTCGGCTTTGGATTTGGACGTTTCACCGCCGGTGGATGATGTCGCAAGCGTGCCGAAGAGGCCGGAGACGCCTTGTTGCGCGGTGTAGGTATCAGAGAACGAATTCGCATAAAAATTGCCGTCGAAAACGAGCTCCACGACGACCGTGCGTTGCGCCGCGGTGACGGTTTCGCTGATGAGTGCTTCGTCGGTGTAGGCCTGGGCGAAGCTGCCATTGGGCAGATCCAAGGCGAAGGTGGGGGCGGACACACTTTTCGCATCGACCGAAAATCCGGCGGGATCGTTGGACACGCCTTTGGAATCCAGAGTGAAGACGCGAATCACCCCCGAGATATTAATGAGCACCTTCTTGCCGCTGAGCGCGGCGAGGCTTTCGATGGGTTGCAATGTTCCGCGAACCGTGATCTTGTCCTGACCGGTGCTCGCGAAATTTAGTGAAATGCCCACGTTGGAAAGCGTTAGTGGATCCGCCGGTCCCAGCGCCGCGCCGGGCGTATCGGCGGAATTATTGGGATCGGAACCGACGCCCCGTTCGAACTCGTCGGAGAAGCCGTCCGTGTCGGAATCGAGGGCGAACGCGGAGGCGCAAGCGAGCGCGCAAAAGCAGAACAGCAGGCGGGCGTAATTCATGGACAACTCCTTGATGGATAACAAAGGGCGTATAATTTTCTCGATTTTAGTGCGGACTCAGCGGTTGCCAAGTGCGGGTTATCAAAATGTGGAGAGATAAGTTGCGAGCGGTTCTCTAGTAAAGAAATGGGACACGTGTTGCCAGCGGCAGGCAGGAAGCCTGCGGTACATTACGGCAGGGCGTCAGTCCAGGATGGGATGCCGATGAGTGGGAGCGCGAACTGGAAGGCGCTGTCGCGTTCGGGGGTGTCGGCGAGCCGGAAGACATCGTACATTTTTTTCCTGGCCAGCGGCGTGGCGACGGATTGCGGGTCGCGCGTCCAGAGCCCCAGACGCAGGGGCCGTCGAGGCAGGGATCGGCGCCGGAGATCTGCAAGGCGAGGCCTTCGGGGGTTGGCTTGGCATCGCTGATGTGATGGAGGGGGGTCCAGCCGGCGGGTTGAGCGGTTCGGGTGAAATCATGGCGGGCGACGAGGGGCGCGGACTCTTCGGCGTGCGCGAGGAAGAGGACTGCGGCGAGGAGACAATAAAGGAGGAGGAGCGCGCGCATGAATGAATCCGGTTAAGGTGACAGGACGATAACCGGCGTCGGCGATAGTGGGGAACTCTATTTTGGATTATTCAGTCCGAAGCCCGACCGTAAGGGAGGGTCTTGTTTTGATTGCAGGCCGCGCCGGAACCCTCCCTGACGGTCGGGCTTCGGATCAAAGGAGCGCTTGGACTTGCTGGATGCGTTCATTCAGGCGGGCGGGATTTTTTTCGACGAGGGTGATGTGGCCGAGCTTGCGGCCGGGCGCGGCGGATTTTCCGTAGAGATGCAGATGCGCGCCGGGAATGGCGAGAACTTTCTGCGGGTCGGGAGAACTGCCGATGAGGTTGAGCATCGCGGACGGGTGCAGCGCGTGCGAAAGGCCGAGCGGCAGGCCGAGCCCGGCGCGGAGATGGTTTTCGAACTGGCTGGTTTCGGAGCCTTCAATGGTCCAGTGGCCGGAGTTGTGGACGCGCGTGGCCATCTCGTTGACGAGCAGGCGGCCTTGATACTGGAACAATTCAATGGTCAGAATGCCGACGTAATTAAAGGAGTCGAAAATGCGCCGCGCGCAGTTTTCGGCTTGCGCTTGAAGTTCGGGGCTCAAGTGCGGCGCGGGGGCCAGCGTCAGGCGCAAGATGCCGTCGCGGTGGTGGTTTTCAACGAGCGGGTAGAAGGTGGTTTCACCCTCGCGGCTGCGCGCGGCGACCAGAGACAGTTCGCGCTCAAAAGGGACGAAGCCTTCGAGGATCAGCGGCGAGGAGCCGAGAGATTCCCAGGCGCGATCCACGTCGCGAGCCGTTCTCGCCAAGGCCTGGCCTTTGCCGTCGTAGCCGCTGCGGCGGGTCTTCAAAATCGCGGGGAGGCCGAGCTGCCTGATCGCGGCGTCGAGATCGGCGCGCGTATCCACTGCCGCGAACGGCGCGGTGGGAATGGCGAGCGCTTTGAAAAAGGTTTTCTGCGTCAGGCGGTCCTGCGCCACATCGAGGACATCGGGCGGCGGAAAAAAGGCGTGCGACTTGGCTAGAAATTGTGCCGACGACGCGGGCACGTTTTCGAATTCGTAGGTGATGATGTCGAGGCCTTCGGCGAAACGCGCGAGCACTTTTTCGTCGTCGTAGCGCGCGGTGACGCGGTCGGCGAGGTCATCGACGGGGGCGTCCTGAACGCTTTCGAGAAAGCGGAATTTCAGGCCGAGCGGGTAACCGGCCAGAGCCATCATGCGGCCAAGCTGTCCGCCGCCGAGAACACCGATATGCATTTCACTCTCCAACGGTTAACAGCAACGGCAAGAAATCTACCACAGAGGGCACAGAGGACACGGAGGAGGGAAAAGAATTTTGGATTTTGGATTGCAAGACTTGCGATCCATCCGTCAATTCCTTCTGTCCTCCGTGCCCTCTGTGCCCTCTGTGTCCTCCGTGGTCGGAATGGTTTTTAAGTGCCTTCGCGGGGGTCGGGATGATCCAGGACTGTTTTGGTCTGTGCGGCGCGGTAACGCAGCAGCGCGGCTTTGATGTCGGGATATTTATTGCCGAGAATGGCGGCGGCCAGCAGCGCGGCGTTGACGGCGCCGGCTTTGCCGATGGCCAGCGTGGCGACGGGAATTCCGGCGGGCATCTGGACGATGGAGAGCAGCGAATCGACGCCGTTGAGAACTTTGGATTGGACCGGAACGCCGAGCACCGGGAGGGCGGTTTTTGCGGCGGCCATGCCCGGCAGGTGCGCCGCGCCGCCCGCGCCGGCGATGATGACTTCAAGGCCGCGGGAATCGGCGGCAGCGGCATATTCAAAGAGCAGATCAGGGGTGCGGTGCGCGGAGACGACGCGGGTCTCGTAGGGGATGGAGAGCGCTTCGAGAGTCTGCACGGTATGCGATAGCGTCTCCCAATCGGACTTGGAGCCCATGATGACGCCGACGAGTGGCTGCATGAAAACGGTTCCTCCTGAGGACGGCAATTTACCATAAACGGATTTTTACGACATGCAATCTAGTGGTTCGTCAGGACTGAATTGACGGGTGGGTTGAGTGGATTTTTGCCGTGATCGAGGCGCCAGCATCGGAGCATATCAGTCCGATATGTGACGATGCTGGCAACGAAGAGCACGGCAA
>Ga0163144_10012908_pt1 | contig 17478 bp, 9 predicted proteins | sample OliLak19BULKMAT1_FD_123175 | JGI IMG/M metagenome (GOLD analysis project Ga0163144, IMG submission 123175) | Freshwater microbial mat bacterial communities from Lake Vanda, McMurdo Dry Valleys, Antarctica - Oligotrophic Lake LV.19.BULKMAT1 | ecosystem: Environmental > Aquatic > Freshwater > Lake...
CTGCTGCAGCGCACGCTGTCCCGGTGAAAGATTCGTTGCTGGCGGCGTCCTCGGTTGCCCCGGTCCAGCTGAATAGCCTGCAGGATCTTCTCCTGCGTTGCCGCGCTCAGCTCCGGCCAGACCTCCTGCGGCCCCGCCGCGTGAACGACCGGAGTCATTCCCGGCGTAAAGGACGCCGGCCGGCAGCCATTACGACGCACCCGAACAGCCGGCACGTCACCTTTCCGGAGCACTGCCGCCGGCAGGGGCTCCCGTGTGCGCTCGAGCTTCCCGGCTGGACCAGAGAAGCAAAGTTCCGCGCCGTGGGCAACGGTGTCCCGCTTTGCATCGGCCGTTGCGGCCGATTAGTCACCGGCATTCACCGCAGCAATCGGTCACCACTGCTGGACGAGGATTCGGAACCAAACATCACGCTGGCCACTGTGACCCGACTCGCTGAAGCGATGCACTGCCGGGTGAATGTGTCCCTGGAGCCGACGCCGTGAGCAACAAATGCCTCGTCCGGATCCGTCGGCGAGTGTGTGTTGTTCGACCGCGGATAACGCGGATGGCACGGATAAAACGCAGAGCGTGCGCCTACGTTCCCTGCTGCGCCCCGTGCGGCTTCCTCGGTGCATTGATCGTCCGTCGCGGCCAAAAGCCGCCTGAGACTTCCCTGGACAGCCTCCAATTGTCGGAAGGCCAGCTGCTGCAGCGCACGTTGTTTCCAATTCACAGCTCTTCCTTCAACGGTTCGTCGCGGCTGACTGACTCCCTGACGAGCGCCAGAATCCTCCCGCGGGTCTCTGCGGACAATGTCGGCCAGGCGTCGAAGACGACGTTTAATTCGCGATCCGCCTCAGTGGGGCCGCCAGCGGGGCCAGGAGAGGCCTCTGACTGCGTCTCGCCTGCGTTCTGGCGATTTGGTTCGAGTCCCTCAGCGCCCATCCAGAGTCACCCGACTCTGCATTCAAAAACCCCGGAAAAACGGCCTCTTTGCCGCGTTTTCCGGGGTTTTTTAGTGGGTACGAGTCCTGCGCTGCAGTCTCCTCGTTTCGGACAATTTCGGTCGGTTTTTGACCTGATTGCAGCGCGATTGCAGCGCGCTGCAGCGTGTTTGTATGGGGTGGAATCGGTGGGCGGCATAGGTCAGTGTCGACCGAAGGCGAACCCGATTGAACCGCAGCGCGGGCCATGTGGTCTTCGGTCACTTGCAGGTAGTGTTGTTTCGCCACGGCTTCGGAGTTCCCGATCCACTCGCAGACAACGTGAATGGGGAACGATGCACACAGCTCCGTTTTGCGCGTGCTGCGCAGGTTCTGCCACAGCTTCAGCCATTGCTCCAGCCCGGCGGCCATGATGACGCGCTCCAACTGCCGGCACAGGACAGGCGGTGAGTTGCGATGCCGGACAATGACGAATTCCAACGGCTTCGCGTCTGGTTCATCCTGCAGCCGTTCAGCTTCATCCCAAGTGGAATTCAGAAACGGGCGCAGTTTCGGGAAGATGGGAACAACGCCGTCGATTGTTCTCGAAGGTCCTCAGACTGCAGCAGAATTGCGACCACGACGCCAGCCAATGCGAATCCGGAAAACAGAGCATTCACGGCACCGAAAGAATCCCCAGCCGTTCCAGCGTTGTTTGTAAACCACCACTGAATCGACGCGGTGATACCCGCCCAAAAGACGAGCAGTACGGCTGTAAGCACCAGGGTAATACGCGGCAACTTCTTGCGAATTCCGAACTGTTCTGGTTCGCCCATGTTGTTTTCTGTTTTCACTTCGATCGAAGACCGGCTTTTGAAATCACAGATCCACAACAACCACTCGAACGACTTTGCCAAGGGCAGCGGCGTACTTCTGCAGAGTCTCAAAGTCCGGCGTGTTCTTGTGGTTCTCCAGCCGAGACAGATTCCCGCGCTGAATGCCGGCGGTTTCTTCCAGCGAGCGCAGAGTGATGCCCTGCGATTCTCGAACCGACTTCAGCAGATCAACCGCGGAATCGAACTCCGCCTGCCCCCGTAACTGATCGACGATCGGATTCCAGAACGTTCGTTCCTGGTCAATGTCCGTCTCAGCAACGGCGGCTTGCCATCGCTTCCGTTCTTCGACCGTTGGTGGTCGAGTGGCGCTTGTGGGTTTCATGGCTGTTCCTCATGGTTGCCCAAATGATAATTGCGGCCATGCTGTCGGTACAGACTGCAGCTCTTCGTTTCAGCGCCGTTGAACCCAGAAAACTCTGCGGGTTCTTCCCCGGAACAGTCCGGCGCGCGGGTTCCACATGGCACAAAACGGGCGCGGACGGGGTTCCGCGGAACGCTATTCCTTCCTTCCTTCCTTCCTTCCTTCCTTCCTTCCTCTCGACCGGTGGGCGTAGGCGGGCAGAAATGTCTGCCGATCGAAAGACGGATACCGCGGTCCCGGCGCACGTTTTCAGGTTCAACGACAAATGAAGTGCGCGGAGGAGGACTGGTGTTTAAACCACGAATGGACGCGAATCCACACGAATAGCGGCAGTGATTCAGTGTGGGTTCATTTCGAATGACACGATCAACCGACGCGGGCTCTGAAGTCATGGCCAGAAAACAAGTCCATTTGCTGTTTGTTTGACCTTATTCGCGTTCATTCGCGTCCATTCGCGGTTCAGATCTGTTTTCCATTAATGCTTCCAAAGTTGTTGACGACCCGATCTGTCCTCCGTTCGCCTTCACCGAATAATTCCCTGGATTCTGTACTGCGCACTTCGTTTCACAATGAACCCTTTCGCCTGCGTTCTGGTGCTTTCGTTGCCACTAAAGTTGCCACCGCCTTTTGTGGCTCAGACCTGACGGCTTTCGCAAAATGGTCATCAGTCACTTGCAGGTAGTGGCGCTTCGCGATCGCCTCGGAATTTCCCAGCCAATCTCTACCAGCGTTGCCACTTTGCAAAGTCCCGCGACGTCTGCATATTCAGCTTCGGGAACGTTGCCTTTAGATCCGGGTCTTCACCGGGGAATTCATCGTCATCCTCTGCCGGAAACTCAGACTTTCAGCCATGCCACGTAAGCGTCGTCGTCATTTTCAATCGTAATCATGTCGTCATGGTCCAACTGTAAGCCTGACTCTGCGTGTCGAATGTTGACCAGTTCATTCTGTGCAATTGGTGTATGAATATGAAGCCGCTCCAACTCCACCTTCTCGATGATTGCGACTCGCCGATATCGTTTGAATGGATTCTGCCGGGACATGGGCAGCGGGTTCGATTGCCGTCGGCTATAGTGTCTGAGCAGATGACTAGGCTTGTTGAGCGATTGTAAATTGCCAAGTGCCGGATGAGTATGAGTTCAACGGCCACGATCAGGCTGGATCAATCTGTTTTGCTGTGGACTCTCAATGAAAACAGTTCTCTTTCTCTGCACCGGAAACTATTACCGCAGCCGATATGCTGAAATCCTCTTCAACTCAAAGGCCAGGGAGATTGGCTTGCAGTGGAGGGCTACTTCCAGAGGGCTCGCTCCCGATCCGCGAAATCCCGGCCCAATGTCACGTGATACGATCGCGGCGCTGCAGAAACAGAGCATCTCTGTTGAAGACCATCTGCGGCGTCCATTGAAAGTGACCGCCACGGACTTTGAATCGAACGATTATGTTGTTGCGGTGAAGGAAGCTGAACATCGCCCCATGATTCTGCGACACTTTCCGCACTGGCTGACAAAAGTCGAATTCTGGCACGTCCACGATCTGGACTGCTGCGGCCCGGATGAAGCGATTCCACATCTGGATCAGGAAGTGGCAGCATTGGTGTCGAGGCTCGGCAAGGCGATTCGTGAACCATCGACTTGATTTATATGTCTGATCAAAGAGCCCATCCTCGCTAACGGTGGCGACGTTACACTTCGGCTTTCAGAAAACGGTGACTGATGACAACTCCATCGAGGGACGCAGGAGTGCGGAGGTACACTTCAGCTGCATTCCGGCATCAGTCCAGCACAGCGTTAGCGTTGAACTGGAATATCCGCAGGCCTGGAAGCGAACGCGGGCAATGTTAGTGAACGCCGCCGGAATGGCAGGGCACGCTGCACTTCCGACCGCCGAATTTCACAGTCGCTCCGACGAGTATCATGTCGACGGCAGTCGTGCTCTGGATCGACGTGCCGGGGACCGAGCCGGCTGGCAGCACGATCGGACCGCTGATCGAGTTCTCAAAGCCGTGAGCGTACGCCATGGACAGCGAGAAAGCTTCCGTCACGTGGTACGACGCTCCGGCATAAAGAGTATGTTCGATGGTGAGGGGCGAAGCGACGTTGGCCGCCGTCTGACTGTCGCGGATCGGGTTCTCGCTCCAGCTATAACCCAATCTCACCGACATCGCGTCTGTCATCTGGTACTGAGCCCCCAACGCAACTGCGAGGATACTTTCGAAGCCGACGCCTTGCAACGCCCCCGTCGGAGCGAAACCGGATTCGCCGAAGCCGTTCGTGTTTTCGAAGTCAAGGTATCTCAGGTCCGCAGCCAGTAACCAGCGCTCGAAGCCTTTGTAGGATGTGCCCACCGACACGATTGCCGGGAGATTCAGACTGATTTCGGCAGTGCGAGGCTGGCCGAGTTCGTCGGTGGTGTTAAATCGGTACGATTGAAACCATTGGGGACTCTTGTAAGCCGAACCAAAGCCCCAGTCGCCTGCCTTGTAATAGGCTCCGAGGTTGAAGCCGCCGCCCCATGCAGAGCGTGAATGAGTTCCCGATGGGTAAGTTGCAAACCCGTCACCGTTGGCATCGTCCGGAGCCGCGAACACGGCCGGGTCGAACTGCAGCATGCCGATATCCAGCAGCGGACTGACCGAAAGCGAGAATTGGTCATTTACGTCATAGACCAATGCTGGAGCGATTTGCAGAACCTGGTACTGCGAGAAGATCGGCCCGAATCCCAGCCCGTTCGGCGCGGGTGCGGTGAGCACAGGATTCGTCGTACTTCCGCCGTAGTTCAGGCCGAAGCCAGCTGCTGCGAACACACCCAGACCGTAAGTGAATGGCGACTCTTCCGGACGATAAGCCAGAGCCATTGTCGGCATCGCAAACACCGCGTCTTCATTCCCGGTTGTACCCGCCAGATCAACCGGAGGAACACCCGGCCCGAAGGTATTGGCCGGCACGCTCGACGACAGGCTCGTATGCGGGAACAGCAACTCTGCACCGACGTCGAGTTGAGAACTTTCCAGACCCGAGAGAGTTGCCGGGTTCCAAAACAATGCACCACTCGCCGACAAGGGTGCGGCCGTTGAAGCTCCCCCCATCGATCGATTGATCGGGCCGGCCCCGGAAAGCATGGGGCCGAACTGCGCCGCAGCTGGCGTTGCGGCGATGGTGAGTACCCACGCAACCAGCAGACACGTTTTTCCGCCAACCGCAGTTGTACAGGGCTTCAACATCGACTGATCCTTGCATAGGAGTTGCAGCAACTCTGCGGGATGTATCGACGTTAGTGGATATGAAATTTGAAACGGTCGCAATCGTGCGCTGACTTCGCGGCAGCATTAACGGGAGATCCTGCAATTGCTGCGTAACCGAAAAAGTCCAGCACACGTGGTGTCGAGCGCAGCACCGCCGTCCAGGTCAGCGCCTCTGCACCCTGATAGACAGCAGAGATCGACGCCACCGCGTCCAAATTTGTATTAGCCAGTGGGTATATTTCCCCAGGGGAAAGTCCTCCAGCGACCAGCCGGCATTCATCGAATAGATTCCTGCAGCACTACGGAATGTAAGAAAACAGCTCCAGTGCCAGATTCCGCTGCAGTGTTCGAGCCTGACTGGCGCGGGAACAAACACACTCCGCAGCATGAAAATAGACGCGAAAGGAGTCAGATCGCGGCCAGTCGACATTCATAAAGCAGCTCATGGCCGTGCGACAGAAAATGAATATGTGTTCAGCACTGCATCGTTCTCTTCCAGGTAGTCGGCAGCCGAGATCGTCTCCACAAAACTGAATCCAAGGGCCTCGAGCCAGGCCGATGGATCGTCGGCCCCGAAGATGAAGGATTCACCGAGCGAATCCATGCCTTCAAGGAAGCTTGCAATTCGCCGATTGTTTGTCCGACCACTGACCACTGCGGTATTCACAAAATCGGCCCAGACGCAGCTCAGAGGATGTTGCAGCAATTTCCGAAATGCACTGAACAGTCTCTGGTTCTCAGCTTCAGAGAAATACATCGAGCAACCTTCGAAGACGATTACAGTCGGAACAGTAGAATCAAATCGCGGATGCTGTCCGATCAACCGGGCAATGTCGTCGACTTTAAAATCTGCGCTCAGCAGCACGCGCTGGTCGCTGAATTCCTGCGAAAGCAATTTGGTCACGCGCTGGCGCTCTGCAATCATTTCAGGCAGATCCACTTCGAAGAACGTTACGTCCGGGAAATGCGCAGCATGCTGAATAGACCGCATATCCAGGCCGGCGCCTGCAAGGATCACTTGCCGGAGGTTGGGGATCTCCCGGATCAACTCGTCAATATGCTGCGTGCGAGTCAGCACCATGTCTTTCAACTGAGGAAGAGTCTCCTGCAGGTGATTGGCCAGAAGTTCGCCGTGAGGACCAGCGACGAGACTCGCGTGCGGGCAATGAGTCCTGAGTTTCGGATGCAAAGACAACTGCGCACGAAGACCAGCAATCATCCGCGCTGACGACTTCAGCCTGTGGCTGAAGAGCGTCGATCTGGCGGGCTTTGCTGCCGTCGGACTGAGCTGAATCGTCGGTTGAGCAAAGTATTTCATCTCTGCCTCAGCAGTCAGCTCGCCATTGGAATGGAACTGAATCTGGAGAGATGCCAGAACCCGATTTCCGCGGAAATAGCGCTTTTGGATTTCTTCCGCCTGAGCGGGATCGATGAGGCAGGTTCCAGTGAGGTGCCCGGTGCTGGGGCTCTTATATCTCACGTTCATGCCAGCCAGCCAAAGAGATGCAGAGACGTTTTCACGACACTGATGAATTCCCGCCAGCGGTACCCCTCTGAGCAATGTGGCCAGAGCCAGTCCACCGGTGTAGTCGGCGGAAAGGGACATCAGCGCAGCCTGATGTGTCCCGTGCTGATTGGTGGTGGCCTTGTTGAGCGGCAACAGCGTCTCACAATAACCTTCATCCACTCTGGTAACCTGCCAGTCCGACTGCTCAAGTACCGGGATCGAGGCCCTTAACAGGGAGGTCATCAGTCCGGGGTTTACTCGCTCCTGATAATCCTCTTCCCATGTAATACTGAATTCATGAGGTGCCTGCTGCGCTAATGAAGTCACTGGAGTCATTCCTGTATGCGACGGTCGAAGGGATAAGACCGTCGGTCAGGATAGTGACAGTGCTCAGGCAACTCAATAACAGGGCTGCTGGGCCGAATTCCGACTCGATTATGTCAGGTAGGAGTACGAGCACTAGTGGGTAGGAACTACGAGCAGGAAATGGCCTGGACTACAGCCACGTTAGGCGAGATGCAGGCGAATCAGGCAAGATGCGCGAGTGAAACTGCGGGGTTCAGCGAACTTATCCGGATTATTGCGGCATTCGAATAAATTCTAAAGTTCGCCGACCGTAAGGCGAGGGACGATAGTACTGAACCATCACCATGCGGTGTGCCCCGCGCCTTTTTCGGCTGGCAAACGAAGCGGTCGCTGCTGTGACGGGTGAACCGGGGCCGGAACGGACTGATGCCGCGGTCTGCGGATTGGGCCCAGCAACGTGTCATCGCACGGAGACAGGACGTTGCGATTCGCGCAGCAGTTTGTCGACGGTGACTCCGAGATCCGCCCAGATGATCCTGGAAACTGCGAAGTTCTGAGTCGCGGCCGAATCCAGCAGTTTCAGGCCGAATTCAGTGAGTCCTGGAAGTCCGACCGTTCCACCAGTCCCCTTCAGCCAATGCGCCAGCTCGGACAGCCGTAGCCCGTCGGCTTTCTGGATAGCCAGCAGAATCTCTGGCATTGCATCAGCAAGTTTCCGAACGAACCGAGTTGCGAAATCACGGAAAACGGCGTCCTCCGGAAGTGTAATTTCATGGCGGACGCATGTGTTGCGGTCGTTGTGAGCCGGGCTTTCCCCGGTCGAATTCACCTGACGTCGGAATTGTGCAATTGGCTGTCCGGCATCACGTGTCGTGACTGGCTCCTCCATCGACAATTCCAGTTGCTCGGCAACTCCGCGAAGCAAATCTGCAATTGAGATTGGTTTTGTAAGGTATCCGGTGCAACCTGCTTGCTGACATTTTTGCTTGTCCTCCTCCGTCCCGTTTGCGGTAATCGCGACAATCGGGATCTTGACTCCGGCTGTCCGCAGCATCTGTGTGGCTGTGTAACCATTCATCACCGGCATCTGCATATCCATCAGAACGAGATCGAAGGAATCTCGCTGCATGAGTTGCAATGCTTCCTGCCCGTTGCCGGCGAGACAACATTCCGCTCGGGTGCGACGCAGGACATGTGCAAAGAACTCGCGATTTGCTTCGACATCGTCTGTGATCAGAATCCGGAACCCTGCCAGGTTGAGAGACAACCGAGCGTCCGCCACTGGTGCAACCAGCGTTGAATCCGCGTCCTGCGGGTTCAGCAATCTAACCCCGTCAAGCGGGCCAGTTGAGATGGTGATCATGAACGTGCTGCCGAAGCCCGGTTCACTTGTCAGATCAATGTCTCCACCCAAAGCCTGAGCCAGTTTGCGGCTGATCGGCAGACCCAAACCGGTCCCGCCGAACCGCCGCGCCACGGTTTCATCCGCCTGTTTGAAAGGTTGGAACACATCATTCTGCGCGGCGAGATCAATGCCTGACCCGGTATCCTGGACGTAGATCAGCAGTTTGTTGTGATTGATGTTTGTGTCGACAATCAGATCGACACTTCCTTCAGCCGTGAATTTGATCGCGTTGCCAATCAGGTTTGTGAGGATCTGTCGCAAGCGCGTCGGGTCGGTCAGAATTCTCTCCGGTACCTTTCCGGTGACCTTCAGCGAAAGCTTCAGATCTTTGGCAATGGCCCGGGATTGAAGTGACGACAGTACGTCGTAGATCAGAGCGTATGGTGAACACTCCAGCACTTCGATCGTCAGATGGCCTGCCTCGATCCTGGAGAGATCGAGCAGATCATTGAGCAGCCGATGCAGATGATTGCCATTGCTGAGCACTCGCTGCAAATGAGCGGATTGTTCCGGCAGCAAGGGGGCATCGCCGTGAAGCAGTAGTTCGGTAAAGCCCAGCACCGCTCCGATCGGAGTGCGGATTTCGTGACTCATGTGCGCCAGAAAATCGCTCTTTGCCCGACTGGCACTCTCTGCCGCGTCACGCGCTGCGGCGAGCTGGGTTTGTACTCTGCGGAGGCTGTCCGCTGTTTCTGAGAGTTCAGCGGACCGGGCCTCTACAATCGCCGTGCGTTCTTCCACGATCACTTCAAGATTCGCATTCAGTTCCTGGAGGCTGCGGAATCCTTCAGCGTTCTCCAGCGCAGCTCCGGCAATCGTAGTCAGATATCTGGCGATTCGAAGCTCGTTGGGGCCAAACAGATCCCGCACCTCAGAGTTACCGATCACAAGACACGCCGACGCTCTTGCGCGCACGACAATCGGGCAGGCCATCAGCGATCGGAACTCGGATCCGCCGGCAATTGCGGCAAAGGCATCCTGGGTCCGCAGTGACGTCAGAGCGGTTGCTCTGATCGGTTCTGAGACGGTAACCGGCTGGCCGCATTCATCGACTCGAATGATTTCGCAATGATTGCTTCGCAGCAGTCGGCGGGCTGCCTCGGCAGCCGTATCAAAGATCATGACAGGATCAATTGCTGAGGCGATCTTCCGTCCTGATTCCAGCAGCGAATCAAAACGATCCGCCAGCGACAACGAAGAGAACATCCTTTGCGGAAGCTGCTCACTTCGAAACGCCGAGTGGCGGCGTTCAACGTGCTCCAAGGCCTGGACCGCCATACGGCAGCCCATTTCCACCCGAAGCTTCTGAAGCAGGACTTCGCTCTGAATCACTTCGTATTCAGCCGATTGACTCTTCGCAATCTGCACGCTCTTCGACAGCAGAAAGATGGCCCTGCGATTGCAGTTCAGAAATACGTGTGCCCAGGCATATTCACGGAGCGCATGGGGAAGTTCATTTCGAAATCGCAGGGCAATCAAGACCGCTTTGCGAGCCGCTCTCCGATGATTCTTAAGAATTGTCCGTCGGGGGGTGCGAGTGAGGGGTGATTTTTCTTCAAGAAAGCACCTCAGCGCCGTGGCTTTCCAGGCAAAGAGCGGCGAAGTATATGTATTCGAGATTCCTGCGCCGCGCGCTGCTTTGATTCCCTGTGCCAGAACTTCGGCAGCCTCTTCAAACCGCTGTTCGGCTATCAGACAGATTCCTTTGGCGAGAAGCACATGTGCCTGACCCTGGACGTCGGAACGAGGGCGATCAAGTTCACACTGCAGAAGTTTGTCCGGAAGTTCTCCGTTGGTCGCACGAGCCCAGACTTCAATAATATTGCCGCATACCTGATAGTCACCCACGGCGAGTCCCGAGTCATAGGCTTCGCGTGCCAGTTGCGCAGCTTCAGCCAATCGCCCCAGTCGATAAAGCGACGCCGCGACCTGGTACTGGGCAATGTGCTTTTCCCAGAAGTCTCCGGCCCGCTCAAGAATGCGTACGCTCCGGCGGCCGACGTTCACACATTCTTCAAATTGTGCAGCTGAATAAAGAGCAATTGCCAGACAATGCAGCGATTGTCCCTGACCCCAAATGTCATTCTGTTCGATACGGATCTGCAGTGAACGGCGACCGTAGGCAATCCCTCGCCGACTGAGCGGAATCAGGCTCATCGCAGGAGCGTGCTCGGAATACGCCTGTGCGAGTTCGGCCGTCGGCTGATAGCGTTCTGCAAGGTTCATACCTCGCAAATGCACGTGCAAGACGTCCAGTTTGCTGCGAACAAACCAATAGGCGTAAGCCAGTCGACTATGCAGCCTCCAGATCAGGCGGTCATCCACAGACGGTTCGATCCCTGTGCGTGCCAGAAACTGCCGGGGAAAAAGAGAATGCAGCGCCTGAACGACAATTTCCCGAATTGTGAAGAATGGCACCAGCCAAGGCGCCGGAAGCTTGCCGCCAAGACTCCGCAAAGCGGACTCCCATAATTCGATTGCTCGATCTTTCCGATCTTCCTTAAATGCCAGCTCACCCAGCTTAAGTGTCACCTGGGCGTGGAGTGTTGCGGAGTCCGCACACTCGATGGCGCGCTCGAAGAACGGTTCCGCTTCCTGATAGCGACCGCACAGCATCAGCACGTCGCCAAGTCCATAGAACACATTGAAATCCGGCTCCTCACACAAGGCGAAACAACTTCTCAGGGCGATTCGATACTGCTGCTCGGCGGATTCCAGCGCGTGGCTTGTTCGCGCTCGCTCGGCGGCCTCGACTGCATACTCCTTCGCAAGATCCGGTCGCCCCGACGCGTCATGGTGAAATGCGATGTCGAAAATGCGATGCGATTCGTACCGGCTCAGGAAGGAAGCAGCTCTGCAATGAATTTCAACCCGTCGCAGGGGTGTCAGCGCCTGCAGAACTGCCTCGCGAATCTGGTCGTGCATGAAGGAACAGACGCTTCCCGATGCTCGTTCCCACACGAGGTAGTTTCTGCGAGGTTCAATCAACAGTTCCAGAACCCGGTCGCGCGGAACGCCGGCCAGGTCCGCCGCCATTTCGATGGAGAAATCTTTCCCCAGGACTGCTCCCACCGACAACAGGTGCTGCGACTCAGCCGGCAAACGGAACAACCGCTGCTTCAGGACTTCCACCGCCTCGCCCGACATTTGGAGATTTCTGAGCTGTCCCTCATCGACCAGCCAACCGGAACTCGATGGTACCAGCGCACCGCCTTCGACAAGTCCTCGCAGTACCGCGGAAGCCACGAATGGGTTTCCGGTGGACATCTCCCAAACCGTCTCCAGAATCTGCGGAGGCAGACCACCGGCCATCGACACCAACAGTTGATCGTGTTGCTCCCGAACCAGAGGATCGAGATGGATCTGGGCGGTCCATGAAAAATTCTCCCGCAGTCGCTCGGCCGTCGCGTCCAGAGTACGGGTCCCGACGATCAGCAACGTATTTCGCGGATTCGTGAGATGCCAGCATTCGAGCATCGTGAGGGTAAGATCATCAGCCCATTGCATGTCATCCAGCATGATCAGCACTGGTTTGTCATGAGATCCCATCGCACCGAGAAACGTTGCCAGCGCAACTGCAATGCGTCTGTCGGACAGATTCGCCGTGCGATCGCCAGAAGCACGCAGCTCGAGTTCTGTCACGAATTCCGGGATAACGGCGGTCAATTCCCTCGCGAATTCGATCAGTTCGGATCGCAGCCGGGACTTCAAAGCAGCGTCTTGACGAATTGTCTCAATGCACTGAGAAAGGGCTCCACGGAGCGATGCCAGCGGAGCCAGTCCGATCTGATTCTGGCCCTGAGCACGCAGTACGCGGAATCCGCGAGACACGGCCATCCTTGACGTTTCCAGGAGGAGCCTTGATTTTCCGAGCCCAGAGGCGCCGGTGATAAGAATCGTGTGGCTGTTTCCCTGCCTGACAGCATCCAGTTCCGATTCGAGCAGGTGCATATCGGCGGTCCGGCCAACGAATGCTGGTTCGATCAGAGTCTCCCGACGATCCCTTGTCCCCAGAACCAGGCATTGCGGGAACTCCGCTTCCAGAATGACCTGAACCTGGCACATGTCAAAGCGGATTCCTTCGGCCGACTGATACCGATCACGTGGATGCTTCTGCAGAAGCCTCAGCACAATGTCATTCAGCGGAAGCGGTATCTGCGCGTTAATCGACGTGAGGTCAGGAACCGGCGAGGTCATATGATGAAAGACCAGATCCCCCGCGTTCGCTGCCTGGAAGGGTGTCTGGCCCGTCAGACACTCAAACAGGATAATCCCCAGGGAATAAAGGTCTGCAGACGCCCGGACATCCTCTTCCAGAGCACCCAGAGCTTCGGGTGCAGCATAAGTGGCAATTTGTTTGGCCTGATTCGCATTCTGCAGACCCTGCAGCATCATGAGCGGGCCGTAACCACCGATGACGGCTCGTAACCTCCCCTGTGATTCCTCAATAAAGATTTCGTCCGGACGCAGACAACGGCGGACAAGGCCCTGTTCGTGCAGTGCTGACAGCGCGCCAAGGACATCGTCTGCGATGCTCAGCGTTTCGGCGACGGACAGATCGGTGGACGCCATTCGATCGGCCAGTGTGCGACCTTCTGTCCAGGGACAAACAATCCGACCATTGCCGTCATCAAACTCGAAGTCCAGCGGCAGCGTCATGCGGTCCAGCGACAACGAAGCGAGTTGGGCCGTTTCATATTCCAGACGCATTCGCACAGCTGAAGGAGTGCCGGAACTAAACGACACCTCGTGGATCAGTATTCGCTCGCCGGCATCGTTTGCGGCGACGATCGTGCGACATGCTTCATCCTGATTGAGAATTGCGCAGGTTCTGTACTGAGACCAGTTTCTCGGACTTTGCTCTGACACAGGTGCACCTTCTCTGACGGGAACCAGCCGGAGCGTGTTCAGGCCGAACTGCCTGCCTGCTGCCACACGGACGACCGACCAGCGATCCGATGCGATCCGCCGGTTTCAGTATTTGCCCTTAGTCGGTGTCTGCCGAATTGATCTGCACCTGAATAATCTCGTGGCGTCGAGAAACAAATGCGTTCAGGACAGTTGGGTCGAACTGACTTCCGCTGCCGCGCTCCATGATTTCAAGACATCTGTTCAGAGGAAAAGCGGGTTTGTAGGGCCGCTTGCTGCTCAATGCGTCAAACACATCGGCGACTGCCGTGATTCGTCCCTCCAGTGGAATATCCTCACCCGCCAAACCCAATGGATAGCCATTTCCGTCCCATCTCTCATGATGAGTCAGCGCTATCCGTCGGGCCATTTCAAGAATTGGGGAGCATCCCGTATCCATGATGCGGGCACCAATCTCCGTATGATTGCGAAGCAGAGCTGCGTCCTGAACGGAAATCCGTTCCGATATCTTTTTGCCGAAGCCACAGTGTTTCTGCATCATTTCGAATTCTTCAGGTGTGAGTTTCCCTGGCTTAAGCAGGATCGTGTCCGCTATTCCAATCTTGCCGACATCGTGCAGCTGGGCGGCGGGCTCCAGAACATCCAGCTCGTACTTCGAAAAACCAAGCTGCCTTCCGATCACGCGTGCATAGCGACCCACGCGAATCACATGCTGTCCGGTATCGTCGTCCCGAAACTCAGCAGCCCGGGCAAGGCAATGGATGACATCCAGACGAGATGCTTCCAGTTCGGCTGTCCGTCGGCGAACTGCTTCCTCAAGCTCTTCAGAATGCCGGAACAGTCCATCCTGATAAGCCTTGACTCTGAGCACGTTGCCGAGTCGTGCGAGCAGTTCTTCCGGGTGAATTGGTTTGGCCAGTAAATCCGCGGCTCCTGCCCGCAACGCGATCAACTTCGTTTCACTATCCTGGCTGCCCGTCAGGATAATTACCGGCGTGCGTGCCAAAGCGGCATCGGAGCGAACGGCCTTCAGGATTTCCATGCCATTGATTCCGGGCATGTGAATATCCAGCAACACGACATCCGGCCGATGCAGTCCCATCAGCGGCAGTGCCTGCCCGGCATGATCGGTGGAAATGACATTGGAATATCCACCGATCCCCAGGTAACGTCGGAAGACGTCGATGTTCAGTGACTCGTCATCGACGATCAGAATTCGGGATTGAAGGATTTCCCTCTCACTGTCCCGGCTCAGATCGGGAGTGCAGGACACTGCCAATTCTGGTTCGGGGTTCAGGTTGATTGCGGTAAACATGACTTCATTCTCAAACCTGTGAATTGCAGAATCGGAAATGTCACCGTCGGCAGGCCAACGAACTCAAACCTGAGTGGTATTCCGTAGTGATTTTCACGCGTCCCGTCGTTCTGCGACAACGCAGCCCCTACTCTTCAGTAAGCTTGCTTTTGGAAACAACCAAGGCGTCACTTTGTTGATATTTTTCAACGATCGTTGATCAGGTAGAGCATCCAGTTCAGATTCCGCGGACAGCAACGCCCTGAGGCCACGTCGGGTTGTTCGGGTTCAGGCATTAGAGGTGGGAAAACGGCCGGGTGTTACCCCGCATCCCCGGAAAGCCTGCGGAGACGAACGATGTCGACATTGATGTGCCAGCAACTCTTCAATTAGACATTGAGTATCGCCGTCGTCGATTTGCCTGAATCCACCACGGTCTCTTCGTCTCGTTCCTGGTGCATTGAACTCCCACGCTGCCCGCGGAAACGCTGGCAAATCGAGCTGCCTCTGGCATCAAACTGCCAATATCGGCGGTGTTCGCGGCAGGATCGGCCGTGATCAGTCGCTCGAATCGACCACTGACACCGCATTCCCGCAAGACTGCGTCAACAACGCGATTCTGGCACTGCAAACGCCTGCCGCCGTTACTCGTCAACGATCCGATTCCGATCGCCGATGCTCCCGGTCGGATAGTGCGATGGTTTTATTTCGGTCCGTCTCAGTATTCCCCGAAAGTGAAGAACGAAACCATCACGAAACGTCACGAATTCTGCGACGATTCGATTCGGCAGAATCTGCCGAGTTGCCACAAGCCCGTTGTGGCCTGATGGTTATCACGCCGTCGTCTCTCCGCTGTGTGATTGGTTGACGTAACAAAACGTATTGACCCGTTTTGGCAATCCTTATAATGTCCGCTTCGTTGCGACGGAGAGGTGAAGAACTCCGGCTGTGACATCGTCAAAGCCAATCGCCCCCGGAAGCAGCTGGAGTCCTCCGCCCCCCTTGGGATTCGCTGCTTCCGGGATTTTTTTGCGCCTGCGGTGTGATGACTCATGTACGAGCGATTCACTGCGATGCAGGAGACCGATTCTGCTCCGCTGCTGTCCTCTGTGATGGAGCAGCGACAGACGCGAAATGCGCGGTGGGCAGCGCTGGCTGCGCTGGGATGGATGTTTCTGCCGCTGGTCACCGGGCGCGTCTACGTCTGCGATGATTTGCTCAATTATCATCTTCCAATACGTCAGTTCTACGCACAGTGTCTTCAGAACGGCGAAGCATTCGACTGGATGCCTGGTCTGTTCAACGGGTTCTTTTTGACGGGTTCCGGTCAGGCAGGAACGTATCATCCCTGGCATTGGTTGCTGTATCGCTGCCTGCCGCTGGAGACAGCGTTCAATCTCGAGATCCTGAGCAGCTTTCCGTTTATGCTGTTAGGAATGCAGCTCTTCCTGAAACGGCAACTGCAGCGGGGGGATGCAGCGTGGCTGGGCGCAATCGTGTTCACGTTCAGCGGCTTCTGTCTGCTGCACTTTCTTCATCCAAACGCCGTAGCTGTCGTCTCGCATATTCCATGGCTGCTGCTGGTTCACAGTGTCATTTTTCGGCGAGGCACGAACAGCAGCGGCTGGAGGATTGCGGCAGAATCCGGGATCGTCCTGTTGACAGCATCGCAGCTGCTGCTCGGCTATCCGCAGTACGTTTGGTACTCACTGCTGGCGGAAATCATCTTTTGCCTGAGCACTGCCGGGTGGTCAAGCCGCGGCTGGCGCTGTCTGCTGCTGATTGGGCTCCTGAAATCACTTGGCTTTGCCATGGGAGCCGTTCAGATTCTGCCGTCGATGGATGCGCTGGCAGAGTCGGATCGCGCTCAGATGCCTCCTGAGTACTTCTTTCAGTTTCCACTGACGCTGCCGGATATGCTGCAGTGGATCGGGCCGTTTCTGACAACGACGCGAGTCTTTAGTGCGCATACACATGAATTGGGTCTGTACTGCGGTGCTCTGCCGGTGTTGCTGGCGATTGTGGCGATCAAGGGCCTCAGAAAGCCGAATGCCGGTTTGCCGTTGCTGAGGGCGATGATTGTGCTCGGAATGATCGCTTTGTGGCTGTCGTTCGGAAAGGCCGGAGGTCTATATGTCGTGCAGACTTGGCTGCCGCTGATTGGAAAATTCCGCTGGCCGTCGCGGAGCATCGTGCTGATGCATTTTTCAGTCGCGACCCTGGCCGCGATTGGCTACACGCGGATCGTCAAGTCCGCAGAGGCGGGAGAATCTCGAATGCCGAAGTCGCTGGCCTGGACACCGTGGCTCAGTGCCGGGGCATCCATGGGAGTGTGGTTCACCTGCCGGAAAAGTATTGCCGCGCCGTGGACGCTGCTGATTATCGGTCCGATCCTGTTTGTGCTGGCTTATCAGATGCTGAAGGATCTGTCGCGAGGAAAATTCAGTGCCGGATTCATGCTGTTCGTCGTCGGCGACCTGGCGGCGTATGGTTTCACCTACGAAGCCTTGACGAAAACTGCGTCGATGGAGGAAATTCGGGCTGCGATGAATACGCCGCCGGGTATTCCGAGCGACGGGCGGATCGTCGCGGAGATTCAGATCTCGGACCGTTCGGTTGGCTTCGAAGGCAACGAACTGCTGCTGCTTGGATGGCAGCAGGCAGACGGCTATGACGGGCTGTTGCCTCAAA
>Ga0163144_10012909_pt1 | contig 17476 bp, 16 predicted proteins | sample OliLak19BULKMAT1_FD_123175 | JGI IMG/M metagenome (GOLD analysis project Ga0163144, IMG submission 123175) | Freshwater microbial mat bacterial communities from Lake Vanda, McMurdo Dry Valleys, Antarctica - Oligotrophic Lake LV.19.BULKMAT1 | ecosystem: Environmental > Aquatic > Freshwater >...
GTTTCAATGTTGTTAACAGGAGTTGTAATTGTGAGAGTAATGTCATCTTCACATTGATCACCACTGCCACCTCATTTTAGAAGGAGTGTGATTGCTTGAGACACTGTGTCACAATCAACATCCTCAGGAGTTGCTACAACTGAAATCTGATTTACAGCACCATCTCCTCCTCCAGATTGAAGGGGAATTGTTGCACTCCAAGTAGTACCATTTATAGTAGCTACAACTGTTTGGTTAGTTGTGATATTTCTAACGCTAATAGATGCTACTCCACCGCTTACCTCACCTGTCAAAGTAACAGGAGATGAAGGAACGTTTTGTCCACTTAGGTGACTAGTGATAGTCAAAGAAGTTATTGGAGCCACACATATTCCGTCTGATTCATCATCGCAAGTCGCTGAACATCCATCACCGTTTTGATTATTTCCATCGTCACACTCTTCACCTACTTGTAGAATCCCGTCTCCACAGTATGGATTACTTACTTCGTCTTCACAGGTTGAAGAACAACCATCACCGTTTTGATTATTTCCATCATCACACTCTTCACCTACTTGTACAAGTCCGTCTCCACAGAATGGATTACTTACTTCATCGAGACATTTTGCAGAACATCCGTCTCAATCTTCGTTATTTCAGTCATCACACTCTTCTACTTCTCCTGCATCATTTGGGTTTTGAACTTCTCCATCACCACAGAAGTTAGGAGTATCTACCTCGAACTGACAAGTTGAAGAACATCCGTCATTGTCGTTGTTATTTCCATCATCACACTGTTCAGTTGTTTGGTTAACAATTCCGTCTCCACAGTATGGAGCTACTACTTCGTAGATAAGGGTGATTTGAGCATGTTCAATGAAACAGAACAAATCAGAAGGCAAAGCAGTTACGATAAATGTATTTGCTCCTGCCTGAAGTGGTAGAACTACAGACCATGTTGTTCCGATAAGTGTCGCTGGGAATCCTCCTGTTGAACCACTTACTGATACGATAACCTGAGCAATACCTCCTTCTACATTACCTGTAAGAAGGACTGATGGCGTATTGATTACTTGATTATTTGTATGACTTGTTATTGCTAAGTTGATAATTGGGTCTTCACACTCCATATTGTTGTCATCACATACGTCTCCGATTCAGTCGTTGTCTCCATCAGACTGATCAGGATTATAGACTTGAGGACAGTTATCACAAACGTTTCCAAGTCCATCATTATCACTATCAAGTTGATCTGGATTTGCAATGTCTGGACAGTTATCTGTAGTATCACATACTCCATCCCCATCCGCATCCATTTCTGGTGGACAAGCATTTTCATCACATTCGTCTCCAATTCCATCACCATCAGTATCTGTTTGGTCTGGATTTGGAACGTCAGGACAGTTATCTACTTCGTCACATATTCCATCTCCATCGGGATCGGTTCCAGTAGGACACTCTTCTTCGTCTCCATTGAAATCAATTTCAAAGTCGATTGCGTAAGGCATTCCACAGTCTGGATCTGTATGGATTGCTTTGACCCATAACAACATCCCTACAGCTTCATTGTCGTCCAATGCATCCTCATTGAGAGGAAGCCACATTTCAAAATATCCATATTCATCGACTGGTATTGTATAGATAGTAAGTTCTCCTGTATTTCCTGGAGGAGTCACCACGATCATTACTGCAGATGCATCACCTACAACTTCACCATTGATAAGAACTGGATCTGTATAGGCATTACCATAAGAGTATGTCTCATTGTGGTAGATAATGATTCCAGTAACTGGATCAGTACACACCTCATCTACGAGATCAATACAATATTCATCTTCTGTATCAGTTAATCCATCACAGTTATTGTCGAATCCATCAGTACAAATCTCTCCTAAGTCACGATCAACACCATTAATGATTTGAAACAGTTCATTTACATCAGTTTGGGTTATTACTCCACTATTGTCGATATCGCAGATAGTACCTGCTGGGAAATTCTCTGGACAATAGGTAGTTTCAGCAAATCCTTCTACAGGAGTTCCATTAAGTTCTATGACCCATGCTCCAAGTAAAGTTGTATCTGTTGAATCTAATACTCCATCAGCATTATAATCGTACTGAGGATAATATGGTACACACTCTCTAATATCTTCACATCCATCATCTGTACTTCCATTACAATCATTATCTCTTCCATCTCCACAAACCTCACCGAAATCTCCACGGTCAAGAATGATCTCTTGGAAAGCCAAAGCGTCTGCATTATCAACAGAGTTATCTCCATTTAAGTCACAAATCTTTTCGTCAAATACGTCACTTGGGGGACATTCAAAGCTATCAGTACCATCCCAAGGTGTTCAAAATCCACCCCATTGTCGCAAAAAGACAATTTGGATATCATACTCGTTAACGATTCCATCATCATTGTAATCGAGATAGTCGTAATATACAGAACATTCCAAAGGCGTTGCGCCTACTGCATTACCTTGTATTCATGTATCGTCTCCTACTGGACCATCACCTTGTACAATAATATCACTAGTATCAGTAGTAACAGCTACAGGAGATTCCGAAACTTCTTGTGAGAAATTAGTATCTACTGACTCATCTACAGCATACAAGACAGAAGGTACCATACTATTCATAAGTAATCCAAGAGACATCATCCCATAGAGTCCTTTACGAACAGGTAATGAAAGATTTAAAATAGTCATGTTATTATGAGGTATAGGGTAAAAAAGCACAAAAGGTAAGAAACAAAAAATCCACAACAACGTGTTGGGTAGTGAAATATATATATGTTTTTGTTTTTGACTCTTTCAGTCGATACAACATATATAACTTTTTGTTGGAAAATGTCAAGTAGTATTTGACAATTTTTTTACAGCTCTACTTATGTTAAAAATAACATCATTCGCGTATATTCCTTAATATTACCAATATATAAGAAGGATATTTATCTTCTGCTCGATACTTGTTCTTAAGTTGCCCTTGAAATAATCAAAAATCTGTCTATATGTATATCTAGTTTTTTACTTTCGTCAATATATCGGATGGTGACTGATGAATATATCCATATCAATGAAGCGGCCGATGTATATGGGAGAACTAGGCAAACCTTTTACAACTATGTAAATAAGGGGCTTATTGAAAGTAAAAAAATTAATAACAAACTCTACCTTAAAAAAAGCGACATTGAAAAACTCGTTAACGACTATATTGAACTGCTTCCCAATGAAGGCTTTTCCTCTTACAATTCGCAAGCTAGCACTCTAAAAGACCTTTCAGATCAGCCAATTCCAGTAATTGAAGAAGAAAACGATGGCCCCGTTACCCGATATGGAATCGGTGAAGATGCGGTTCGTGACTCATGAAGCAATAAAACCCAAGGATTTAGAAGATGAGCCATCGAGAAATGAAAGTACTCTACGCTTGATTCGCTACACAACCTCCAAGACGATCTTCTACGCTTACACAAACAGTCCTATGAACTCAAAGATGAACTAAGTAATCAACTACAAACTGTCAAGAATGACCTTATGTTCGATAATAAAAATACCCTATTTGATCATGAACAAAAAGTTGCTTCAACTATACAACTACAAACCAAAGAGATTGAGCATATTCAAAACAATCTCTTCTCCTATTCTCAAACAACTACTTTACAGGCGAGAAAACTCACTTTCCGACTAGGCTATGTATGATTCGTAGCTGCAAATATAGTTGTTCTACGAGGCATCATCTTATAATTTTTTGTAAAAAAATAGCAGGAGGGGATGTCCTCCTGCAAAAAATCCCCAAAAAAAACCAAACTCTTATTTAGGTCCATTATACAAAAGAAATTTCATAATGCAATGAAAAAGCAAAGGAAGATCTTTCAATCCTTTGCTTATTATAGTATGCTATCTGTGTAAAGTAAATTCAAACTAGTCAAAACATCACACCACAGTTCAAGCGTAGTGAATACTTAGCTTTACTTAACAAAACGAAGAGTAATACTTCTATATTACTGGGTTTTTGACAGTTTTTTGACAATTATTATACAATTTTTTTACACTTTATTGATGGTGTAGACCATATAAGTCTAAGAGCGACTTCGTCCCTTACCTCAAGAGCTTTCGGCTCCTCCAGAAGATCTAGATGACGAACTGTTTCCACCTTTATACCCCCCAGAAGATCTTGATGATGAAGAAGATCAACTTCCCCCTTTATATCCTCCAGTTCCTCCAGTTCCTCCAGTTCTAGGAGTTCTTGGTGCATCTGATCTAGGTCATCCTGCGTATCCTCTGCTTCAACCGCTTCCACCTTTATATCCTCCTGAAGATCTTGATGAAGATCAACTTCCTCCTTTATATCCTCCACCACTGCTACCTCATTTCTCTTTCGATCTAGAAACTAATGATCTACCTGGCTTGCTATGGAATGCGTCTATAATAATCTCAGCTTCTGCAAAGGGGCATGTAACGAAACTAAACTCTTCCAGCACAGTGATATCAAAAATATCCTTATCCTGAACTCCAGTCTCTTCCTTGAGCCATTCTGTTAGCTTTTTCGGGTCGTATCCATGCGACTTTCAGCGTGCTATAAACAGTCTTGTCTTACCTGTATGAAGATTTTCTGTAGATGAAGATTGTACTGTTTGTATACTCTTATATCTGCTGATCTCTAATTGATCTGCAAAGGCGATCTTGAGCAAGGCAGGTAAGAGGTTTTCTGTATCACCAAGTGCTTCCATCTCTTTGGCCAAGGCGGTAAATGTTCCAAGATCTTCACTCATTGCTTGACGCAATTGTGAGAATACATGTTCTTTCTTCTGTTTGACTACGCTTTCAATAGTAGGAATCTCTTCCTTTTTGATATCAGAGTTGGTCATTCTTTTGATAAATGCTAACTTCCTATACTCTGAAGGAGTAATAAAAGTGATAGCAACTCCTTGGTTTCCGGCTCTCCCTGTTCTACCAATTCTATGAGTATAACTCTCAGGGTCTTGCGGGATATGATAGTTGATTACATGCGTAAGATTATTAACATCGATTCCTCTAGCAGCAACATCAGTCGCTACCAAGATCATTGCTTGTTTTTTCTTAAATCTTCCCAATATCCTTTCTCTTTCCTTCTGATCCATATCTCCATGGAGCGCGCTTGCTAAATAGCCTCTGCTTTGAAGGTGAGATCCTATCTCATCGCACTCTCTTTTGGTTCTACAAAAAATTATACCATAGAGCTCTTTGGTACTATCGATAATTCTACAAAGTGCTTCGAACTTATCGCGTTCATATACTTCCACATAGATCTGTTCAGTATTTCATCCAGGTAATTGCTGGCCTTCTACCTTGACCATTTCATACTCTTTCATGTACTTCTCTGCTACTTTTTTGATCGCAGCAGGCATAGTAGCTGAGAAACAAAGCATTTGTTTTTCAGGATTACACGCTTTGAGGATCTTTTCGATCTCTTCCAAGAAGCCCATATTGAGCATCTCATCTGCCTCATCCAAGACACAGTAACGAATATTCGAAAGATTTAATCTTTTCTTTTCCAAGTGATCGATCACTCTTCCTGGTGTACCAACTACCAAGTGAACTCCCTGTCTAAGGGCTTGAATCTGAGTACCCATAGCAGCTCCTCCATAAAGTAGCGCAATAGAAAGTTTTTTATTTCCTTTCAAAGAAGCAATCTCTTCCGCTACTTGAATCGCTAGTTCTCTCGTAGGAGTTAGAATAATTGCTTGTACAACGTTTTTGGTAGTGTCGATATTTTCAATCATAGGGATAGCAAAAGCTGCGGTTTTACCCGTACCTGTTGCTGCCTGACCGATAATATCTTTCGTTCATTTTAATAAAATAGGTATGCACGCTGCTTGAATTGGCGTCGCTTTGTCGAAACCTTTGCTTTCAAGAGCTGCTAAAGTTGAGGCTGAAAGCCCCATTTCTGAGAATAATGTCATAGGTTGTTATTTGAAAATAACTAAAAAAGTAGTAAACGGCTGAATTCCCTCGAGGCATACTGCCAAAAAAAATCAAGAGAAATAACGGAATCGTCCATTTAAACTAACAGTTTTAGCACTACACAGCAAGAAAACTACTATTAGATCTTGTGATCTGAAATGGTCGATTGACATATTTATAAGAATCTTTGTTCAAAATACTAGAGCTTTCCTTTAAAATCATTTCTATACCATTACACTGCAAATAATTTTAAACGAATGAAATATTCGTGTACTAAATTGTTACATACCTAATGAGCAAAAAAATTGCGATTATAGGAGGATGAGCTGCAGGGATGATGGTCGCTGCAACCCTTTTGGAACGTCAAGATATTGATGCTGAGATTCACCTCTTTGAAAAGAATAGCAGGCTTGGGACCAAAGTAATCATAAGTGGCTGAGGTCGTTGTAATGTGACAACAGGGACGGTGAAGATGCAAGAACTACTTCCTAAATATCCAAGATGAGCGGCGTTTATTACTCCTGCACTGAAACAGTTTGGACCAAGAGCAATAAGACGTTGGTTTGAAGATCATGGTATTCCACTCAAAGAAGAAGACGATCTTCGTGTGTTTCCGGTTTCTGATGATGGAAAGGACATTGTGAAACTATTTGAACGTTTGTTTGCAAGACACAAACGCATCACCGTACATCTCAAAGAAGGTATAGAGAAGATTGAACGCACCAAAACCAATGAGTGATTTATCCTCTATTCAGAAAAACAATCTTATACTATTGATGTAGTTGTATTGGCTCCAGGTTGAAATGCTTATGCTCACACCTGATCTGCAGGTGATGGGTACGAACGAGCACGCACGATGTGACATACTATCACTGAACTTGGTCCCTCCCTCAACAGTTTTCTAACCGAGGAAAAACGAATTCATGAACTTAGCTGAACAGCATTTCCAGAAGCAGTTATCAAATGAGTTCTGCCAGATGGGGACAAAATATCCTCCAAGGGGCCAATACTCCTTACTCACTTCTGAGTTTCATGACCTGCACTCTTCGCTTTTTCATCATATCTGCCATATATCAAAATAGATCGTGAACATCCATATCAGGTTCGTATCCAACTCGATGCATCCAAAAGCGTTCATCATCGACAAGAGTTTTTCAATGAGTCCATAGTGAGCTCTCCTAAAAAAGCTTTATGAACAGTCTTATCAACAACGGGTGTTTTTACAAAGAAATTTGTACAACTATTTTTGACTCACTATCAGTTCGACTATCATCTGCAGATGGCACAACTTTCCAAAGCACAACGCCACCAACTCTGCCAACTCTTGGGCGAATGAATTCCACTCACGTTCATTCAACGTAGACCATGAGATGAGTTTGTAACAGCAGGAGGCGTCACTCTAAGTGAAGTTGATACAAATACTGGGGAATCATTACTCGTTCCTAACTTCTACTTTGCGGGAGAAATTCTTGATATTGATGCGCATACAGGATGATATAATTTCACGAGCAGCTGGGCGATGGGAAGGTTGGTGGGTAAATCTATTTCATAATAATTACAGAAGAAAACAAAAAGATCGCATTTATGCGATCTTTTTGTACTTTGTTGTAGGCGTAACTTTCGTCCCACCAACTATAATTAATCTGTAATTTCATACATATAAGATTGTTCTTCGTCAGCCATCATAAATGATGTGTCGATCCATACTGACATAGGATATCCCATATCTGGATGGTAAGTAACAGTCACAGCATCAGCGTTAGCATCGATAGCTTCTTGGATCAAGCTAAACATTTCTTCAACTGAGAGTAATTCTGGAGACATTTCTAGATTTACTTCGTCTTCTTCTTCGTTCTCATCAGCATACATCGCTGTATTTAATTGAACCATTCCCTCAACAACTTGATACAGTACAGGACGTCTATACTCTTCTGTACAGAAACATGATGCCTGAATTACTGCAGTATATGAGTTATGACTTTCTTCCATCCATAATGCCATTGCAACGTCTAAGTCAGCTTGTTCTTGAGAGTTTTTGTAGACTAAACATCTTGGAGCTTCATGCTGGATACACATTTTGAGTGTGCAAGCCATAACACCTTCTTCTGTTTTACTACATTCATTGCATCCATCGTAGTATACTTCACATTGATTGAAGTTTTCTACTTGATAGTAAGCGTCCATAACAGCGTCATCGAGAGCATCTGCCATGTCCCACTTGTCTTGGTTTTCACCGAATCCTGTTCTAAATTGATCGAGTAATGTACGGAACGTTTCAGGAGTAACTCCTTTTTGATCCATAACTGCTGCGATTCTAACCGCTCCAGAATCAACAACTGTTTTCTGTTCTACAGTAAGATCAGCAAAAACAACTGTTCCAAATACTGCAACTACAGCACAGAACATGACTGCTACATTTTTCAAAATCCCTTTTTCCATGAGTAAATACTAATAAATATAAAAGTAGTTATACTATAATACGAAGTTCGTACAAAACCGTGACAACAAGAATATGTTTCTTGCAGTGTCTTTTTGACTCAAAAGTCGTATACTTCTTGAAGTAGTGTATTTATTTTGGTTCCAGTGTCCATGTTATTTTCATTTAAACAAAAATCTCAAGATTTCATCGTAATTGAAGAACTTCCACGAGAACTAAGCTGACAAGGTGATGCTTTCTACGTATTTTTCGAAAAAAGAAACATGACAACTATGGAAGTTGTTCAGCACCTTTGTGCTAGATTTAAAATATCTAGACTTACTGTCGGAATTGCAGGGCTCAAGGACAAAAGAGCGATCACCAGACAACGAGTAAGTATCTACAACAAAGCGTTGAAGAAGCTTGGTGGAGAACGTGCGTTTACCGAATGAGTCGCAGAAGTAGCTAAAGTACTCAAAACTGGTAGGCATCACATTCCACTCAATCTCGGCACACCAATTCACAACACCTTCCACATAAGACTAAGAGCGCAGAGAAAACTAGGTCTCCAAGAAAAAGAACAAGCAAAAGCAAACATAGAAGATCTTTTTGCCCATGGATATCCGAATGCATTTGGTGATCAAAGATTTGGTATTGAATGAGCTAACCGAAAAAAAGGAAAAGATATCCTTGAAGGGAAATCATCAATCAAAGAAAAGAAAGAGATCACCTTCAAACTACAGGCACTTGCAAGTAAGTTCTTCAATGAGTACGTGAACCTAAGAGCGAAAGATAACTTTGCACTTCTAGATGGCGATATTCTTCAACGTACTATAAAAGGAGAGATCGACTACGGAGTGTATAGAAAAAAACTGGACGTCTTTCTCCCATTCAAAATAGATACTGAAAGCAAAGATTTCTTCGTCTACCCACAACAACTCAGTAGTGAAGAGATCCCATACGATGCAAAGAGTATGGTTGTTACAGGCCCACTACTAGGAGAAAACCTACTCCTCGCTCGCGCAAACTCGGATGCGTGAAAATTTGAAGAGTCGTTTCTCAAAGAGCGCAAACTGAGTGAAAAATCTCTTAAAGCCTTTGCAGATAACCATGTTTGGGGATTGAGAAGACCGCTACGAGTCCTTCCCACCAAGACCAGCGTCAACTATCAAGACGACGACCTTCTTATTCACTTCACACTCCCCTCTGGCGCATATGCAAGTATTTTGATTGAGATGATGATGAGGAAAGTAGAAGGATAAGATAAGTTTGATTTTATTATGATAGTTTGTATCATTAGATTTATTTACCTAATATAATTAAACCTATGAAAAAATACGCACTTATAAGTTCATTACTCTTACTCTCTTTGATATTAGTATGATGTAATAAACTTAAACAACCGAATTGATCTCCAACGAGTGGTGAAAATGCTGTATGAACCGAACAACCTGTATGAAAACACGCTGCTGATGATGAAGAAACATTTATCGTAAATATGATTCCACATCATCAAGAAGCGATCGACAATTCACAAATTATTATCGCAAACAGCACAAATCCAGATGTTAAAGAGTTAGCTCAAAATATTATTGCTGCTCAGACTACTGAAATTATTCAAATGAAAGATTGGCTAACAAGTCGATATCCAAATGATGCACTCCAAAGTTTGTATGAACATATGATGCCAGACCTCACAAACCTTAACGGAAGTGAGCTTGATAGAGCATATCTTTTAGGCATGATTGCTCATCACCAATGAGCTATCCAAATGGCAAATGACGTCTTGATGTTGTCAGAAAGAAGACCAGAAGTTGAACAACTCGCAAATAACATCAAAACAACTCAGACAGCTGAGATTGCACAGATGGAAGCACTATTACAAAATATTGAATAGGTAAGTAAATACAGGAAATTACAAAAAAACCTAGCAGTTTGCTAAGTTTTTTTGTATGAACATTAAAAATACATATATGAATAAGTCAATATTAGTCTTGAAAATCAAGAGAATGCTTATATAGTGCTACTTCACCAAAACAAAAATCCCCCCCCCCCTGATGAATTGGAAAAAAATTTTGTGGTTTCTTCTTACAAAAGGAAGGAATCTAGGAAAATTACCGCAAGCTATATTGATAGAGTTTGCGCTAATACTGCTGTGGAAGGTAGCTAAAGACTACCTCAAAGTACATCAAAACCTGGATGTCGATGCTGTAAAGCAAAGGATTCAGGGAGAGATCCTTACAAGTTTGAAAAAAGAGAACTTAGGAAAAACTTTCAAAGCTGCAACGAATAAGGGTGTTCTGTTGAAGAATATCATATTAGGAGCCGTCAAGAAAGTGGTTCCTCTGAAAGAAAAGGAGTCCAAAGAGTTGGATTTAGAACTACAGAAGAAAGCAAACTCCATCGATGAACTCCTAAATGAGAATGGGGAGAAAGAATGAAATTAATAAAAAAATTTATATTATTATGGAATTGATCTTATTTGGAGTTGCCGTCTGGTTTTGGCTCCTGGTTGGGATACTATTCATCACGATGGTAATCTCAGAAGCGAATGAGAATGGATGGTTCTCATTCATAATCTTTATTATAGTATGCGGGCTTATCGGATTCTTTGGGTCCATAGATCTCCATATTATTTGGCAAATGGCGTGGAAAATAGCTATAATCGCTATCTTATACTTGGTTATAGGAATTTTATTCGTAGCCTTCCGAGTATTAGATAACTTGCCAATACAATTCCGAAACCATGTGTATCGGTGGTGGTTTAATTGGCCGGGATCGTTATTTTGGTGGTTGATGTCAGACTTTATCATCGCTATTGGAGATAGTTTATATGCTATCCTCCGTCAGATTTACAAAGCTGGGGTGAAATCTACCCCAGCAAATTAAATCCCTCTATTCAAAATGCAGGGGAATTCCTTCCTGCATTTTTTTATTACAAAAAAACCTAGCAGTTTGCTAAGTTTTTAAGAATGTAAGTTAGTATAGATTAATTATTCAGCATCTCCTGTTTCATTTTCTGCATCGTCGTCGTCGTCATCGTCAGAATCGTCGTCGTCGTCGTCGTCCTCGTCCTCATCTTCGTCCTCATCGTCAGAGTCATCTGATTTAGCTTTTACTATCAATTGTCCCACCATTCCTTGTGCGCGGTGTTGTCCTACACTACAGTAATATTCGAATGTACCAGCTTCGTCAGCTACGAATGTTACGCTTGTTACTTTACCAGTATTTACTTGATCTGTAGCAACGTCAAACTCATCTACTACCCAATCATGGAAGCCATTTGTACTTTCAAAGTTAATTGTTACAACATCTCCTTCATTAACTTCGATAGTTTTAATGTCATAAGCAAAGTTAACGCCTTTAACATCGAAAGTTACATCGGCTACAAGAGAGTCATCATCATTCTCTTCTGCGACGTTTGCTCCACTAATTACTGATCCTGTATTTACAGAAGGATCTTTTGGAGTTTTATTACATCCTACTAGTACTACTCACACCAAAGCAAATAAACTAATAAGTAATAATCTTTTTGAAATAGCTCTCGTTTCCATAATTTTTACAAAATAATAAATAAATACATATCTCACTATATAGATCTTCACTTCAAAATACAGGCCTTTTTATAGAGATTAAAACACAAGATTTATGCGATAATTGAGTTAATTCCTCGGATATAGATAGAACATATAACTGTCTCTCCTATCGCCACTCAGATCAACATCTTACGTATGTCTACCTCCAAGGTCCCTGCTAAATAGCAAACAAGATCGGTCGGCGTGAATGGGAAAAGACTCCGTCATATAATAATAGGATACTCATACTTGTTGAACCCATGGCGTAGTTTTTTGATAATACGAGGATATTTCTTTTCAAAATAATCATCAATGTCTAACGCTTCCGAAAAACGATAGATAATATATGAGGTAATAAGCGTACCAATAATCGTGGTAGCAAGTAGTATCCAATGATTAGTAAATGGCACCATTACTAGCAGTATGGTAGTTAGAGGAATAAACGTTATTCCTCTAAGCGAAACTATAACAAAATAGACTAGATACCCAATTACTGGGTAGAAAAAAAGAGATTCAAAAGACGCAAATAGGGTATCTTTATAAAACAAGAAACAGTAAGCAATTCCTAAAAGGAAAATTCACCGCACCAATAAAATATATTTTCTATTGGCAAATATTCGCTTCATAACGCGTACAATAGCTGGTTTACTCATGATATTATAGACAAAATACAGTGTATGTACTGTATGTAACTTAAGAGAAAATGCTAGGAGTTAGAATAGATGCGTACTAGCTTGCGCGCTTTCTTCTTGGCATCATATAGATCAAACATGGAATCAATAATAAGCTTATTGCAACTATTGCTTTCCGAAGATTAGATGAATTATTCCAAGTAGATCAGGTTTGTGGAAGGATAGCGGGCAATGTTACCTCCAATGGGAGTGGGGAGATAGATGGATTCTCAAACTCAAATGCTTCTACATCGTCTACATTGTCTGTTGTTACATCATCCACAACTACTTCTTCCTCCTCCTCTACATCAGGTGTAGTAGTGGTTGTCACACGACTACATATACCGTCATACTCACTGGGAGAATTATCGCCATTTACACAAACATCTATCTGTATTGAACTACTTGATCATCCGTTTGATGACGAACTAGCAAGTAAAGGACATGTAGGCACAGTAATTGAATTTCTTGAAGTAGTAACTGTCCCTCCGAATGAAAGTGCTCTTCCGATCCAAACTGCAAGATTTCCTAGAGTTATACCTGCATCATCAATTACAGTTCCAATGAAAGTAGTATCAGCTCCAAGTGTAGTAGCTGCTGAAGGAGTCCACCAAACATCACATTCTGACGAACCATTGGATAGACTAACAACTGAATTATCAACGGTAGTAAGTGCGCCATCAATTCTGAAGATAAACGTTCCTGCTCCGCTTAAGGTAATTCCAGCTGTTCCTATTGAAGCTGCTCCGTCAACACAATAGACTCCTGGATTATAAACTCAAGTTCCTCCATGAGTAGTATCTGTAGCGAGATTTATTGCTCCAGGTGCAAAACTAAATGTACATGCTTGAGCATCCAAAGCAGCTAATGCTATTCCTTGATCGGTACCAGCTTGATTATAAGGACTTCACCCAACAAAGGTTGTTCCATTTACGATAGGCGCTTCTGCTGGTCCTGTTGTGTAACCTAAATCTCACGTAATTGTAGTGCCTGATACCGTATTGGTATAGGTACTAGCTAAGATGCCAAAATCATGCGCATCATCCAAAGGGGGTGTAGTAGCAGCAGTAACATATACTACCGTTGCGATCATCAAAGTTGAAAAGCCAGCTACGATAGCGCCTATTTTATTGAGTGTTTTCATGGGTAAATTTTTTTATAAAAGAATAAATTATGGATAGAAGTTCTCCCGAGAGAAAAGCGTAGTATGCAAAAGAGAAACCTTGCAAAACAGAAATATGTCTATCGAGAGCTATATGAGAGTATATTATGAGGGGGACTAAGTTCGTACCCTTGAAACTAAGATGCGTCCTGAGTAGTAGTGAGGAAATAGCTATTTAAGAAAATTATACCACTAGTTGCTAATATTGCAAGAGCCAATTAGAAGCCATTCTGCCTATACAACCTTAAATTTCTCAAATCACCTCATACGTCAGGTTAGTATTTCCGACAAAAGCAAATCCCTCTACTTTTTCTACTCCTTCTGCTTTTAGTTTTCATGCGGTTTCATTTAGTGTGGATCCTGACCCTACAAAATCATCAATCAATAAGACCTTTTTGTACTGAGCAACATGTTGGTCATCCACAAAGATAGTCTCTTTTGCATTCTTCAATCTTTGTTCGCGTGTTTTGAGTGTCTTTTGAGGGATAGGAATTTGGTGTGGATAGTATTTAATAATATTGATAAATGGTAAGTTAAACGATGCAAGCTCCTGCTTTAGGATATGCAAAAGCTGATTAGTACGTTTGATACTCCACGGGACTATTGCTAGAGCATCAAATTGTTCACGATGTACATAACAGCTCAATTTGCGTTTAATAATACCAATACTGCGCATGAGTAACTCATAGTTTTGGGATTGTTTACCGTAGAAGGTCAATTCAGCTAATTTTCCTCTTCCAAACTCCATCCATTTATATTGGTCTGCGTAGTATACCTTATCAAGGTACATCTTTTCTACGTGTTTTTTAAACTGTGCTGTAGCTTCTAACAAACCGCAACTATCCATCTCCTTCTGGATATGGCGATCTATTGCTATATATGCTTTTGCTTTCTCCTTAGGATCAAATCCTCTCTCATGACACCACGCAACAAAACCCTGAGCACCTTCAAGTTGTTTGCCGGTTGCATCAAACTTCAAGAAAATAGTATCTAGCAAGACGTGTTGTTCATAGGGGAAAATCACTGCGCCTTAGTCATCTATACTTTTCACTTGAGGAGATTTTTTTTTCTGTGAACTGGTAAGTTGGTATTTTGTATGAGCTCCCTGCCCTACTTTCTCAAGCTTTCCTTGTTCGACAAGTGCCTTTAGGTATTTATGAATCAAGCTCCTATCTTTCGAAAGAAGTTTAGAAATTTCAGAAGCTCACAGCACCTCTCTACTCTGGAAACAATCTAATACTGGCTTAAGAGAGCTAAGTTTATACGACATCGCATTATTAAAAATAAATTTACTGTAGACAGTCTACTATAGACAGACTACAGTAGATAATAAACAAAATATTTAATTTTGCAAATAATAAACAGAGATATATGTGAAAATGCCTAGCAAATAGGATAAAACCGCTTGTCAATGTTCTTGTAACTATTAAAATCTCATAATATTTAACGCTTTATTCCGACACTCTGTCAAATGAATCTTATACGATAGAGAATTTATAACTTTTTGGGCAATCGAGGAATAAATTTGCTTGTTTTCATTTTGTAGAGTTCATACTCAGGGTTTCCAGCATATCTCTTCTCCAACATCGGAACTCATGAGACATAGAGAATCAAAAAGCTTATGATAATAGGGCTAATAATTCCATAGATTCAGTTAACTGCACTCAATCCAATCATAAACAATGCCCGCCACATAACGACTTCACCAAAGTAATTAGGATGTCTAGAATACTTCCACAATCACGTATCGAGTATTTTTCACTTATTGGAAGGATCATTCTTAAACTTAGCTAATTGCAAATCACCAACACTCTCAAAAAAGAATCATACTATCCAAAGTCCAACAGCGAAAAAGTCCCATACATGAAGCGCACTAGGTGATGAAGAACTTACAAGCATCACAGGAAGGATGATAAGCACTATTAGTACTCACTGCAAAAGATATACTTGCAAATATGATCTAATATAAAAACTCTTACCCCAGTCTTTACGCCGCTGAGCATATCTAAAGTCCTCTTTCTTCTTTCTGTTTTTCAAGAATATTGTCACTGCTAATCTTATACCTCGTATAGCTACCAATCAATACATCAACAATGCTCTCTCTCCGCCATCTCAAACAGAAAAATAATACAAGCAAAGTACTATATATCATAATCCTCGTGCGACATCAGCAAAATCATTGCGCTTAAAGACAAGCGAAACGAGAAACCAGAACGTAGCATACACAACAATTATTCCTAGTGATACAAGAAGTAAATGCTCCATGCTACCCTATGAACTTAACGATGTAAAATCATGCAATGCTTACTGCTGCACTTAGAACAACTCACCATACAATATCTATATAGACTATCTGAATAGGCCAGTTTTTCAAGGTGGCTAAATTTGTTAGATCGTAGGTTGCGTAGGTAAAGAAGCCAAACAATCAACCAAGGACTAGAGCACTAACCCGTGAGTTTTTTGCTACAGCAGGATATATGGCAAATATCATCAATCCTATAACAAACAACAGATAGAAGATTATTGCCGCTTTCCAATTTATCTCTGGACTGAGAAAATCTTTTAAATATTTTGCATAGATATTTTTCGCCACCACTCCTAGCCATGTGAGATCAATCGCAAAAAATACTACACAGGTCAGTAGATAACTAATTATTACATTTGCATAAGGCATGCTAGTTCAATTATGAGAATAAAGGTGGAAAATGGATGATTGTTCATTCATAAGACACTCTTTTGTTTATACGATTGTTGATCTCATATGAAAGTTTAAGTAAAGAACTACCTACAAGTACTAAACCTATAACTATCCAATACCATTTTACTCCTGGCAACTCAGCTATCATAGATCAACTGAACCATGCATGTCACCGAATACCTATAAAAACTGGATATAGAAGAAGATGCAACCACGTATTTCATCTATATGAGTGCAGTTTCTTACTCAAAAGATAGATTATTCCCATAACTATCATGAGGTCAAAAGATACTTTTCATATGGATATCCATCACTCATGTACCGAAGAAAAATCCAAATCAAATATATAAAATGCAGACGTCCCATATGCTATCATAACAGCTAATGGATGAAAAATAAGTGCCATGATAGTTCATAGTCATAAATATCCATGAATTTTATCTAGCCACGGAGTATCGACACTCCTTGCCCATCATCAAACTCTTATACCAAGCACTACCTGCCAAGTAATAATGAGCATTCACACCAATCAAGAAACTCACATCACCCAAGTCCAAGCTGCATTATAAGTAGTCCATTCAACTAGCCATGGTTGAGTGAGCCCTATCATAAGAAAGAGTGATCATAGTATAGTTAATATGGTCAACTTTCCCGGGATGGTTTTCATATACATTCTAGGCAAAATAAATAATGTTATCTCTTATTTATCTTTATCTGCGCGACATTAATATAGTCAGTAGCGAATCATACAGCACAGTAAATAAAATAATACTCCCATTTCTTCATAAATATCTCATCAAATCACAGTTCCAACAGCTCTCATTTTACCTTTCTGAAGTTTTCTAACCACATATGTAAGGTGGTAGCATAACTCTGTCCAAAATACTCTATATCATCAATATATAATGCTCCAGTCTTATGAATTTCATTAGTCACTTGCCCTATTGAGAGAAGTTCTGCTCATGGAAAAATATGTTTTTGAATATAGTCCTGATTACTTAGGTACGCAGCAAAATATTCATCTGGA
>Ga0163144_10012911_pt1 | contig 17475 bp, 14 predicted proteins | sample OliLak19BULKMAT1_FD_123175 | JGI IMG/M metagenome (GOLD analysis project Ga0163144, IMG submission 123175) | Freshwater microbial mat bacterial communities from Lake Vanda, McMurdo Dry Valleys, Antarctica - Oligotrophic Lake LV.19.BULKMAT1 | ecosystem: Environmental > Aquatic > Freshwater >...
CGCCGTGATAAGAAGACATCCGTTGTGTCAAGGCCGTGAAAAGCGAGTGTCCGGAACGTCTCGTAGACGGATGATCCTTGGCGCTCGTGCCCTACTCATAACCTTGGCTTGAGGCGGAGTGCGGTGCGTCCTGCTGCAAAAAGCTTCGGTCCGAAGAAGGAAACGCCCTCCGCGTCGATTCCCTCTGAAGTCGAACTGTGCACCGGCGCGCCAGGCCGAGTCGATCGAGGCCATGCAAACCGCTGAGGCGCGATTCGGCGAGGTGCGTGCGCAGCGCAAGCTCAGGCCCAGGAAGGTGATCATCGACAGCCTGCCAGCCGATCAGCGGCTCATCGCGGTGCTGCCGCTGAGCGAGATGTTTGCCGACACCGTCAGGATGATTGCCTACCGCGCCGAGACCGCAATGGTGGCGCTGTTGAAACGCCACCTGCCCAAAGAGGCCGATGCTCTTGCATTGGTGCGTGAGTTGCACGTCTCGGACGCCGACATCGAACGCAATGAGTTTGCTTGGATGCTGACCATCAGAATTCACCGCATGGCCAATCCGTCTGACGACAAGGCAGTTGCTGCGCGTCTGCATGACGCCTCAACCTGGACGGCTTCCGCCAGCCAGAAACCGGCGAGAAGATGATCCAGACGCTCGTGAGGTGGTGCCACGTTGAAATCCGTCGGCATCGGGAAGTATGAGCGCGCCGGGCGGCAAGGACCTGCCGGCGTTACTGCAAGCGATTGGCGCGACACTGGATCGATGACCATTAAGCCAGTGTCGCGCAAGCAGGTCTGGGACCTGCCGCTGGACCCCACGCGCGACGACAGCATGGAGTTGGTGCCCGATGCCAAGATCTTCGGCCATGCCGGCACCGTGGTCAGCACGCGCAACCGCAAATGGGCGACGTCCTGCCGAATGTCGGCGATCCGGGCGGCCGCTCGGCGCCGCTGGTGCCTGGCGCCAGCGGCGTGTTGGTTGCGGCACTTCCGAGGTCATGGGCTCGTAGCCCAGCGGCCACGCGTGAGGCTCAGAGGCTGAGAGTTTTTCGAGCGTGACCGGGCAGCGCGTCAAAAGGCGTCCGACCCAGGCGCAAAGCACAACCATAGCTCGGGCTATGGCGCGCATCTGCAACGGCGAGCGGGCGTCCTTTGGCGTGATGAGTGGGCATGATCGAAGGACTCTCAGCGTCTCAGGCCACCGGCGGTTGCAGCGGTTGCAGCGGTTGCAGCAACAGAGCCCCCGACTTCAAGACATGGCGACCGATTTCGGCTTGGCCGTGGTCGCGCAGGTGCTGCTCGAAGGCGAGCACCACCTGCGGCGCCGACCGCGATGCCGAGCGCACCATGAACCACTCTCGTTCGATCGGGTTGTTGGCCATCGGCATCACTTTCATCAATCCGGCATCGATCTCCAGCGCGCAGGTCTGCAGCGACAGGAAAGCCGGCCCGAAGCCCGCCGCACACATCTGTTTGATGGCCTCGTTGCTCGACAATTCGGAGCCGATGCGCGGCCTCATGCCGGCGTCTCGGAACAAGCGCTCGACGGTGTTGCGGGTGCCCGAGCCGCGTTCGCGCACCAGCAGCGGCGCCTGTGCCAGCGCCGCCATCGTCAACATCGGCTCGGCCATCAGCGGGTGGTGCGGCGCCGCCACGAAGGCCATCGGATTCTTCGCAAACGTGGAGGAAACCACCCGCAACTCCTCGGGCGGGTGGCCCATGACGGCGATGTCGACCTCCTGGCCGGCCAAACCACGAACGACCTCTTCGCGGTTGCCGAACAGCAGCCGCAGCTTGACGCGCGGATTGGCGTTGATGAAGGTCACCAACAGCCGCGGGAGCCAGTATTCGGCGGTGGTGACTGCGCCGACCCGCAAGGTGCCCGAGAAAGCGCCCAGGAAGGTGCTCATCTCGTCGCTGGCTTCGTTCCAGAGGTTGAGCAGCCGGTCGGCGTAGACGACCAGCAACTCGCCGGCTTCGGTCAGGCGGACGCCTCGCCCGGTGCGCTCGATCAGCGGCGCTCCGGCCGACGACTCGAGGCTGGCGATCTGTATGGACACTGCCGACTGGCTGAGATGCAACGCCTCGGCCGCCAGCGACACGCTGCCGAGCCGGGCGACCACCTGGAAAGTTGCCATCTGGCGCAACGAAGCTGTCTTTACCAATGCCATCGCCTGATATTAGGAAGTCGCGGGATCGTTGTCAAAACAATCAATTTCTGTTTTCAGCGGCGCTTGCGTACATTCCGATTGCGGAAAAGATACGCACTGGTTTCCAAAGCGACCAGCAAGAAACCTAGCGTGGGATCGACATGTCCCGCCGGGTTGCAGTCCCAGCAGTTGACATCCAAAGGAGACACGCATGTCGTTGATCGAAGTTCCCAACAGACGCCGTTTTCTGGGCATGACCGGCGCGGCCGGTTTGTCCACGCTGTCGGCGACAGCCGTCGGCATCAACCTCGGCCTGGTCGACGTCGTGAGCGCGCAGGGCGGGCCACGGTCGGTCACGCCGTTTCGCTTTGCGATCATCAGTGACCCTCACCTCTACAGCGAAAAAGACCACGTCTTTGACAAGCATCTGGAAGATGCAGTCGCGCAGACCAATGCGTTGGCGACCCAGCCCGACTTCGTGCTGATCACCGGCGACGTCTCGCACCACGGCGAAGCTGATCAGATTGCCAAGGGCAAGCGCATCCTGTCCAAGCTGAAGGCGCCGATCAAGTCGATCCCCGGCGAGCACGATTGGTATCTCGACATGGGCGCAGCCTGGAAGGGTGCGTTCGGCGCGGAAACGTGGTCTTTCGATCACAAGGGTATTCACTTCATCGGGATGAACTCGATTTTGGTTCCCGACTTCTGGACGGCGGCCAAGCTGACGCCAGCCCAGCGCCGTGACTGGTTCATGCCGCTGAACAGTCCGGTTCCGGGTGTCTGGGGCGTGGCCGACATCGGCCTCGAGTGGCTGGCCAAGGACATCGCCAAAGTGGCGCCCGACACGCCGGTGGTCATCTTCACGCACTCGCCGTTGTGGGATTACTACCCCCGCTGGAACTTCCAGGTCAAGGAGTCGCCGCAAATCCGCGACATGCTCGGCAAGTTCAACAACGTCATGGCCTTCCACGGTCACGTGCACCACACGGTGTACAACAAGATCGGCAACCTGACCTCGGTCGGCACGATGAGCACGTCGTGGCCCTGGCCTTACCCGCCGATCGATCTGCCGTACCCGGCGTTTCAGCAGAACCGCGCCGATCCTTCGAACACGGCCGATGGCATGGGCAGCGCCACGGTGGCCATCGACAGGACCGGGGCTGGTTTCGTGCAGCACATGCCGTTCGCCGACTCGCTTTCGCCGACGATGAAGAACGGCTTCAAAGTCTGACAGGAGACGCCACAATGACAAATCAATCCAGGCTTTTCCGGCGTGTCGGCGTGTCTTTGGCCGCCCTCGGTGCGCTGCTGTCGGCAGGCAGCACGCTGGCTGCCACGCCTTACACAGCGGACGATCTGAAGGTCAGGCAGGACGCACTGACGAACTCGGTGAAGCGCGGCTACGACATGTGGTACGGGGCGCGAGCCGACATGGCCAACAACGGGCTGGCCTGTGCCAATTGCCACCCGGATGCGGCAGCCACCAATCCGCAGACCTTCCCGAAGTTCCTGCCGATGTTCAACAAGGTCGTCACCTACCGGGCGATGGTGAACTGGTGCATTCAGAACCCGCAGGGTGGCAAGCTCATGGACGTCAACAGTGACGACATGACCGCGCTCGAGGCGTATTCGTTCTATTTGCACAAGGGCACCAAGATCGAAACCGGTCTCGTGACACGGCAGACCGCCGGGGCGGAACCGGCCAGTGCCCGTGGCTTCAATGTCAAGGGTACTGGCATCGGCTTCGACAAATAGCCCTGTTCAAACAGCCTTTGTGAGTCGGTTCCCGCCGGGTGGGGGCATTGGCCCCAGTCCCGGCGGGATGTCCTCCGAGTATTCAGTGCAAGCTGCCGCCCTGTTCATGTTGTTGTCGATGTTCAGCGGGGTTCCTGCAGCCGCGCAGCAGGTCTGCGACACCCAGTCGCGTCCCCTCTCGTCGCCCCTCGACCGTTTTGAAGATCACGGCGATGGCACCGTCACGGACAAGGAATCCAGATTGATGTGGATGCGTTGCAGCGCGGGTCAGAAATTGACCGCCAACACTTGTGTCGGTGCGGCCTCTCAGCTCGACTGGCAATCGGCGCAAGGTCTGGCGGTCGCTGTCAACCGGAGCGGCAGCCAGTTTTTCAGCGACTGGCGCTTGCCGCTGGTTCGTGAACTCGCTTTCATCACTGAACGTCAATGTCAGAACCCGCGAGTGAACCTGGCTGTTTTTCCTGACACCCTTCCAGTACTGTATTGGTCCGCCACATTGCAACCGGGGTCCGCAGCGAACGGCTCGGCATACGCCATCGGGTTCGGCGCGATCGGCATCGAACTTCAACCGATGGATCAGCGCCATCACGTCCGCCTGGTGCGCCATGCGCAGTGATTTCAGGGCTGGCCGCGGCAGTCTGTGGCAACACCGTGCCGAACGCCGGCAGTTGCTGCTTGGCGGCGGCCTGTCGGCGGCACTGGTTGGTTGCGGTCTGATGTTGCCGCAAGTTCTGTGGGCGATGAACGGCGAGATTTCGTTCAACGATGTGTCGATCGCCGATGCATTGCGTTCGATGGGTGCAATACAGGCTGATCCGGCACAACTGGTTTTGAAAATTCCTGAGGTCGCGGAAGACGGGGCACTCGTGCCGGTGTCGGTGGAGTGCCTGCTGCCGGGAGCCCAGGACATCTTCATCGTCGTCGATGTGAATCCTGACCCGCTTGCGGCTCACTTCAATGTGCCTGCCGGCACCGAGCCGTTTGTCGCCACCCGCATCAAGATGGCGGGCGATGGCATCGTGTATGCCGTGGTGCGCACCGAGGGCCGGATCTATTCGACCTCCAAGGCCATGAAGGTCACCGTGGGTGGCTGCGGTTGAACGCAGCGGAGATGGCCGATGACTGAACCAATCCGCATCCGCGCTCGATTGAAGGGTGACGTCACCGAAGTGATGGTGTTGATGCCGCACCCCATGGAAACCGGATTGCGCGTTGCATCAACCGGGATTGCTGCGCCAGCGCATTTCATCACCGACGTGCAAGTGTGGGCGGGCCAGCGCAACGTGCTGAGCGCCCGCCTGGGCATCGCCGTTTCGAGAGACCCGCTGCTCACCTTTCGCTTTCGCGGCGGCACGGTCGGAGAGCGCATCCGTGTCACCTGGAAGGACAACCGCGGCGAACAACGAAGCGACGAGGCCTTGATCGGATAGTCCCGGCGACGAGGCCTCCGCCGGTGCTCCGGCCGAGTTCGTAAATCGATAAATGAATTCAATTTGCAATCCGTGAAGTGAAGGAGATCCACCATGCAGTCAACCCAGAACAACCGACGCGTCTTCATGATGCGTGTCGTTGCCGGCGGCGCCATCCTGGCCTCGTCGCAGGCCAGCCGTGCCCAGGCACCCGAGAAACTCACCGAGGCGGACCCCTACGCCAAGTCGATGGGCTTCAGGCTCGACACCAGCAAGGTCGACCAAGCGCGTTACCCGCGCCACGAAGTCGCGCAGCTTTGCTCGAAGTGCCAGCTTTGGGATGTCGCGGCCGCCAAGGACGACTTTGCCGCCTGTTCATTCTTTGGTGACCGGCATACGCCAAAGGGCGGTTGGTGCAAGAACTACAAAGTGATCAAGGCCTGATTCAATTCGGCCCCGTTCGAATTGCATTAGCGACACCTCCGTGTCGCGGATATTCCTTTGTTTCCGATGCGCATGTGAGTTGAAAAAGTAATTGTAATTTCCAATTGACACATTGCTCTGTACGAATAATATGACATCCGTCAGTGCACGCTGTCTGCAATTTTGTGGAATGCGTTGCCGTTTGATGCAGCACAACGGAGGCCTTCTTCATGCGCATTCCCGTCGATGGTCCAGTGGCTTTGAAGGGGCAGATGGCGGCGCGTATTTGTCGCGGCATCCTGGTGCTGAGCATCTGCAGTACCGTCCTTCTTGCCGGCTGCCAGCGCACCGAATCCGTGCAGCTTGGCTACCGCGGCACCGGCATGGAACTGGTCTACAGCCCTGCCGATCTGGCCAAGACCGCCAGCATGAACACGATCCCGGAGCCCGAGCCGGTTGACCCGCCGGACCCGGAAGCGCCGCTGCAAAGCGAGGTCTACAAGAACGTGCAGGTGCTCAACGACCTGACGGTGCTGGAGTTCTCCCGCCTGATGGCAGCCATGTCGACCTGGATCGCGCCGGAAGAAGGTTGCAGCTACTGCCACAACTCGAAGAACCTGGCCTCCGACGAAAAGTACCCGAAGGTCGTGGCGCGCCGCATGCTGGAGATGACACGCAAGATCAACACCGAGTGGAAGCAGCACGTCGCAGGCACCGGAGTGACCTGCTGGACATGCCACCGCGGCCAGGCGGTGCCGTCGGGCGACTGGTTCAAGCAACTCGAAGATCCTGCGGCCGGGCGTTTGCTGGGCAGCCGTTCCGGGCAGAACATGCCGGGTGTGTCGGCGGTCGCCAATACCTCGCTGCCGTCGGACCCGCTGTCGGACTATCTCTCTCAGGCCAAGCCGATTCGCGTGCAGGGCACGACCATGGCCGCGGGCGAGAACCGCAATTCGGTCAAGCAGGCCGAGGCGACTTACGGACTGATGATCTACATGTCCAAGTCGCTAGGCGTCAACTGCTCTTATTGCCACAACACGCGGGCCTTCGCCAGCTGGCCTGAGAGTTCTCCGCAGCGCGGCACCGCCTGGTACGGCATCCGCATGGTGCGCGAACTGAACAACGACTACCTGACGCCGCTGACCTCGGTGTTTCCCGCCAACCGGCTCAGCGCGGAAGGTGACGGGCCGAAGGTCGGTTGCGAGACCTGCCACAAAGGGGTCTACAAGCCGCTCTTTGGCGTGAGCATGCTGGCGGACTATCCCGAGCTCGCAGGCGTCATGAAGGACCGTCCGGCACCGGCTGCCCCCGCGGTGGCGGCCACGCCGGTGGTCGCCCCCGGACCGGCCGCCACTTCAGCATCGGCGCCATCCAGCTGAGATCGGTGCGAGCGCCTCAGGCAGGCGCTGACAGTGAGGTCGTCGTCTTTGCGACGAGGGTCGCGACATCCTGGCGGCCCGACACGTGCTGTACGACGGGGCCTGCAGACGCAATCCCGCCCGGTGTTCAGTCACCCCGCGCAAGCGAAGGGCGAAAAGTCATCTGCCCGATGGTTGGCTGCAGGTCGAACCCGAGGCCGGCAACCTCAGTGATTCAGTGACCGCCCGTGCCCACGAGCAGCCCGGCGAAGGGAGCGCTGTGATGCATCGGCATCCTTGTCACGGCTGCCGGATGAACGGCATGCACAGGTAACCCGGTGAAGCCCGAGGTTTGCGGCCCGTTCGTCGGTGTCGGCCTCGATCTTGCCGAGTCGGGTGTGGATGCAGACGTCCCGGATCGACTCCGCGGAGGCAAAGGCCGGCTCGGCGCTTTCGATCAAGCCGCACGTCGCGGGTTTCAGTCTGAGGCTGCCGGTCAACGGCGCCACGGTCACGCGCATCGTCAGCGTGCGCGTGACCGTGGCGCCGTTGACCAGCCCTGAACGTTCGGGGCCGTCCCGGTGGGGCCGAAAACATGCCACTTGCAAATCCTGTTCCCCGTACTTTCCAAGCTGGCCGGGTGGATTCGGCCGCCCGTGCCGACGCTCAGAACAGGAGGAAATCGCTGCCGGTCATCGCCGACTGGCCGGTTACCACGCTGAGCAGGTACAGCTCGTCGAGCGTCACCACCGAGTCGCCGTTGTTCGACTGGAACAGGAACACCGCCGAGTTGGTGCCGTCGTCGAGCACGAACAGCTTGGTCGTGTTGACTGCCATGCTCGCGCTGGCGTTGCCGACCACCGCATCGACCGCGGCGGCGTCGATGTCGTCGAAGAAACTGGTGCGTCCGTAGGCGAAGGTGTCGACCACGTTTGCACGCATGAACACGATCTCGGCGCTGGCCGAGAAGCTGGCGCCGGCGCTGGTCGTCGTGACTGCGCCTTCGAGCAGGTTGTCGCCGTCGCCGACAAACTCCTTGGCGACGAGGAACGCGTCGACCGCGGTTTCGAAATCGCCGATCGTCGCGCCGTTGATGAACTCGAACGCACCGCTGCCGGTGAAGGTCTCCGACACGCCGTTTTCGGCCAGCACCGTGTCGAAGATGAACAGGTCGGTTTCACCGCCGCCGGTGCCTCGGTCTTCGTCGCCAAAGAGGTGGTCGCCGTAGGAACTGGTCGTCGCACCGTTGGCCGGCAAGGCAGCGCCGCCGCGCAACTCGTCCATGCCCGCGCCGCCGACGAGCGAGTCCTCGTTGCTCTGGCCGGCGAGCACGTCGTCGCCCGCATTGCCGTGCAGCGTGTCCTTGCCGTCGCCGCCCACCGCGGTGTCGTTGCCGTCGCCGGCGTCGACAGAGTCCCAGTTGCCACCGGCGTCGATCACGTCGTTGCCGGCGCCACCGAGCAGGCGGTCGTCACCGGCCTCGCCTTGCAGGTTGTCGGCGCCGTCGCCGCCGTCCAGCGTGTCGTTGTCGGCGCCGCCGAGCACGGAGTCGTTGCCGCCATTGCCGCTCAGGCTGTCGTTGCCGACACCGCCGTTGACGCTGTCGGCGCCTTCACCGCCCGACAGCGTGTCGTTGCCGCCGAAACCCAGGACGGTGTCATTGCCGTTGCCGCCGCCGAGGAAGTCGTTGGTGACATTGGTCGATCCGCGGTTCAGGTTGACGGCGGTGTTGCCCAGGTACTGCAGGCCCTCGAAGTTGGCGTACCCGGTGAAGTTGGCGATGGTCAGCGAGGCGAGCATGTCGAAGCCCTGCCCGGCGGATTCGATCGCCACGTCGCCCGTGTCGAGGTAATACCAGTCGTTGCCGAGGCCGCCAACCAGGCTGTCGACGCCGGTGCCGCCTTCCAGCGTGTCATGGCCGCCGTAGCCGGTGAGGCTGTCGTTGCCGGCGCCGCCGATCAGGTGGTTGTCCAGGCTGTTGCCGAGCATCTTGTTGGCCAGCGCGTTGCCGGTCGCGTTGTAAGCGGTGCCGATGCTGCCGGTGTAGGCCGCGCCGAAATTGACGGCGGCGTAGACCGTGCCGATGGCGGCGCGCACGCTGGCGTCGGTGGCGGGGTCGCTGCCATAGAGCACCACGTTCTCCACGCCTTCGAGGTTGTCGATCGAGCCGCTGTTGACCAGCACTGCGGTGTCGGTGCCGCCGCTGTCCTGGCTGCCGTAGGTGTCGATTCCGGTGCCGATGATGTAGAGGTCGTTGCCGGCGCCGCCGAACATGCTGACCTCGCGCGCGTTGCTGTAATAGTTGCCGAAATCGACCGCCAGCAGCACGTCGTTGCCGTCGCCGGCATCGATCACATCGCTCTGCGGCGCCAATGTGTTGGCCACCTCGGCCCAGCCCGACAACGTGTCGTTGCCCGCGCCGCCGACGAGGTAGCTGTCGCCTTCGTTGCCGACCAGGATGTTGTTCCCCGTCGTGCCCTGCGCAAACCAGGCGCTGCTGTCGCGCTGCAGCACGAGCGCCTCGACATAGGCGTAGCGCGACAGCGAGTTGTCGATGGCCGAGATGACCACGTCGAGCGTGCCGCCGGTGCTGGCTTCGCTGACGGTGTCGAGCGTGCTGTCGATCAGGTAGCGGTCGTTGCCGGCGCCGCCGACCAGCTTGTCGGCCACGGAGTCGGGCACCAGCTTGCGGTTGGGTAGCCAGACGTAGTCGGGGTTGCCGCCGCCGTAGAAGATGTCGTCGCCGTTGCCGCCGACGAGTGAGTCGACGCCGCTGCCGCCGATCAGGGTGTCTTTGCCTTCGCCGCCGCTCACCGTGTCGTTGCCGCTGCCGCCCGAGATCACGTTGGCCAGGCCGTTGCCGAGCAATGAGACGCTGCTGGTGCCGGTGTAGAACAGGTTCTCGACGGTGCTGGCGAAGGCCGCCACGCTGAGGTCGAGCTTCAGGCCGATCAGGGTGTCGATGCCTTCACCGGCCAGTTCCGTCACGCCGTCGGTGCTGCTGGTGAAGTAGAAGTCGTTGCCCAGGCCGCCGACCAGCGCGTCGGTGCCGCTGCCGCCGTCCAGCGTGTCGTCGCCGGCATAGCCGTAGAGCGTCTCGTTGCTCGCCGATGCCGAGGTGATCAGGTTGCCCAGCGCGTTGCCGTGCAGCGTGGTGGCGGCGCTTCCGGTGTAGCTGAGTCCCTCGACCTGCGTGGCCCAAGACACACGCAGGTCGCGGGCGACGGCGGAGACGATGGTGTCGAAGCCGCCGCTCGCGTATTCGTAGACGCGGTCGCTGGCGGAATCGACGGCGTAGCGGTCGTTGCCGGTGCCGCCGATCATCGTGTCGACGCCGGTGCCGCCGTCCATCACGTCGTTCCCGGTGCCGCCGACCAGCAGGTCAGCGCCGCCGTAGCCGTACAGGGTGTCGTTGCCGGCATTGCCGTAGAGGGTGTCGTTGACGACGGTTGCCGAATTGGCGGCGATCACGTTGGACAAACCGTTGCCCTTCAACTGCGCGGCCAGCGTGCCGGTGTAGGTCAGGTTTTCCACGTACAGCCAGGTCTCCAGGCTGTAGGTGGCCAACGAATCGAGCACCGACGTGCGGATGGTGTCGATGCCCGAGCCTGTCACGTTGGTCTCGACGATCACATCGCCCAGGTGGTTGACCGTGTAGGTGTCGTTGCCGTTCAAGCCGGTGAGCGTGTCGGCGCCGGTGCTGCCGACCATCGAGTCGTCGCCGGCGGTGCCTGTGTAAGTGGGCATGGTGTGTTCCCTGGGTTGGAGGCCTCGCGTGCAAGGCGAGGTGTCGATTCTCCGGCCTCTGCCCCGTGCCGGGGCCTGTGATGGGCGGCCGTCAACATCCGGACTTCGTTCGAAACGGCCGAAATGTCACGCGTGGCTGCTGCCTTGGAACACTGCCCGAGCTGTGGCGGCCCACTGAAAATCATCGCCGCCCTCTTTGTGCGCCGACGGCACCCGGTCGGCGGCCTCATTGCCGGTTTTCGGGTTGCCGTACCGCAAAGACGTGCAGCCCGAGAAACCTTGCGGCGCGACGACGGACTCTCCGGTCGGGATGAAGACGTCCTTCATCACGCTGCCGGTGACGCGCTTGGTTGCCGCGTCGGCCGGTGCCATGACCGCCACTTTGAGGGCAGACGGCAGACGGCTTGATTCCTGCGCAACCCGGTGCCGCTTTGTCGGTGGCCGCCTCGGTGGCCACGCGTGGCGCCGTCGATGAAGGCGGGTGGAACCTCGGCGAGGCTGTTCGCGTCGCGAGCGCAGCCTGCGAAAGTGCCGCTTAACTGGTCGGCATGACAGCCGGCGGTTTGGCGTCGATGGCCGGAGCCGACGCGGCTTCGTCAGCCGCTGTCGGCAACGGCGTTTCCGACGGCACGGCTTCCGCCACTGCCGGTGGCTGCGCCGCGGCGTCCAGCGCGGGCGCCGTGCCGGTCAGCCAAAGCGCCGGGTAATTACGCGCCGTTTTCGCGCCGGCCAGCGGCTTGTTCAAACCCTGGTGGCAGGTTGCGCAGTTCACCTTGGCAGCGTCGCCCGTCGGCCCGAGTCGGCCGAGCGGAATGGCTGGGAATGTCTTGTCCAGCGGCTCGAGATAGTCGCTGTTGACGTTGCGGGTCATTTGAATGCCGTACCAGGCCTTGACCCGTGCCGGCGAACTCTCGGGCCAGCTCGCGAAGGCGCGCGTGTTGTGGCAGTACGTGCAGTTCACGCCCAGCGACTTGGAGACGTGGATCATCATGCCGTAGGTGGCCTCCGCCTGCTTGACCGCGCCCGGCCGGCCACTGGCCAGGGCTTCGGTGCTCGCCACCCGAATGCTCTGCGGCTGGTCTGTCTTGAGCAGGAAGGTCGAGAACGGGTCCGCAGGCAGCGACGCCAGCCCCACCAAAGGCGCTGGCGAGTTCTGCCCGCCGCGCGCCATCAACTGGCCGCTGTAGGTGGTGGGCACCGTGGTCAGAAACCAACGCTGCACCGGCAGCGGGTTGCCGCGGTGGCAGGTATAGCAGGTGACACCGGTCTCGCCGACGTGGGCTGACCAGTTCGAGTTGACCTGCTTGACCATGAGCATCATCTGGCGCGCGACGATCTTGGTGTACTTGTCGTCGGCGGCAAAGTTGCCGTCGACGTGACAGTAAGCGCAACCCTCCTGCGGCGACACCCAATTGGTGATGGCGTTCATCGTGCGCCCGAATTCGCCGATGCTCAGGTCGCCCAGCACCTGGATGTTCTTGTAGGTGGTGCCTGCCTTCGGCGCGTTCTCGCGCACCCGGGACGGCCGGTCGATCGCTGGCGCCACCTGCGCGGCCAGCTTGGCGTCATGCGCGGCCCGGTTGTCGATCTGCACCATGCCCGTGCCGCGGAAGCCCTGCTGCCCTGAATCCACCGGTGGACGCTCGCAGCCAGCCAACGCTACAGCCAGAAGCAGCAGCCCTGCGGTCAGACCACAGAGTCTCATTGTCTGTTTCATATTGCAGATCTTTCGTCGTACGGACGAACTGCATTGGGACCGTGCAAACTTCCAGGGCCGCGCTACTGTTCGGACGCCTTGCCAACATCGGAGTACCCAGCTGGCTTGCCAGCGTGCGTCATCCTAACCTGACACTTCACAATGTCAACTTGATTTGACAACAAAATCCGGCGCTGCCTTTGCCTCATGCCGGCTGCGGACCGCCCGCCCCTTGCTGCAGGCTCGCATCTGCACACACGCACGCGCTGGCGCTCCAGCGGCGATCGCAGCCCGTTGACGCGCCGTCTCAAGCGGATCGCGGTACCCCGGACGCTGCGGCTGATCGGCCCGCATCCTCGCATCTAAACTGACGGGGATGACCTCCCCTCCGGACCTCCGCCAACCCCTTGAAGCCGCCATCGCGGAGTTGCAATCGCGCCGCGCTCTGTTGGGCAACGCGCTGGTCGACGCCGCGCTCGCGCCCTTGCTCGCAGGCCTTGCCACGCTGAGCGCACAGCCTGAGCCGGCTGACCCCACTGGTTCACTCCCGCAGCCCGCGCCAGCCGAGCCCAGCCGCCGTTTGCGCCAGGTCAGCGTGCTGTTCCTCGACATCGTCGGCAGCACTCAGCTCATCCAGCACCTCGACCCCGAAGAAGTGCAGGCCGTGGTCGACGGCGCGCTGACCGCCTTCACCGCCATCGTCACGCGCCACGACGGCGAGGTGCTGCGTTATGCGGGAGACAACCTCAAGGCGGCCTTCGGCGCGCATGGCACGGCGGGCACGCGTGAGGACGACGCCGAGCGCGCCGTGCTCTGCGGCCTCGCCCTGCTGGCCGAAGCGGCGCGGCGCGGCGATGAAGTCAGGCGCCTGCACGGCTTTGAGGGTTTCAGCGCCCGCGTCGGCATCCACACCGGCGGCGTGGTGCGCGGCGGCGGTGTGGAGAACGACAACAGCCTCAGCGGCCTGACTGTGAACATCGCCGCACGGCTGGAGCAGGCCGCGACGGCCGGCACGCTGCGCATCAGCCAGGACACCTGGGCGCTGGTGCGCGGCCTCTTCGATTCGCAGGTGCAGCCGCCGCTGGCGGTGAAGGGTGTGGAGGCACCGATCACCAGCTGGCTGGTGCAGGGCCCCAAGCCGCGCGCCTTCAGGCTGCATGCGCGCGGCATCCAGGGGCAAGAGACGCCGCTGATCGGCCGCCAGGCGGAACTGGCCCGCTTCGAGGACACGCTCGAAGCGCTGCTGGCCGAGCGCACGCCGCGCGCCTTGACCCTTATCGCCGATGCCGGCCTGGGCAAGAGCCGCCTGCTGCACGAGTTCCAGCACATCCTCTCGGCTCACCCGTCCACCTGGTGGCTGATGCCGGCACGCAACCAGCCCTCAGGCGCCTTGCAACCCTACGGCCTGCTGCGCGACCTGCTGGCGCGCCGGCTGGAGATTGCCGACAGCGACAGCGCCGATGTCGCGCGTGCCAAGCTGGTGCAGGGCCTGGCGCCGTGGCTGGGCCAGCCCAACGACCCGGCGCCCGAGCTGCTGGGCCATCTCATCGGCCTGGACTTCTCGGCCGCGCCCGCCGTGCAGCGCATGGGCGGCGACGCCCGCCTGCTGCGCGACCGCGCCGTGACCGCGCTGCGCCTGTGGCTGGAACGTCTGTCGGCCAGCGAAGGCTCGCCGGTGGTGCTGTTGCTGGACGACCTGCACTGGGCCGACGACGCCTCGCTCGACGCGCTGGTGGCGCTGCTCAAAAGCGCCAGCGGCCCTCTGCTGGCGCTGCTGTGCGCGCGACCGGGCCTGATCGAACGCGTGCCCAGCTGGGGCGAAGGCCTGCCGCAGCACGAACGCCTGACGCTGCTGCCGCTGGACGCGGTGCAAGGAAGCGCGCTCACCCAGTCGCTGCTGCAGCGGCTGAACCCGGTGCCGGCCGAGCTGGCAGACCTGATCGAACGCCGCGCCGAAGGCAACCCCTTCTACGCCGAAGAACTGGTGGGCATGCTGCTGGACCAGGGCGTGATCAGCATTGACAGCAACGGTGACAGCGACGACAACAACGAGTGGTGCTTCCACCCCGAACGCCTGAACCCGCAGCGCCTGCCCACCACGCTGACCGGCGTGCTGCAGGCGCGCCTGGATGCGCTCGACCCCGCAGCCCGCCGTGCGCTGCAGATGGCCAGCGTCATCGGGCCGGTGTTCTGGGACGACGCCCTGGGGGCGCTGGACGCACGCGGCCCGGACGCCTTGCCAGGGCTGCAACGCAAGTCGCTGGTGCAGCCCCGGCCCACCAGCGCCTTCGACGACACGCCGGAGCAAGCCTTCCAGCACCACCTGCTGCACCAGGTGAGCTACGACACCGTGCTCAAGCCGCAGAAGCGCGAAGCACACGCACGCGCCGCGGCCTGGCTGACCCACCGCGTGGGCGACCGCGGAGATGAGTACCTGGGCCTCACCGCCGATCACTTCGAGCGTGCCGGCCAAGCCCTGCTGGCTGCCGACTGGTTCGAACGCGCATCGACCAAGGCCACCCAGCGCGGTGCTTACAAGGCGGCGCTGCAGTACCTGGACCGCGGCGAAGCGCAGGCCGCACAGGCGCCCGAAGGCTGGCCGCTCGAGCGGACGGCCGAGGCGATCAAGAATCGTGCGGCATTGAGCTATCTCTTGAACTTGCGCTCCCAGCATGAGCAGGCGCTGGACCGTATGCTGGCGCTGGGCGAGACGCACGACCGGCCAAGCTGGGTCGCGTATGCACTGGCGGGCCAGACGCTGCAGGCCTACCGCCTGGGCGAGCTCGAAAAAGCCTCAACCGTGGCACGTCGGGGCGTTGAAGTGGCCGAGCGTGCCGACTGCGCCTACAGTGCCGTTTGCTGTTGGAGCAACCTGGCCTATTTGGCGCTCGATCAAAGAGATCTGAACGCCGCACGGCCCCACGTGGCGGCAGCGATGCAATGGGCTGTGCGGGCGCGCGAGGACGCACAGAAACCCGATGGCGGTATGCAAGAAGCGAAGGTTCTGATGTTGCAAGCTGAGCTGAATGCCGAAGAGAACGACCACCAGGCCCGCACGACCGCAGTGATGCGCGCGCTGGTCATCGTCCGCGATCTGCATTCGCCGTGGTTGCAAGGCAACTGTCTCGACACCCTGGCAGACCTCGCGCTGGCGCGGGTCGACTTCGCCGAGGCTGCCGTCCACATCGAAGCAGGGGCGCGCCTGTTCGCCGAATTTGCGATGCCGCATTACGTCGCGCTTGCGCAGGCCCAGCGTGCCAGACTGCACTTGCACTCCGGACAATGGGACGCCGCAGCCCACGAGGCCGCGGCGGCTTCGGTGGGTCTTCTGGCCGCCGGCGATGTGCGCAACGAACTGCTCAACCGCAACGTCGGGGCCGAGGCGAAGTGGCGTGGCGGCCGGGCGGACGAAGCAGTGACCACCTGGGAGCAAACGGACGTGGCCTGGAAGGGCATGGGAGACGAGCTCGAGGCACGGGCGTCGCGCCTGCGCCTCGCCGAATCAAGGTCATGCTCCGGTCACCCCGAAGACATCGAGATGGCGCAGCAGGCGGTGCAGGCCGAGCTGCCGAACCTGCAGGAGCGTGATGCGTTGGCCGGGGCCGAATTTGCACTCGCGGCCCGTCTGGCCGGCTGGCGCGTGCTGCACCGTGCAGGCGACCCGGCCGCAGCCGGCCAGCTGGCGCTGGCGGCGTCCGAACTGGAGCAGGTTCTCAACCGTTTCGCCGACCCCGAGGTGCGCGAGCGCGTGCGCAATACCGTGCCCTGGCACCGCGACGTGGTCGAAGCGCTCGCTCTGTTGAAAGCTGCCGCTTGAAGATCTTCTCGCCGCAGACCCAAGCGGCGCGCGAGCCTGCTAAGGCATCTGCCAGCGCCTGTGCCGCTGCATCACGCGTCCGGCGATGGCCAGCGAACGCGCGGAGATCGACAGCGACGAGCCCTCGTCAAGGCTTGGCCGGCGCCGACCCCGGCGCGCCCAGGATCGCCAGCCAGGCGCCGCGGTAGCGCCTGCTGTACTGCACGCTCAGCCCGGCGGGGATTTCGGAGGCTTGGCGATAGATGAACAGCACGCGGCCCTCCGGGTGTACGGCCAGCCACGCGGCCACCTGGTGATCGCCCAGTTCGGCCAGCGGCTGCCGCAGACGGCCTGCGAAGGTCCACGTGCCGTGGTAATTGCCCTCTACCGCCAGCGGCCGGCCTTCGCGCTCGTACTGGGCCAGTCGCCCGGCCACCACGTCGATGTCGTAGGGCTCGCGCATGGCGACTTCGAAAGACACCATCAGGCCGCACACCGCGATCAGCGCCGCGGTGGCCACGCGGCGCACGTCGGCCAGCGCATCGCCCGGCTTGAAGGCCAGCAGCGCGGCGCCGCACACCACCGCCAGCGCCCCGCCGGCATACAGCGCCGAGGCCTCGTCCAGCCCGGCCAGCCTGGCGGCGAGCCTGGGTGCGGCCACGATGGCGGCCGTGCCGGCGGCCGCCAGCATCAACGCCGGTGCGACCAGCGACCAGCGCGTGCCGGGGCGGTCGACCAGCGCCCGCGCGCAGAACAACGCGAACAGCGCAAACTCGGGCAACAGGTAGTGCGGGCGCTTGCCGCTGATGATGCTGAAGAACAGCAGCGCGAACAGCATGCCCAGCAGCACCAGCCGGCTGCCGCTTTCCTGCCACAGCGCATGCCGCACGCCGCCCCACCAGCGCGGCCACAGCAGCCACGGCACCAGGCCGAGCGGCATCCAAGCGAAGTAGAACCACCACGGCGCCTGGTGCGAAAAGCTCTTCACCATCCGACCCGCGCTCTGGCCCCAGAAGATGGCGCGCTGGAAGTCTGGCCCGCCGGCGATGCCCGCCGGCACCGCCCAGGCCAGGATCAGCGCGGCGCCGCCGAGCAGTGCCATCAGCACGCCGGCATACCAGCGGCCCCAGCGCGGCCGCTGTTCGCGCATCCACCA
>Ga0163144_10012913_pt1 | contig 17474 bp, 18 predicted proteins | sample OliLak19BULKMAT1_FD_123175 | JGI IMG/M metagenome (GOLD analysis project Ga0163144, IMG submission 123175) | Freshwater microbial mat bacterial communities from Lake Vanda, McMurdo Dry Valleys, Antarctica - Oligotrophic Lake LV.19.BULKMAT1 | ecosystem: Environmental > Aquatic > Freshwater >...
TTAAGAACAGGGACACTCTTGATCTTCAGTTCGACGCCGCCGTCGATTGTAATGACGTCGGTGGTCTTTACCCGCTTCATCACGCCATTTCCGCATTCCATGCACTTCATAAAACAAAACCTCCGTTCACATCACTTCTTTCCGACGACGATCCTTCTCTGCGTTCCCTTGCCATCGGGAGTCTTCTCGTGCTCTGGGTGCTGGGACAACCAGTCATGAAGAAGCTTTTTATCCTCCACAGCTGGATCATAAGCAGTTCCCACTTTCACGTTATAGGCATCTTTCACGACCAGCGTCCCTTCTCCGTTTTCATCCAGGAGCGAGCACATCAGTTCCAATTCTCGCCCGTTCACATCCTTGCCACGCCATACAATCGTATGATCAGCCGTTCGCACCAAAGTCACCTTGCCGCCGAGCAATACCTGCTCCACATGAAAGCGGCTAATCTGCCGGTGCATCCGCTCTTGCTCAATATGCCGAACCCTGACCAGGACCTTGCTTGCCTTGGCTAGAGCACGAATTTTGTCCGTATATACCGTCAATGATGTGGGACCCATGACGACCTAAATAGAGGATAGCAGGTTATTGTAAAAGGTCAATGTACATGGAAAATGTCACTGTAAGCAGAGGGCGTCATGTTTGTTCATCCTTTCAATATTAGCTCAGCAGAGCACTCGTCGCCACTTCAGATCTCATTTAGGGTCGTCCTCGCGTGTAGCACCGGCGTAGCACGGAGATTTGGATAGATCTGGAATTACACGGAGAGATCTCGCGAGATTTAGCAGGATTTCACCGAGGATTTTCGCGTTAATTTCGCCCTGAATTGAATCATTGCCGACACTTAACTGCTCAATAGCGCTACAGCCTCCGGAGCTGAAGGTCGCAGGTTCGACTCCTGCCGGGCACGCCATAACAAAAACGCGAGAGCGTAAGCTCGAAGCGTTTTTTTTATTGGCGTGTATTCAAAATAATGAAACGCGAAGCGTATACGGCACCCCCAGTGACAAGATAGAATTTCGAGATGACTCACGCACGATTGGGCGCCACCTTCTTGATTCCTGTCACTTTAGGTTATCTGAGCGGTTACTCGCGCCCAGCCGAGGCTGCACCAAAAAACTGGCCGCAAAACCTCTCCTTTTACAAAGATGCCAGGCAAATGCGGGCCGTCGGATGCTCCATCACTTAATCAGGAATCACCCGTCACAGTCGTTTATACAATGTTCATTCAGGGGCAGGTCTGCCGCCTTAACAACTTTAGAACCGCTTTTTTGGATGCTCCGGATCGACTTTGCCCAGGCATCGTGCCGATGACCTTTAGCGAGTGCTATAGTGCAGTCTTACGAACCTGGATTGAAAGCCCAGGTTTAGATACATCTGGCTTGATGCTGATGAGTTCGGTCGCACTCATTTATCTCACGAAACAGAAAGCCTCCTTTCCAGATCGATCCGAGGTCATCTTTGCAATGTCAAATATCTACTGGTCGAACCTGGACGGATTGAATAAACGCGTCACACCGGATCGGTTTTCTAAGCAGGTAACGAATAGCTCAAATCTTGCTGCAATTGAGACTGAAACGGCTGAGCTGATGAGAAATGATCGCCTTGTCGCAAAACAATTTGCCGGTAAACTTTTGGAGCAGGCAAGCAAACTTTTGGATGGGTTGGAAGGACGATTGGGCTCTGATCAGAGCACTCCCGCTCTCAAGTTAAAGCTTCGAATTCTAAAGGAGCGTGGACGCTTTGCAGAATTTAGGCGCCAATAGACTTGAACGCTTAACTCCCGTAAGTTTCCGTGGGTGAAGTCAATACCTTGGGTTACGTCATCGAAAACGTGATGCGAAATCATTTTATTCTTCTAGCCATCATTTGGGTGCTCTGGGCGGTTTGGTCTTGGAAGGATGTCAATTATGGCGCGGGCACTTCGTTTGCCGGTAATTTCGATGGGGTGTTACCTTTCGTGGTGGGTATTTTCATTTTGACATTTTCGGTCATTGCCACTGTCGCCCGTTATGTCCTGATGCAAAAGATGGCTTCGAGCTCTTGGATTCCCTATGCCATTTCCGGCCTGATGGGCGCCGGCATCACCGCGCTGATTATTTACTCAATGTTGAACCTGTTTCCGCTCAGGACAATGGACACCATTGTTGATCGATTTAAAACTGTGTTTTCTACGACGAAGAAATGAAAGAGACCGGTGCCGAAGACTGCCTCACAACGAGGAACGGCCTAGGCGCGACTTTCGGCTTCGTGCAAGACCCTTAAAGTAAATCCGTTATCGGAAAGGGTGTCCGCCTAGATACTCATCCGCAGCCTCCACGCGCAAGCCCGGGCGGGTCATTTCGACTTCCCTCGAGATGCAGCCGTCACAAATGCGACCTAAATCCGTCGAATACTCCACGGGTCAAAACCGGGTCAGCTTGTGTCACTTTCACCCGTAACTTTTGCCCATGACGGCAGAAGTCACTCATTGTATCCGCTGCCCATATGCTGTTGCAGGAAAACCCTGACCTGACATTCGACGATCTTGAACTGCAGCTTCCGTACGATTCACTCCCGGTCCCGAATACGCCCCCGCATCTCGGGAGCCATGCGTTCGATCTGGTGGCGGTTGAAGATCGCATTTTATTCGCCGCCTTCGGCGTGCTCCTGGCGAGATATAGCGGGCAAACTTCGACACCGCTCAAAGCATTGCGGCTGACCGCGGACGGGAAGTCGATTTCGAACCTTCGATCCGTACTGAACACTTCCAGCGAGTCGAGCCTGCGAAAGATTCTCGAAACCGGAGGAGAGACACTCGGAGTCAGTCGCGATTTCAAAGGCCGCCACGCCGCCGTGACTTGGCTCGAGGGGGATTTGAATCAGCTCGCCCAAGCCGCCTTGAGTTCATGCAACGTCGATCTCAATTTGGTGCTCGCCCGCCACGCGACCGGATTCAAGGCGACGTTCTTCTACAACGTGAGTCTCCTCAAGCTGACTAGCGTCGTGAGATTCGCCGGTCACCTTAGCACGCTTCTGGACGGCTTGACCGACAACATTGATGTTCCGATTTCGAAGCTCCCGCTCTTGCCTGCGACGGAACGAAAGTGGATCGAGCTCGTTTGCACAGGTCCTGACGAACTTCCGCCGAGGGCGTTGACGCATGAGTCTTTCGAGTATCATGCGTTGCAAACTCCGACCGCTCCAGCGCTGAAGTTCCGAGATCAGATCTGCAGCTACAGTGAACTTAATTCGAGGGCCAACCGACTCGCGCGCGCTCTATCGTCACGAGGGGTGGGCTCCGAAAGTCGAGTCATGGTCTGCGTGGAACCATCCATGGATATCGCGGTGGTGCTTTTGGCAATCCTCAAAGTCGGAGCGGCCTACGTACCGCTTGATTCGAGTTACCCGTCCGCACGAATTAAAACCCTCATGGACGATACCGCACCTGCGCTCGTCGTCGCGCGCGACTACTTGATCGAGCGATTGGCGCTGGACCGCAGCCTCGCCTTTTCTCTGGATGATCATGAGAATTTCGCCGGTGATTTTTCCCCGCAAAACTTGGGGCGATCCATTCGGCGCGAGAGCACGGCTTACATCTTCTACACTTCCGGGACCACCGGAAAACCCAAGGGGATCATGGCGACGTTCGCCAACCTAGCTCATTACATCGAGTCGGCGCGCGATCGCTATCAGTCCAGTTCGGCGGACGTCATTCCGGCGGTGGCTCGCTTCAGTTTCAGCATCAGTCTTTTCGAACTCATGCTTCCGCTCGCCTCGGGCGGCACACTCCTCCTGTTGGAACGGGATCATGTGCTGGATCTCGGGCGATTGGCGATGACGCTTCGAGAAGTCACATTTTTTCACATGGGTCCGAGCCTGCTCAAGAACCTGATCGCCCATATCAAAAAAAACCAGCGCGAGTTCAGCGCCTTTGACCGGGTTCGACATGCGTCTTCGGGCGGCGATATGGTTCCGCCAGAGGTGCTCGAGTCCCTGAAGTTGATTTTTTCCAAAGCGGAAGTCTTCGTCATCTATGGTTGCAGCGAAATCAGCTGCATGGGCTGCACCTATCCGGTGCCCCGGGATCGAACGGTCACGAAGACTTACGTTGGGCGGCCCTTTCAGAACGGGGCGGTGCGGGTGCTCGACGGCGCGATGAATTTAGTCCCCATCGGCGTGGTCGGAGAAATCTGTTTCACGGGCGCGGGAATCGTCCAAGGGTACCTCGAACGTCCGGAACTGACGGCGGAAAAATTCGTTGATCTTGATGGGCGGCGTTTTTATCGAACCGGGGATCGGGGGCGTCTTAGCGAAGACGGTTGGCTGGAAATTCTTGGCCGAAGTGATTTTCAGATTCAGCTCCGCGGCATGCGCATTGAACTGGGCGAAGTCGATCATCACCTACGTCGAGCCCCTTGCGTGAAAGACGCCGTTTCAATCGCTCGTGAAAATTCGCGTGGCGAAAAGATCCTGGTCGCCTATGTAGTCCTCGATTCGCCGGGACCGATCGATCGCAAGCCGGCGATTCGTCAGTATCTGCGCGAGAATCTGCCAGACTACATGGTTCCGTCGATTTTCGTGGTGCTCGAGAAGTTGCCGCTCAATCACAATATGAAGCTGGATCGAAACGCCTTGCCCGCGCCGGCGCCGGACGATCGGCGAATCGGAGATCGGGACGCGTCTCCAATGCACCGGGCGCCCGAAACTTCCACGCAAAGAAAACTGGCGTCGATCTGGGAAAGAATTTTAAACTTGGATTTCGTTCGCTTGGATGATCACTTTTTTGACCTCGGCGGCGACTCGTTGTCGGCGATGGAGCTGATTGACGAAGTCGAACAAGCCCTCGGCGTCACCCTTGATGGAATGGACGTTTTGCGGGAGTCACTGGCGGTGCAAGCCTTGATCTGTGACCGGCGGCTCGGAAAAGCCAACGCCGTTTCGCTAGTGCCCGTCATCAGCGTCATGCCGACTGAAGCCGTGAAGCTTCTGCATTTCGGGCAAAATCAAAGTCTCTATGGCGTCCTTCACGGCGATCTGTCCGGGATGTCAAAACGGGCGGCGCTGATTTGTCCGCCGCTTGGCCAGGAGTCCGTGCGAACTCATTTCGTTCTGAAGCGATTGGGCGAACGACTTGCCGCCAACGGAGTGCCGACCCTGCGTTTTGACTTCTTCGGACAGGGGGACTCCCTGGGGGAGAACGCATCGGCTTCAGTGAGCCGCTGGAAAGAGGACATAATGGAGGCCTGCGACGAACTTTGTCGGAGAACCCGCGCCGAAAAAATCACCTTGATCGGCGTGCGCCTCGGCGCGACTTTGGCCACTCACGTGCTTGAACGCCGCGACATCGAACGGGCGGTCCTTTGGGCTCCGGTCGTCGATGGGGGGAGCTACGTGGCCGAGCTGGAACAAGCCCAGAAGCGCTACCTACGCAACGTGAGAAATCGTAGACGATGGAAGCCGCCGGTAAGAATCGCGGACGGCGCGGAGCTGGTCGGTTCGACTTATTCGAGCGCCCTACTCAACCAATTGCGAGCCTTGACCCTCCAAACCGAATTCCATTCCAAATTGCCTTCGATTCGCCATTTTGAATCGTCGTCATCAAAGGATAGTGATCCGGTTTGGACCGATCTGAGTCGGATCGATCAGATTCTTCCGGATGCGGGAATCTCAAATCAACTTTTGAAGCTGGTCATTGAGTCATGATCAGGGAATCGAGTTGCCAGTTTGGGGAAGGTTCGAGCCTGGCCGGAATCATTACGGAGCCGCCTCAGTGGCCGGTTCGTAGCGCCTGGATTTTGATCAGCGCCGGCCTCATGCCCAAAGCCGGCCCGTTCGGACTCTATTCTCAGTTGGCGCGGAAAATCGCCCAGGGCGGTGCACCCGTCTTACGATTTGATTTAGGAGGAATCGGTGACAGCCGGGTCGCCTATCCCCAATTCAGCTTGGGGCGTCGGACCGAACTCGAGATTCGCGCCGCCGTGGACTTCATGGCCCAGCGATTCTCGGTGGACAGCCTCACGCTCTGCGGTCTTTGCTCCGGGGCCGAAGACTCCCTCCGTTACGCCATCAACGATTCTCGAATTTCGAAAGTCGTGATGATCGATACATTCGCGTACCGGACGGCTGGCTGGAAACGCCGCCAACGGCTGAAAACAGTCGCAAGACACGCCTTCCGCACGGTCGGTTTGCATTCATCCGTTCCGGTCGCTTCGGAGTCTTCCTTCATCAACTACAAATACATGGATTATTTGGAATCCAGCCGAAGCCTCAGTACGCTGCTCGAGCGAAAAGTGGATCTGCACTTCATTTACACCGGCGGAATGAGTGAAGTCTTCAATCATAAGGGCCAGTTCAAGCGGATGTTTCCGACGCTGGATCTCCGACGTGGCGTCGCAATCGATCACTTCCCGGAAATGGGCCACACACAGCTCCTCGAAGAGGATCGTCAGCGACTCGTGAACGCGATCGCTCGACGCGCTTAGTTTCCAGCTGTTCGGGTTTGCGCTTTGCTTTGGCCATGGCCGATACTAACGTGTTGTTCATATGAGTGAAACCAAGACCCTCAAGCGAAGCATGGGCGCCTTCCACCTCTGGGGCTTGGCCGTCGGCCTGGTGATTAGCGGCGAATACTTCGGCTGGAGTTACGGCTGGGGCGTGTCGGGCACCCTTGGGTTTCTGGCGGCAACGGCGATCGTCGTCGTGATGTACGTCGCGCTTTCGCTGACTCTTTGCGAACTCGCTCCGGCCATCCCCAACGCAGGCGGACCGTTTGCTTTCGCGCAGCGCGCGTTCGGTCCCTGGGGCGGTTATCTCGCGGGCGTCGCAGCGTTGATTGAATTCGTACTCGCTCCACCGGCCATCGCCTACGGCCTGGGAAGCTACCTGCACGTGCTTTCGCCTTCGATCCCCACCAATACCGCTGCCGCCGCCGCGATGGTTATTTTCGGTCTCGTCAATCTGGCGGAGTCCAAACAGTCCGCGCGTTTTGAAACCACCATCACCTTCATCGCGATTATCGAGCTTCTCATTTTCATCGGCGTTTCAGTGCCCGCGTTCAAAACTGAAAACTTCATGGCCGATGCTTGGATGGGCGGCGCGGGCGGCGTTTTCGCCGCCATCCCTTTTGCGATCTGGTTCTTTTTGGGCATTGAAGGCACGGCGCTTGCCGCCGAAGAGGCTTATGAACCTGAAAAAAATCTGCCCCGCGGTCTACTTTGGGGAATTTTCACCCTGGTCGTGCTCGCCCTTGGTGTCATGCTGGGCGCCGGCGGTGCGGGTGACTGGAAGCGGCTCAACGCCATTGACTTTCCGATTCCCGAAGCCGTCGCGATGGCACTCGGGAGTGGACATCCGTGGGTCAAGCTCTTCGCGGGACTCGGACTCTTCGGATTGATCGCTTCGCTCAACGGAATCATCTTCAGCGCCGCGCGCCAAGTATTTGCGATTTCGCGTTCCGGCCTCCTGCCGCGAGGACTCTCGCAGCTGACCACCAAAGGCGTACCCGCGCGAGCGGTGCTCTTTTCGGTGAGCGCGGGTCTGCTGGGAATCGCTTCCGGAAAAACCGCCGACCTGATCACGCTGTCGGCTCTCGGAGCGCTCGTGGTCTACGGAATGTGCGCGCTCAGCCTCATCCGGCTCCGCAAGACGGAACCCAACCTCAAGCGACCCTTCCGAGTCCCGCTCTATCCGTTCACGCCGATCGTCACATTGGTGCTGGCAGTGGTTTGCCTCGCGGCGATCGCCTGGTCAAATGTTCGCATTTTCACCGTATTCGCGATTTTGGTCGGCTTGGCCTGCGCGGGCCGGCAAATTGCCAACCCGCGCGCGCGATAGTCCGGCCTGCGTCCCGCCGGCACAATAGTTACTGCGCGCGCTCGGTCAGTTTCTTGAAAAGTACGAGCAGGCCCGGAAAATGGCGCTGCAGAAAAACCACGATCTGACCGTGACCGGTGATCACCGCCTCGCGTTTGCGTCGCGCGATCGCTCGAATCATTTTTCGAGCCGCCACGTCGGTCTTCATGACAATCCAGTTCGGAATTTTAAAGTCGGAATCGTCGCGTATCTCGCTTTCCACGAAACCGGGCGAGATCAAAGTAACCGAGATTCCTTTGCTCGCGACTTCGTCGACGAGACATTCGGCGAGACTCCGGACTGCGAATTTACTCATGCAGTAAGGCGAAACGCCGGGAAGCGAAACGTAACCGTTGACGCTGCCCATCAGCGCGATGAAGCCTTTGGATTTCTCAAGTTCGGGAAGCACCGCCTGCACCGTTCTCAGAACTCCAAAAACATTGGTTTCAAATTGCCGTCGAAAGTCCTCGAGCTTGAGGCGTGAGACTTTTCCGATTTCCGCATAACCTGCGTTGGCAATCGCCCCGTCCAGACGTCCGAACTCCCGGACGGTGGCGACGACCGCCGCCTCTAGATCCCCGTCTCGAGTGACATCCCCTTCGATCGCGAGCACTCGGCTTCCGGCGCTTTTGAGTTCCGCAGTCAAAAGATCCAGACGAACTTTTCGACGGGCGAGTAAGACGAGAGACGCCCCTTGCCGGGCAAGCTCACGGGCCAAACCGGCGCCGATTCCAGACGAAGCGCCGGTTATCAAAACGATTTTCCCTTCGAACTTGAGGGTGCCCATTCCTACCCAGCTTACCCGCTCTTATGGAGTACGTGGTAAACTTCTCAGATGGCGCTTCGTCGGCTTTGCGTGATCGTTTTGATACTCATCTCAACGGTGTCATTCGCACGAACGCCGGCCCGGCCCGCCTTACCCGAGGCGCCCGCGGAGTGCCAAATCAATGCCGTTCCCGATCCGCTTCTGGATACGGTCGCTCTCCGAAAAGTCCTGAACGAAGAAGTTTGCCTCCAGGAAGCCCGAAACCTGCATGCCAAATACTTTCCGAATCCCGGGCCCAGCGTAACTCGGACGATCGCCGGCCTGCATCTCCACGGCGATGCGGAAGTCCTGCGACTGGGCACAAGTATTCTCGGAACACTCCCGCTTCCGTCCGCCTTGGCCCGCGCACAGCATTGCCCGGACATGATTTGCACACTGACGATGATTTTCGGGAGCGAAGAAGGCGCGCTGCGGGCACTTGTAATCGCCAAGCGCGAAGGGATCGTTCCCACCATCAGTCAGCGGGTATTCAACTTGCTAAAACAGGACTTCGCGTCCGTTTCGGCCTTTACGGGAGCCGAAGGCGTGATCTGGACGACCTCCGAGCTGCGAGTCATGGAACACGCGTTTCGCGCATTACCTCCCTCGATGCGACGGATGCCCCGGATGCAAACCATCGCCCGAGTGCCGGCGGGCACGTCCATGGGCGCCCGTTGGATGAAAGATGGAAACGACTTCACTGTCGCAGTCGCCCAGCCACTCGCGGCGGAATGGGGTTCCCGCACCCTACTGCATGAACTCAGCCATCACCTCCAAGGGATCTCGATTTCCAGTGGCCCCAAGTGGACGCGCTTCAAGGAGCTCTCGGGATGGGAGCGCGATCCTGATTGGGAGCGAAAGGCGCAGCAAAATACGCCGCTGGGGCTCGCTTTTCGTCAAAGCTTCGGATGGAATGCGCGGAAAACTGACGCCTGCTTTCCGTCCGAATACGCTAAAAAGAATGTCTGGGAAGACTATGCGGACTCCGCGACGGAATATCTCATGGGCACTCCCGATTTCGCTTTCAAGTGTCCGTCGAAGTTTCGATATTTTCGGGACCACGTATTCCCAGGCTTCGTCGTCAAACCGCCGGTCATGGATTGCAATTCAGATGACGCCAATTAGACTAAGCGGATTTTCGCACGAGGCGGAGCACCCGCGCCGGCATGGTGAAGTAGAAAGTGCTGCCCACCCCTTGAACGCTTTCCGCCCAAATGCGACCGCCATGTGCCTCGACGATTCCCTTCGCGATTGAAAGCCCGAGACCGGTTCCCTGCCTCGAGGTATCCTTCGCCTGCCAGTATCGATTGAAAATCAAGGGCAGTTCGTCAGCGGCGATACCGCGTCCCGTGTCGGCGATGATGAATCGCAAAACGGGGCCGCACACTTCGGCTTTTACCGAAATTTTTCCGCCGGATTGGGTGAATTTGATCGAATTGCTCACCACATTGGAAAGCACCTGGATGATGCGGTCCTCGTCGCAATCGATGATCGTGAGCCTCGGTTCGACTTCGAAGAAGAGCTGCTGTGACTTTTGTTTGGCCAGTGGCATAAGGGAGTCGATGACGGATTCGAGAAGAGGCCTGAGTTCATGCTCGGTGACGCAAACAGTGAAAGTGCCGGCGCATATTTTTGAGAAGTCCAAAATCGCGCCAAGCAGCCGACCCATAGATCGGGCGGACCGATTAATCGAGCCGGCCAATCGGATCAGGCGATCTTCGTCCCGTTTAAGCAGCTTCTCCATTAGCTGCACGCTGAGTTGAATGGTGGTCAGCGGATTCTTCAGATCATGGGACACGATGGAGAGGACTTCCTCGCGAGTCTTAACCGCCTCCTGCACCTCTTGGTAAAGCCGCGCTTGGTCCATCGCGAGGGCCAATCGGATGCCGATTTCACCGTAAAAATGACGATCTCGCTCTTCGAAGTGCCGGCCCGATTTGGAGAACCCGAAGCCAATCGCACCCAGTTTTCGCCCGTGCGCCTCCATCGGAATGAGCGCGAAGCTATCCACGCCGATACGGCGAATCAAACGCGAGAAGCCTCGAGGAATCTCCGTCCAAATCTTAGACTCCCGGCTTTGCAGAACTTCACCGATTTCCCGCCGCAAGGCGGGGTCCGGCGGGAAGGTCGTCAAAAGGGTTCTCATGTGATGCTGCTTTTGAGGATCGCGGTGGTAAACGGAATGTAGAATCGGCAAACCTTCCTGATTGAGCGAGTAGCTCACGCACCAATCCGCTAAATCGGGAATCACGAGGCTCGCGAGTCGATCCATATTCTCCCGGTATTCGAGCGACTGCGCGAGATCCGAGCTGAGAGCGGCATGAAAAGACCGGTGAGCCTCCAATCGCTTTTTTTCCGTGAGATCGCGCACGACTGCGGTAACGAGTAGCCCCGACTCTGTCGTCAAGTCAGTAAAAATCACCTCGGCGGGAAAGTCCGAGCGATCTTTGCGCCATGCCCGAACCTCGAGCTCCATGCAGCGCTGATGATCGAGCCCCGGAACCAGCAGTTCCAATGGTTTGCCGATGAGCTCGGATCGATCGTAGTTGAAAAGCACTTCCGCCTTTCGATTCACCATTTGTATCCGTCTGGTCCGATCCACCAGGAGCAAGGCGCTCGGCGCCGTCTCAATCACCGCACGAAGCGTTTCTTCAGCCATTTCGACCCGCCGTTCAGTGTGTTTTCGGTCGGTGATATCGACCACCGCGCCGGATAGCTCGACCACCGAACCACTCAGGTCGAATCGCGGCACCCCCAGCGCATCGATCTCTCGCATCTCGCCATCCTTCGTCACCATGCGCAAATCCAACCGGTAGGATTCGCCATTACATCGGGCGCGCTCAACCAAGCGGCGCAGTCGGTCTCGATCGTCCGGATGCACGTAGTTCAGATACGCCTCATAAGTCATGGGAAGATCAGTGCGCTTGAGTCCAAGATTCTGGATCAGCTCATCGGACCAAAGCACCCGGTTGCTAACGATGTCCCACTCCCAGCTTCCGACCCCTGCGATTTTTTGAGCATTTTGGAGGTGCCGATTGAGCCCTTCAGTTTGACGCAAGGTTCGTCGCACTTTTTCCATGCGGAGCAAAACAATGGCGGCCACCGCCAAGATAAGTTTCCATGACATTCTAACTAACCAAGAGGCAAAAGCCGCACCAAAAGGGCGCTTAAGCCGTGGTCATGGCTACAGTTTTTATGGCTCTGGCACTTCACATGCACGGAGACCCTCCAAGGGGGGCGAAGATGTACTTCGTGAAAAATAGGGCCGCATGGTTTTTTGCAATTCTGAGCCTGCCCGCATCCGCGGCGGAGTCGCCTTGGGTGGGGTCGGCGATCGGCGTCACCTTGAGCGACACGGTCATCGCGCAGAGGATTCGCGCCGAAATGCTCGCAGATGACGGCGTGGCGCGGAACGCAGTGAGCGTACAAGTCATCGCCGAAAACGGGCAGGTCACGCTTTTGGGCCCGGTCCGATCAACTACCGAGAAACTTCAGATGGAACAACTTGCGATTCGGATTGCCGGCCGAGGCGTCATCAACGGTCTGCAAGTGATAGAGTTGCCATGACGATCAATGCGGAGGACGCCGAAAATAGGTACACTTTACATACAACACATGGTGATGAGTCACGCTCGAGAACCCCCGGTCCGTGACCATCTTATCTTGCAGTGTTTCAATTCGATCACTCTGGAATTCAAAAATCTGATCGCAATCGACGCACACCATATGGTCGTGATGCTCCGACGAAGCGAGTTCATAAACCGTCTCGCCGTTCTCGTCGACCAAAGTCTCTTTCAGAATTTTCGCGTCGCAAAGCAGACGGATGCTCCGATAAATCGTCGCAACCCCGATCGTGGGTGCGGTTCGGGAAACTTTTCTACTGATGTCCTGCGTTCGAAAATGGCCTCGCATCGAGGCGATCGCCTGCACCACCCGCTCTCGTTGCGCGCTCCGCTTGAGTTTCCTGTCGCGGACATAAGTCTCGAGACGCCCGATCCAGCCGGGGCCCACCTGACTCTCGGGCGCGGGGCGGCCGCACTGGAGCTTAAGCCGGGTCGGCTTTCGAATGTTCATCGGTCCCTCTTGGGCGTGAGCAGGTGAATTCCATAACCCAGCATCCAGATTCCACTCACCGTCAGATGAATCACTACCCAAACAATTCGCCAGAATTCTTCCACGCTGATCTGCAGCAAATATCCCGATCCGACCATGGGAAGCAGTGCAGTGCCCAACATTATTCCCGTCTTTCGTCGACGGGAACGGGACTTCTGATACTTTGGCCAAACGTGAGTTTGCCAAATCACGCCGACCGCGAAGACTAATAGGGGCGCGAACAGGATATGGGCGTCACGGGAACCCGGTTCCCAAGGGTGTCCCACTTTCGAAAACGGATCCTCCGCATTTCCGAAGTATCGAAACCAGCCGTAGATCAGCCCGGTCCCGCCCACCAAAAAATTTCCCACGTGCTGCAGGCGGATCTCCCAGGTCGTCACGGTTTGGACTCCGCTAAAATCCGGTGAATGGAGAGCACGCGTCGGACCGCCGAAGTGGTGGCTCTCGTTGTCAACGAGGCGCCGGTCACGAATGGAATTGATTTCTTGAGCGCGAGTTCTTCGCCCATCGGAATCCCTTTGAACCAGCCGTACCACTGCCGCTTCGGAATATAGTCCTCGGGTTCGTCAAACGAGAGGAGTTCTACCTTTTCGGCCTCACCGTTCGCGTCGACGGCCACTAAAATGGTTTCCGGATGAGTCCGAACGCGATGAGTATCCGTATAAGCGAACCCTCGTAGCTGCTGGTTCACCGTGCATCGATAACGAATGATCAGAGACCCGGAACTTTCCACGCCGGACAGGAGGTCGATGGCCTTGCTCTGCGTCGTCGTCAGATAAACGGCCTCCCGAGCGGGAAGACAGCCCGGAAAAGCCAGCGCGAGACCTTCTTCAAGCGAAATGAAATTTTTCGCCTGACTGGGAAGCGGATGGATGAGTATCAGCAATCCCGCCCATATCTGATGACTTTTAAAAGACATACCCGATGGCGAGATTCCATTGGTTGACGCCGGTTCGATCGCCGCGCTGGATCCTTTGATAATCCGCCTTGAGCGCGATCTGTTCGATCGGCCTGAAGACGGCGCCGATCGTAGAATGGCGCTGGTGGTTCGCCGGATTTTTTTCGAATCCGGTTGGAACCTTTCCTTGAGTTCCGTAGCTTTCGAATCGCACGAACGGAATCAGTCCCATCGCAGAACCCGAAAGTAGATCGTAGCCAAGCTCCGCATAAGCTCCGCTCTGTTCGCTTCCGATCGCGCCAGCTCCGGTCAGCCCCAAGGCCGTGTTGAGATCCGCCACGCGACCCAGCATCGACTGCGCGGCCAAAACTCGCAGCTGCACCGCGCGCCATCGCAGCTCCGCGTGCGCTTCCATGATCCGCGTCGGAATTGAACGTCCACCCCCGCGATTCGCGGCCGCCTCGGTGCTCGATCTGCCGATATAAAAAGAACTTCCCAAGAGCAGCCCTGGCAATCCGCTGTAATCGACGCGCGATACCCATGCGCCATTCGAGGCATTCGATTCCGATCCGAGTTGGCGGCCGTTTCGAATGCCGGTTGCGGTGAAGTCGGAGGCGTTCAGGCCCGCAACCGCGTAGGATCGATAAGTGAAGTTTCCCAGCGCTCCATGAAGTCCCGCTCCGTTTTCCTGCCAGGTGGCCGGAAGTATGACTCGCTCCACGAACGGACGACGCGCACCCAAATAAGCGGTCGGTTCGTGAATCTCGTTGATGAAGCCCATGGGCACGAGCAGTAGGCCCGCGCGGAAGCTGAGTTCGGGACTCATGAGGTAATCCAAGTACGCGAACTCGACCGAAACCGATCCGTTCGCATCCGTGCTGCCGTGCTCAAACTCGACCTCACTGTTCAGAACCCAGAATTCGTTGAACTTGAATCCGCTGTAAAGAACCAGACGAAGCAGGTCCACAGTGTCGATCGATCCGGACGCGGTGCCATTCTCGCGTTTGCCAGAAAGATTCTGATAAAGCGTCTCGCCGTAGCCGCCGAAGGAAATACCCGGCTTCGCCCGGTAAACTTTCGAGGCGCCCGGCGCGAGTCCATGCTGTCGCTGATCTGCTTGGGCGCTGCTGTCACCGATTTTGAGTTTTTCGACTTCACCGCTGAGAATGTCGAGGCGTCGCTGAAGTTCTTCGTTGGATACCTCGGCTGCCGAGACGGACGGGGCCGCGAGAATCAATAAGGCGACGATCATTAGGGGGGTTGAGCGCATGAAACGAATTCCTCTATCTGTTGAGACAGTCGAAGTGGATGGTGATCGGAGACGGGGCGATGGTTTTGATTTTTGATTTAAGTTCGCAGCTCGCGAGGGTGTTCCAGCCCGTGGCCCCGGGGGCGGGAAAAGTGAATACCGCGCTGATGGGGCGTCCTCGCGCCTTTTCGCGCCGTACCCAAGCCATCCCGACGTGGGGTCCCATGACGAAGAGCGCGGTGGAAAGGCAATCGGCTTCCCAGCCGGACCGCGCCCAGACCGAGACGGTTCCGGCGAAGTCGCTGGGTCGACCGGAGATCGGGTCGATGATGTGTCGTCCGTGTTCCGAATTTCCGGAGGATGAGACCGATCCGGCGGACACCCGCCACGTCAGTATCGAAACTTTCCGCTGAAGCGGATGGGCAATTTGAACTTCCGTTTCGCCGACGCCCAGTACCGAAAGTTGTCCTCCGAAGTCCAGCAGCGCTCGGGATGTTTGAACGGCCGCGAGGGCCGCGACCGCATCGTCAAGCGCCGCGCCCTTCCCGAATGCGCCTTCCTCGAGCTTCGCGCCGGGGCGGCCGCGGATGATGCCTTCGGGAGTCATCGCAAAACTCCGCGGCTTGGAATCTTCGAGGGCGACTTGGAGTTCGGCCGAGTTTGGAGTTTTTCCTCCGGTTCGGAGTCCCCAGGCCACGACCAGGGGACCCACCGCGGGATTGAAGCTGAAAGCGGTATCCGCGGCGCACTGAAACGCGTTGGTGAGATCGCGATGAAGCAATGCGCTCAGCTTGAGTTCCGTGCCGGTTCGAGCCGCATTAACCCGAGAAAGTTCTGTTCGATCGTTCCAAGTCGAAAGGCGCCGTTCAGCAACTTGGATTGCGGCGAGCGCGACATCCGTCGCCCCCATTCCGGCCGGCCGATCCTCGGCTTCAACCGCGACTCGGATCTCCGTGCCCATAGCAAACTGAACTCGCTCGACTCGAACGGGCGCGCCGTCCGCACCGGGTTGCGCGACGAGCAGACAAAACCCCAGAAGTGCTCCGAAATTCCCCACGTATTTACGAGAATGGGCGCCCTTCCTCGCGATGTCAATAATGATAACGGTTATCAGGATCCCGCGAGTAACTCGACGAAGTCCCGTCCCATTCGATGGGCATCTCCCGGCCAACGAGCGGAAAGATAGCAGCCGTCCAAAACCGTGTAGCCCGCATCCGGGTTTTCCGCCGAGTCCCGGGCGGTCGGAATGGGAAATCCAGGGCCGCGGGAGAAATCGTCCGCACTCATGAGATAGCCGCGCAGCTCATCTTCCATCGCGATTTGCGGATAGGTTCGGTAGTAATCGCCGAGAAAGACTCTCGTCAGGCAGAACGCGGTCAGCTCTTGAGGCTTCGTAAGTCCGGTCGTCTTGCGACCCCAGAGAACGGATTTTCCACTTACCGAAGAGATGCTGCGGCCGACCAGCAGTGTCCCGTGACAAATCGCCCCCACGCATTTTTTCTGAACGAAAAACTCCACGATTAACCGCTGCAAGATTTCGGATTCCAAATACTCCCGCATGCCTGGGTCATGCCCCCCAGGCAGGAACAAGGCATCGATTTCCTCGGCGCGAACGTGCTCGTAGGCCATGGGGTTTTGAAACTCCGGCGACGATTCTAACTCTTCAAATGCCCGACGACCGTCCCGATTGGCCATGAGAACCGACTTGAAAATTCCCAGATCCTGTCCCGTCACCATTCGGACGTCCGCCTGGGCCCGAATTCCGTTGGGCGTGGCGAAGATGACCGGGTGCCCCGCCGCCTTGAAGTATTTCCAGGGGACTCCCGCTTCCGTCGGATCGAATCCGTAACGGGGAAGCGGGATCAAAACCGATTTGCGTCGCGGCTGCACTTCGACAGTTCGCCATGTCGGGTCGCATTGCGCAAGGGATGACGCGACTTTCACGAAGCCTGGCAATCCGTTTGCATGAAACAAGTGAGCATGCCATGAGCCAAAATATTGAAGATTACGCCATGATCGGAGACTGCCATAGCGCTGCTCTCATTGGCCTAAACGGGTCAATGGATTGGCTCTGCTTGCCGCATTTTGATTCGCCCGCCTGCTTCGCGGCCCTGCTCGGAAAGCCGGAAAACGGCTTCTGGAAAGTGGAACCCACTGGCATCTACCAGGTCAAACGCCGGTACTTGGGCGATACCCTCGTGTTGGAAACGACATTCGAAACGGAGAGCGGGGTTTGTCGCCTGACAGACGCGATGCTGATCAACACTGAATCTCCAGACATCGTCCGAATCATCGAAGGGGTTCGGGGTAGTGTCGACATGTCCTTTGAACTCGTGATTCGCTTCGCCTACGGATCGATCATCCCCTGGCTAAGCCGTACAACTGAACGAAGCTTTCGCGCGATCGCTGGGCCGGACGCCGTGACGTTCTGGAGTTCGGTACCGTTCGAAAATAAAAGTGGCTCTTCGTGGAATCGAGTGGGTGAAATCGGACGAATCTCGTAGTTTGGAAGCCTTTTTTGGCTGATATCTCTTGAATTGACAGGATTCACTTCCTGACGATGATGCGGGGATGCTCAA
>Ga0163144_10012914_pt1 | contig 17474 bp, 18 predicted proteins | sample OliLak19BULKMAT1_FD_123175 | JGI IMG/M metagenome (GOLD analysis project Ga0163144, IMG submission 123175) | Freshwater microbial mat bacterial communities from Lake Vanda, McMurdo Dry Valleys, Antarctica - Oligotrophic Lake LV.19.BULKMAT1 | ecosystem: Environmental > Aquatic > Freshwater >...
CCTTCAAAAAGCGCACATTGGTAAAGTACACGCGTTTGAAACGGCGGAAATAAAACAAGTGGATGATGATGGGTATGGTCAAAACCGCAAGTGCGGCGAGAAATCCTGGGAATAGAAATTGCATTTCGAGTGTTTAATACAAAGGGAATTGTTCTTGGGAGGGGCAAAAATGGCGGTTTTCCTGAAATTAGCGGCTATGAATTATCAAATGTGTCAAATCCAAGCATTGAGAGCCATTCTAATAAAAACCGGGAGTATATTCAAATAATTTCCACAAATTCATCTCCATTTTGCAGTATTTGTAAGGCAAAAGCCAGCTAGCCCGTTGAAAGATTTCAATATCTGTTGCATCTGGTAAACCAAAATCACGCAATGCATAACTGACATGGTTCATTTCTACAGTAAGCCACAAAGCAAGTGATGGCGGCAGTTGTGCATCCAGCCATATTTCCATCAGGCGGGGACAAGAACGGGGTGTTCAAACCGGCGAGCAACATAAGTCAATACTGCCTGAATATCAAGTATTTCCAGATCAGGAAGTTCTTTTACAATTTCTTGTGGGGATAGATTATTTGCAAGTAAATCGAGAATGTCTGACACCCGAATTCGCATCCCACGAATACAAGGCTTCCCTCCACAAATTGCGGGGTTAGTGGTTATTGTTTTCAACAATTCACTATTATTCATATGATATAGTTTCTGCAAAATTACCATTTTCTAATGAAATTTTCCGTTCAGATATTTCTAAGATAAGTTGTTTTGCTATTTTTACCTGATATTCGCAACTGGATTCAGGTTATTCTCGTGAATTGCCTTGAGATATTGTAACATTGGCTTTAAGACAATTTTATACCAAAAGGATTTTACCTTAGATATCCATTCAATCATCGCATCATGCAAGTTTACCACGACCTACTCCGCCATATCCTTGACAAGGGCTCCCGCAAATCTGACCGCACCGGTACCGGCACCATCAGCGTATTCGGCTACCAGATGCGTTTCAACCTTTCGGAAGGATTCCCCCTGCTTACCACCAAAAAAGTACACACCAAAAGTATCATCCACGAGCTACTGTGGTTTTTGCAGGGCGATACCAATATCAAATACCTAAAGGACAACGGTGTGCGTATTTGGGATGAATGGGCTGATGACAATGGAAATCTCGGTCCGGTGTACGGCAAGCAATGGCGCTCCTGGGCTACCCCTGATGGCCGAACGATCGACCAGATCAGCGAGGTAGTAAAAACATTGAAAAACAATCCCGACAGCCGCCGCATCATTGTTTCAGCCTGGAACCCGGCCGATTTGCCGCAGATGGCGTTGGCGCCTTGCCATTGTTTGTTCCAGTTTTACGTAGCCGATGGGAAGCTCTCCTGCCAATTGTATCAGCGCAGCGCCGATGTGTTTCTCGGTGTGCCGTTCAACATTGCTTCCTACGCGCTGCTGACGATGATGATCGCCCAGGTATGCGACCTTGAGCCGGGCGATTTTGTGTGGACGGGCGGCGATACACATTTGTATATCAATCACTTGGAGCAAGTAGAGCTACAGCTATCGCGCAGTTTCCGATCCTTGCCGACCATGAAAATAAACCCGGCGGTGCGCGATATTTTCGGGTTTAAGTACGAAGATTTTGAGGTGTTGCATTATGAGCCTTGGCCGGGAATTAAAGCGCCGGTGGCCGTTTAATACATCCACATTCGTAAGCCATGTACTCGCCACGCGTCAATTAAAAACAGCCACCGTGATGTTCCAAAAAAGCTTTCATCGCTAGGCTTCGTCGTTGAGGGGGCAAGGGTCTTTACGCGATTTATGGCGTTGGCGTAACCTGCACCGCATTTGCCAGGGGTAAGCCGTCTTCAAAATCAGCGATGTTATGGAAAGTAACCTGTGCAATTTCCGTGAGGGCCTCTTCTGTGAAAAAAGCCTGGTGGGAGGTGACCAGCACATTCGGAAAAGCCATCAGGCGGGCGATCTGGTCGTCCTGTATGATGGTTTCCGAGAAATCCCGAAAGAACAAGTGCTCTTCCTGTTCGTAGACATCCAGTCCTAGATATCCCAATTGCCCGGTTTTGAGCGCGTCAATCGCCGCTTTGGTTTGAATCAGCCCTCCCCGTCCGGTATTGATGAGCATTACTCCACGGCGCATCAGGCGGATTGAATCTGCATTGATGAGGTGGTGGGTCTGCGGGTTTAGCGGACAATTCAGCGACACGATATCCGAAGCGCCCAGCAATTCGGATAATGGCAGATATTGCACACCTTTTGCGAGCAGTGCGGCGTTTTCGGTCACGTCGTATGCCAAAACGCGGCAGCCGAAACCAAGCATGATGTCACAAAATACGGCCCCGATTTTTCCGGTGCCGACCACACCGACCGTTTTCCCGAAAAGGTCGAAGCCTGTCAGGCGATCGAGCGAAAAATTGCCTTCCCGGACGCGGTTGTACGCTTTGTGCGTTTTTCTGTTGAGGGTCAGGATAAGTGCGACAGCGTATTCTGCAACTGCGTGCGGCGAATAGGCAGGCACCCGCACGACGGCTATCCCGGCTTCGGCGGCGGCGGGAAGATCAACGTTGTTGAAACCCGCGCAGCGCAGGGCAACAAGCCGGATACCCGACGCGGCCAATTGCCGGATTACGGGAGCTGTTACCCGGTCGTTGACAAACACGCATACGGCATCACTGCCCGCAGCCAGCGCGACGGTCTGTTCGTCTAGCGCTACCTCGACGTACCGAAGTACATGCTTTCGGCTGTTGTGCCGGTCGAAATACAGCCGGTCATAGTTTTGGGTTGAAAAAAAAGTAACGGTCATCTTGTGTGTGGCAAACAACTCCAAAGGAAATGGCTAAGGGGGGCGATGTGCTTAACGTTACAGCCAGCCCAAAAACGGCTCTTCCAAAATGTTCTTCAATTCCACCAAGAAGCGCGCTGCATCGCCGCCATTGATTACCCGGTGATCCCAACCGATGGTCATCGGCATCATCAAACGCGGTTCGAAGGACTTGGTAGCTTCGCTCCAAACGGGCTCCATTTGTGCGGCCACGATGCTGAGGATGGCCACTTCCGGCCAGTTTACAATAGATATCATGTTGGTGCCACCGATACCGCCGATGTTTGAAATGGTAAAGGTGCCGCCCATGATGTCGGGCATGGTGACTTTTCCGGCTTTGGTGCGGCCGGAGACTTCGCTGAGTTCTATGGCAATATCGGTAAGCCCTTTTTGATCCACATTTTTGATGTTCGGGACAAAAAGACCATTGGGTGTATCCACCGCGATGCCGACGTTGATGTATTTTTTGTAGATCACCTCATTGGTCTCTACATCCAGGCTGGCATTGAACTGGGGCATTTTGCGCAATACCGCGGCCACCGCTTTGGTCAGGATGACGGTCATGGTGAGACTTCCGCCAGCTGCTTTCACCTGCTCTTTGTATTGTTGGCGCAATGCCTCTACTTTGGTAATATCAGCTTTGTCGGTGATCCAGGCGTGTGGGATCGTGTTGGTGGAATAGGCCATTGCCTCGGCGGTTTTGATGCCGACATTGCTTTGGGCTTTGCGCTCTGTTTCGCCAAATTTTGAAAAATCGGGCAGCGGTTTGCGGTTCACGGCACCTGCTATGACGGAGCCGCCGCCAGTATCCACCTTGCGTTTCACAAAATCTACTACATCTTTGTACGAAATGCGGCTGGCGCCTTCTGCCGGGCGTACATCGGAGAGGCTAATGCCAAATTCCTTGGCGCGTTTGCGGGCAAGGGGGGATACGCGCAGGCTCGAAGTATCCGCCTGTGCGGCAGTAGCGGCAGCAGGATTTTCTTTCGGTTCAGCTGTAACAGGCGCAGGAGGAGGCGCAGGAGGAGCCACTATCGGTGCCGCCGCCGCAGGAGGTGCGGGAGCTGGTGCCGCCGACTCTGACACTTGGAGGCGCAATATTACAGCACCTTCCGTCACTTCGTCGCCCTTTTTTACCAATATCTCCTCCACGACACCGTCCACATCGACGGGCATTTCAGCGTCAACTTTATCGGTGCCAACCACGATAACAACTTGTTCTTTGCTTACTTTGTCGCCTGGTTTTACCAATATTTCAGTCACTTTACCACTGACACCATCACCAAGGGAGGGAAGTTTGAATTCGTACGCCATTTTTACGCTTGCTTTTTTCTATTGAAGGTTGATTTTGGAACTTGTCCGCACCAACTTGTATTTAAGTGGCAAAGATGGGGAATCTGTCACTACTAATTGGCTTGACAGCAAAAAAAGTAGATGATCTGTAAAAAAATCACTTAAAGCGCTAAAAAAAAATAGTACTGGTAAATGCTGGAAGTTGAACAGCGTCTGTTTTTGGTCGGCCATATATGGCCTTGGACTGGTGGGCATTTATGCCGCGCTACCCACCCCTCACCTTGAGGCCTCCACGCTTTACGCTTATCGGGCACTCGCCAGCATCAGTTATTTTATCACTGTAAAAAGATTCTATTTTCTAACTTGTCCACACGCTCATCTCTCTATCCAACGAGTTCCCTTGCCGTCGCCAAAGCAGAATCACTCGGCGGATTCCCGCTCAGCATCACCGCAATGGACCGCACCCTGTCTTCTGGTTCCAACAAGCGAATATTGGTGATCGTCCGGTTATCGGCCACTTTTTTGTAGACAAAGTAATGCGCATCTGCCCGAGCGGCAATTTGCGGGGTATGCGTGATGCTGACCACTTGGTGACGTGCACTCAATTCTTTGAGAATTAAACCCATTTTCAAAGAAACGTCGCCGCTGATACCGGAGTCGATTTCGTCAAAAATGAGGGTGGGCAGCGGAATGGCATCGGCTACCAGGCTCTTGGTGCAGAGCGTGAGTCGCGAGAGTTCGCCCCCTGAAGCGACATCTTTGATGGGCAAATAGCGCGAACCGATGTTGCTGGCAAAAAGGAATTGCACATCATCGGTGCCAGTAGGGGAGAGGTTGGGGAGGTCCGCAATATCGACCCGCAAGCGGGCATGGGTCATGGAAAGCTGGTGCAGCATTCCATGCACTTTTTCCTCAAATGCTGCCGGAATGCTGCGGCGGCGCTTACTCAAGGTAGCAGCAAGGCTTCTGAGCTGTTTCTCTTGTGCTGTGAGGGCTTGCTCCAGGCGGGCGATTTCGCCACCCAGATCCGTGAATCCTGCTGTCTGTGCCGCTAAGCTTTCTTGAACTTGCAGCAGCTCCGGTATGGAAACCACGCCGTGCTTTTTCTGTAGCTTGTACAAGACATTCAAACGTTCTTGTACTTCGTTGATGCGTTCCGGGTCATGCTCTGTTAATTCTGAAATACGATCAAAATCCTTTGCAATTTCCTGTAAATCAACGATCAAGGAATCCATGCGCTCGCTCATAGACGAGAGCTCTGGTGTCAGCTTGCGCGTAGGTGCCAGGCTGCGCGCAATTTCCTGCAACTGGCCTGTAATGTTTTGTTCTGCGTCAGCGATATAGGAATAGGCCATGTTATAGGAGCGCTTGATCTCCTCTGCATTGCTCAAGCGGGAAAGCTCGAATTCAAGCATTTCTTGCTCACCTGCCACCGGCGCTGCCAGCAGCAATTCATCCAATTGAAAACGCAAAAACTCCATCTCTTTGGAGCCATTTTCACTGCGGGAAATAAGTTCGGCAAGCCTTTTTCGATCGACCGCATAGGTTTTGTACCCAATTTGGTATTCTTTTAGCAAAGTACTGTTGTCTGCCAGTGCATCAATCATCCGCAATTGAAAATTGACGTTGTGAATGTCGAGCAAGTCAAACTGCTGGTGCAGGTCGATCAGTGATTCTGTGAGGCGCTGCAGCACCTGGTTGTTTACGGGGGTATCATTTACAAAAGCCCTGCTTTTTCCAGCAGGAGAAAGTTCGCGGCGAATGACAACTTCTTGGTCGTAATCCAATTCATTTTCCTCAAAAAATGACTTTAGATCATAAGCGCCAACTTCGAAAAAGGCCTCCACGATACATTTTTGGGTATCGTTGTAAAATACTTTTGAATCGGCGCGCTCGCCCATCACCAAGCCTAAAGCTCCCAGGAGGATAGACTTTCCGGCCCCTGTTTCACCAGTAATGATGGTGAGGTGATTGGAGAATTTGATTTCGAGTTCGTCGATCAGCGCGTAATTGCGGATGTGTAAGCGTTTGAGCATTTTGGAACCTTATTCGTGGATTTTTGCTGAAAGGGTTTCGTTTCAGAAAGCTGCGAAATTATGTAAACGCAGCAAAAGTAGAGCAATCACTTGTAATGGAAGCATTTGTAAAATTATTTGTTTTAAATATGCGCTTGATTTTTTGGAAGGCGCTTTTATTAAGTATTTGGCAGAAATTAGTTTGAACTAATTTTTACCTAATGTCTTGATTTTCATTGCCTTTTTGCTTTTTTGCCCTTTTACCTACCTTTCTTTCTTCCATGAAATTACAAAGAAATTTATTGATTTACAATAGATTGAACATGCTTTTTTCTGATTGCGCCACAAAATTGCTTTCTTTTGTCAGGACAAATTAAACCCTGACGCTTTTTTTACGTCTTAATTTCCAAATACGGAGCCTTGCAGAGCGCTGTGACAACATCCACTTCAGACGAAAAAATATTAGAATTGCTTGGAACTGCGCAAACGTATGAGCGCGGCTTTCGGCTGCTGCTGGCGGAGTATAAAGAGCGACTCTACTGGCACGTGCGCCGGATTGTGCTGGTGCATTCCGATGCTGATGATGTGCTTCAAAACACGTTTATCAAGATTTACAAAGGTATTGCACAGTTTGAAGGCAAGTCGAAACTGTATACCTGGTTGTACCGAATTGCGACCAATGAAGCAATTTCCTTTTTGCAAAGTAAAAACAGGCAGGCAACCGCATCATTAGATGATTCCGCCAATCAGTTGTCGACTCGCCTAACAGCAGATGTTTGGTTTGACGGGGATGATATTCAAGTGCGATTGCAAAAAGCAATAGTACAACTTCCCGATAAACAAAAGCTTGTATTTAATCTCCGGTACTACGATGAAATGCCTTACGAAGAAATGGCCAACATGTTGGGCACTTCGGTGGGGGCATTAAAAGCCTCTTATCACCATGCCGCAAAAAAAATTGAGGCGGCATTTAAAGAACCTGAATAGACTTACCCAATACCATTGTCATATTATGGAAGACGAACTAAAAAATATTGCACCCGATTTATTCAAGCAGCGACCGCAAAAGGGTAGCTTTAAATTGCCGGAAGGCTATTTTGAGTCCTTCGACGGGCGTGTCATGGATCGAATTGAAGCATTTGGTCTGACGCAGCAAGTGCCTTTGAAAATTGTGAAAAGGCCAGCGAAAAGGGTTTCAATGGGCTATATGCTCATGGCAGCAGCAGCCGTGTTCGCCCTGGTTTTGGCGGCAGTTTGGTTTCTAAAACCTGCTTCGGCAGAGGACCGAACCACGGCTTCTATTGAGCTGAGCGATGAAGAAATCGAAGCCTATTTGTTGGAAAACGTTCAATATTTAGAAGTTGACCAATTGGCCATGATTCCAGAAGCCACAGAAAACGAATACCAGGCACCAGCTATTCAAGAAAAGCTACCACAGCAAACAAACGTTCCCGATGAAATTAGCCCTGAAGATGTAGAGCACCTCTTGAATGACATGACTGAGGAGGAATTGGAGGAAATCTTGTAAATTTATTACCGCACTTACCCACAACAATAGTTTTAAAGACACAACAACATGAAAAAGTTATTGCTTTTTGCCTTGATTTTCAACGCCAGCATCGGCGTGGCAATAGCACAAATAGATACTGACAGGCGAGACGAACGCCTTGCGCAATACCGCGCAGAAGTTTTTACTCGGGTATTGAAGCTCACGTCGGAAGAAGCACAAGGCTTTTGGCCATTGTACAATGAGTTTTTGGACAAGCGTGAACAACTACAACAGTCGTACAATCCGATCAAGCAAGAAGACCAAATGAGCGACAGCGAAGTAGAGGAGCATATCAAGCGCTATTTCGAACGCAAACAACGCGACCTCGATTTGGAAAAAGACCTCAATCAAAAACTCCGCAAGGTTTTACCTGTGCGCAAGATCGCCAAAATACCCATGGCCGAGCGCGAGTTTCGCGAAGCATTGATCAAAAAATTGCAGGAAAACCGGCAAAAAAGGATTCAGGAGCGGAGACAAGGCGGGCGGGGCTAGGGGTTCTTCTCCTTCATAGCCGCCTTGTACACTGCCCGTGCCACGGCACTAGCCACCTTTTTATCCAACGCCGCCGGGATAATATGCTCCCGATCAGGATTTTTCAAGTACTTGGCGATGGCGAAGGCAGCAGCCAACTTCATGTCAGTGGTGATGCGCGGTGCTCGGGCATCCATGGCACCTCGGAATATCCCTGGAAAACCAAGGACATTGTTTACCTGATTGGGAAAGTCGCTGCGTCCGGTGCCAAAAATGGCCGCGCCACCCTTGAATGCTTCATCCGGCATGATTTCTGGTTCAGGATTGGCCATTGCCAATACAATCGGATCCTTTGCCATGCTGCGAATATGTTCCGCCATAAGCAAACCGCTTTGGCTGACACCAATAAATACATCGGCACCAACTAAGGCATCGAATACGGTCCCGTGTTTGCTTTCTGGGTTGGTATATAACAACGCCTCCATTTTGTGCAATATCCCAGCGATATCTGCCCGGTTTTTGCAAAGAATTCCCTTTCGGTCACATAAAATGATGTGTTTTACCGCTACTTTAGGGTTCTTCTGTCCGAAGCCACGCAGCAGCTTCGCAATAGCAATGCCCGCAGAACCCGCGCCATTGATGACAATTTTCAAGTCGTTTAAGTCTCTCCCCAGCACTTTTGCTGCGTTGATAAGCGCGGCTAGCGTTACGATGGCAGTGCCATGTTGGTCATCATGAAAAACGGGAATGCCCAAATCCTGCAAGCGACTTTCAATTTCAAAACAACGCGGAGCAGAAATGTCTTCGAGGTTGATGCCGCCAAAAACCGGAGCAATATTGCGCACCGTTTGAATAATTTGTTCGGTGTCCTGCGTATCCAAACAAATGGGGAAAGCGTCTAGGTCGGCAAATTTTTTAAACAACATACACTTGCCCTCCATCACGGGAATGGCGGCAGCGGCGCCGATATTCCCCAGTCCTAACACCGCAGAACCGTCAGAAACAAGCGCTACTGTATTCGATTTGATGGTATAGGTGTACACATCGTCGGGGTTTTCGTGGATGGCAAGGCAGGGTGCGGCCACACCAGGCGAATAAACCGTGGAGAGATCCGCGATGGTGTTTACCGGGATTTTGGAACGCACTTCGATTTTGCCTTTATTTTTCCGATGGAGTTCGAGCGATTCTTCGTAATAATTTTTTCCAGCCATAATTAGGGTACAAAAACCTGATTGATTAGTGGGTTTTTGATGTTGATGAAGGAGCGGCGAAAGTAGGTTGATTCTAAGTGAAAGGAGAAAGACTGGTTCCAAAAACAACACTTTCTTTGGTAGAAAATGAAATAGGGGCGTTTTTTTGACAAAACGTCCCTTTTTTTTTAAACATGCTCTTATTAAACCATTGCTATTCCAGGCTTTGGGTCAGGTATAATACGTTCCATCAAGGCCATATAAAACCCGTCAAACCCTTCATCCTGGGGCAATATTCGTTTTTCTTCCAGCAGCCTAAATTCCTGGCCAGCCTCGCTTTTCAAAAAACTGGCTACCTGGTCTTGGTTTTCGGATGGAAGGATACTGCAAGTGGCGTACACCATTTTTCCTCCAGGTTTTACAATGGGGCTATATCCGCGCAAAAGCTCTTGTTGCGTTTGGCGCAACTGCTCTATGTTTTCAGGGGCCAATTTCCATTTGGAATCGGGGTTTCTTCGCAGCACGCCCAATCCACTGCACGGCACATCCAACAACAGCCGGTCCGCAGAGCCAAACAGGCGTTTGATGACTTTGCTGTTTTCAATGGGGCGGGTGTCGATATTGGAAACACCAGCACGGCGGGCACGCAGGCGCAGTGCATCCAGTTTCCATTCTTGGGTATCAAGCGCGATGATACTGCCTTTGTTTTGCATTAACGCTGCTAGGTGCAGGGTTTTGCCTCCAGCACCCGCACAAGCATCAACGACCCGCATTCCGGGCGCGGGCGCCAGCAACGGTGCTACCAATTGGCTGCTGTAATCCTGTACTTCGAAGCCGCCATCTTTAAATGCCTGAGATTTAAAAACATTTTGACGGCGCTTCAGCACCAGTGCATCGCCAGTTCCAACAGCTACGGTATCAATATCCTCGGCAAATAAGGCTTTTTGCAGCGATGCACGATCTGTTTTCAAGAGATTGCAGCGCAGCACTACTTTAGCTTGTTTGTTTAGCTCGGGCAATGTAGCGTCCCAGACCTCGGGAAGTTCTTTGTTGCAGTAATCATCCATCCAATCGGGGATGCTTTCACGCAGCGCCCGTTGTTTGTTAAGCTTTTCATACTTGTCTAATATCTCCTGGACATTGAGGCTGTTAAATTCTATGAAGTTCGGAAGCGCTCCTTTTACCGTAACGGCGAAGTGGATGCCGCATATTTGCCAAAAGTCGAAATGGGTGATGGGGGTATGCCCCAGTATTTCAGCATAGAGGCGGTAATACCGCACTACTTCATAAGTTGTTTCTGCTATAAAAGCCCGGTCTCTACTGCCTGCTTTTTTGTTGTTGCGTAAAACAAACTCGATTACTTTGTCGGCATGGCGGTTCTCCATAAATATGGCATGGAGCGCCTCCACAACGGCACGGACCAACATCGGATGGACACGTATAGTATTGGTATCTTGCATTTCGTAAAATTATTGCTTCGTCATGGCATCAAAAAATATAGGCATAAAAAAAGTCCCCCTCCGAGCTTTCCCGGAGAAGGACGTCATCAAAACACGCTTCATTTTAAACCTTTATTTTTGAGCCCAATAAAACGGGCATCGAGTCATTTTGATTACAAGCGAATCCAAATACGGCGAAGAGCTTGTACATTTACTGCTGCAAAGGTATGATTTCTTTGTAAAAAGCGGTGTTTGCATTTTGTTTTTTTGAAAAATTTTCCGTTTGGAGCTTTAATGTATTGACTTTCATTTGGTTACCACGTTTGGTACATTCGGATGATATTGCGCTGGACACAAGAATATTAACCTGCTGTTCCGCGGAATGGAGAAATTTTGCCCACTAATTCAGTTTTCATCTCTAAAAATTTTTATTGAATTTTATGAAATCAATCTTACTTAGAAATGCCCGGGTTGTGAACCGTGGGACTGTCCGTGAAGCTGATATTTTGATAGAAAACGGTCGGATTGCAAAAGTGCAAGCGGCAATTAATGGATCGGCCGATATTGAAATCGACGTTGCCGGGCGCTATGTTTTTCCAGGAATAATTGACGATCAGGTTCATTTTCGGGAGCCCGGACTGACACACAAGGCAACCATCGCCACCGAGAGCAGGGCAGGCGTCGCTGGCGGGGTCACTTCTTATATGGAAATGCCGAACGTTGTGCCTCCGGCAGTTACCCAGGTATTGCTTGAGGATAAATATCAGATTGGAGCAAGCACTTCCCTTGCCAACTATTCCTTTTTTATGGGGGCCACCAATGACAACCTGGAAGAAGTATTGAAAACAGATGCCCATCGTGTTTGTGGCATCAAAATTTTTATGGGCAGTAGTACAGGAAATATGTTGGTGGACAACCAGAAGGCTCTGGAAGGCATATTTTCCCAATCGCCCATGCTTATTGCGACGCATTGTGAGGATGAGGCCACCGTTCGAGAGAATATGGAGCGCTACCAAACCATATATGGTGATGCCCTGCGTGCCGAACACCACCCTTTGATCAGGGATGTCAAGGCGTGTTTGTTGTCGTCATCCAGGGCTGTAGACATGGCCAAAAAATTCGGAACACGTTTGCACATTTTACACATCACCACCAAAGACGAACTGGCTTTGTTCGACAATACTATCCCCTTACACCAGAAAAAGATCACGTCAGAAGTATGTGTACACCACCTGCGTTTTTGCGCTGATGATTATGCCCGCTATGGCAACTTGATTAAATGCAACCCTGCTATAAAAAGCGCCGAGCACCGCGACGCGCTCCTGCCTGCTTTACTAGACGATCGCCTGGATGTAATAGCCACAGACCACGCGCCACATACCTGGGAGGAAAAATCACAGCCTTATTTGAAAGCTCCGGCTGGTGTGCCACTGTTGCAACACACGCTCAATGTAATGTTGGAATTTTACCACCAAGGCAAAATTTCTTTGGAGAAAATCGCGGAAAAAATGTGCCATGCCCCAGCCATCGCCTTCAAAATACAAGACCGCGGTTTTGTTGAAGAGGGCTATTGGGGCGATCTTTCCATTGTCGATATCGACCATGGATGGGAAGTGCAGAAAGATAATATCCTGTATAAATGTGGCTGGTCGCCTTTTGAGGGCAGCAAGTTTCGGGGCAAAGTGTTGTCTACTATTGTCAGTGGGCACCTGGCCTGGCACAATGGGAAATTCAACGAAGAAAAAATGGGGGAGCGATTGTTGTTTGAGCAGGATTAACCCAAATCAGCAAAAAACTTCCGCACCTCCGTCGCATCTTTTGGCTTAATGCGTCCTGAAAGGATGAGACGCAACTCCCGGCGACGGGCAGCCCCCTCATACAATTGCTGCTCATCGTTGGCCAATGGCAACACAGGCGGCACGGGAATTGGGTTCTTCTTTTCATCGTCCAATGCTACGAACGTGAAATAGGCGTGGTTGCAACGGCGTGGATTTTGACCTTTAACATCACTGGCAAATACCTCCACATACACTTCTACCGATGTGTGAAAGGCGCGGGTAACCGATGCTTCAAGGGTGATAACATCCCCAAGACTGATGGGGTTTTGAAAGGAAATAGAATCCACCGCCGCAGTCACAACATACGATTCAGTGTGCCTGCCTGCGCAAATCGCGCTGGCAATGTCCATCCAGCGCATCAGGTATCCGCCCATCAGGTTTCCCATCGGATTGGTGTCGTTGGGCATGATGAGTTCGGTCATCACGGTTTTACTTTCTGAAACTTTTTTTGGGGCAAGGGTGGGATTTTCCATAGAAGGAAGCAAAATATTGATTGATAAGCACCCATATCATTTTTATCACACCGACGATGAAGCCGTAAGTCTATGTGAACTATGTGCGCTATGTGGTAAAAAAACACGGTAATCTGGCGAAATCAAGCAGTTTGTGTGCTCAACTTTCGGTTTGTCACCCAATAATACACGCCAAACAATGCGGTAGAAAAGAACAGATCGCCCAAAATGGTATTGCCTAAAAATGGCAGCCCTGCAGTGTAGCAAGTCATTAAACCAGCGGCGTCTTTGGTGTACATCAAGCCCGAAGCCCAAACACTGTAATTGGTAACCAGAAAAAACACTAGCGAGGCAATCAAGCTGGCGCCCACAACGCGAGCTGGAGAAGCCTTCTTCCGCAACACCGCAGAGCCAATGAACATAACCAAGCCAAATGCAGCATAAATCCACCAGGAAGTAATGAAGGTGAAAGAAGTATAGTACTGGCTGTAAATCACGTTGTTAAGAATCAAATCGCTCAGGAACAGCGCTGCAAAAGGCACTGCCAAAGCCATCCAACGCCGGTTGAAGACCGCTGCGCCAAAAAGTCCCATGGCCGCTATGGGCGAAAAGTTGTGCGGAGGGTAAGGCAAAAAGTTCAGCAAAAGCCGGGTAATGGCTGCTAATAATATCAATGCGAGGGCAAGACGAAGTTTCATGTTGTACACTTTTGTTCAATATGGCGGCGAAGGTACGGCGAACAGCCCTCCCAAGGTGCCATTTCTCCAAAAAACACGCGGTAAAAAATTCTGGTGGCGTATCATTGCAGTATTGATGAACAAATAAAGTAATAAAATGATCAAACATAAGCTTTTTGCCCTCAGCATTCTCTTGTTTCTTAGCATTGCCCTTGAAGCCCAGCCGGAGCGCTGGCAACAACACGCGGACTACCGTATTAATGTAGACATGGATGCCGCAAAGCACCAATACCGCGGTGATATGCGCCTGGAATACACCAACAACAGCCCGGAGGCATTGACCAAAGCCTTCTTTCACCTGTATTTCAACGCCTTCCAACCCAATAGCATGATGGACGTGCGTTCGCGTACCATCGAAGATCCAGATGGCAGGGTAGGGGACAGGATTTCCAAATTAAGCCCCGAGGAAATTGGCTACATAAAAATGAAGTCTTTGAAAGTGAATGGCGCGCCAGTGAAGTTTATCGAAAACGGTACAATACTGGAAGTTGCCTTGAATGAACCCATTTTACCGGGCGCAATCACCGACTTTGAGCTTGAATGGGATGCTCAGGTACCCCTGCAAATCCGCCGCAGCGGACGCGACAACCGCGAAGGCGTGGATTTCACCATGACCCAGTGGTACCCTAAATTGTGCGAATACGATTATCAGGGCTGGCACGCCAATCCATACATCGCGCGTGAGTTCTACGGCGTTTGGGGAGATTTCGACGTGAAAATTGCCATTGATAGAAACTATGTGGTTGCGGCTGGAGGTTATATCCAAAATCCGCAAGAAGTGGGCAATGGCTATGAAGCACCAGGCTCAACCTTGAACAAGCCCGCTCCAGGCAAATTGGTTTGGCATTTCAAAACACCCAATGTGCATGATTTTGCCTGGGCTGCCGATCCAGATTTTACCCAAAAGAGCATTCGCGCCGATGATGGCTCCATGATGCGTTTTTTCTGGCAAAAAGGAAAAGGTTATGACGAACAATGGGAAAAACTCCCGTCCATCATGAACCGCGCCCGTACCATCATGAACGAACATTTTGGCCAATACCCTTATGCTGAATACGCCTTTATCCAGGGCGGCGACGGCGGCATGGAATACCCGCTCGCCACCATGATGACAGGCAATCGCCCCCTCAACTCACTGGTTGGCGTTGCAGTACACGAGCAACTGCACTCCTGGTACCAAATGGTGCTGGGCAGCAACGAAAGCCTGTACGGCTGGATGGATGAAGGGTTTACCTCCTTTGCCGAAAATGTGGTGGAAAACGAACTCGCCCGCGAGGGCCTATTGCCCGGTAACAAAGCGAACGATAACCCACAGCTGGGTAACAATATGGCCTATATTCGTTTGGCAACGAGTGGCAAAGAAGAGCCATTGACCACGCATGCCGACCACTTCAATACCAACTTCGCCTATTCCATGGCGGCTTATGTCAAAGGCTGCGTATTCCTTAACCAAATGGAATACATCATCGGAAAGCCGGCTTTCGATCGCGGGCTGCTCACCTATTTCAAAACCTGGCGCTTCAAACATCCCAATGCCAACGACGTGACCCGCGTGTTTGAAAAAGAAAGCGGACTAGAGCTTGATTGGTACAAAGAAGACTGGGTGAATACCATCAACACCATTGATTATGGTGTGAAATTAGTAGAGTCGGAAGGTCGTAAAAACACCAAGATCGTCATCGATCGCATTGGGCGCATGGCCATGCCTTTGGACATTCTGGTAACTTACAGCAACGGCGATCAGGAACTTTTTTACGCGCCACTGGAAGGTATGCGTGGTGAAAAACCAGCCGAAGGAAAAATTCAGCGCACCCTGCTGCCCGATCATCGCTGGGTAGACCCTACGTACGAATTTGAAGTCTCTTCCAAATTGAACAAAGTCGCCAAAGTAGAAATTGACCCAAGCCGCCGCATGGCCGATATTGATTGGGACAACAATGTTTGGGAATCAAAATGAATAAAGTCAGAGTAGACAAATGGCTGTGGAGCGTCCGGATTTTTAAAAGCCGGACGCTCGCCACGGATGCCTGCAAAGGAGGTAAGGTGAAAATCGAAGCTACATCGGTTAAACCTTCCTACCAAATTGCAGTAGGGAATACTGTCACGGTAAAAAAAGACGGTTTCAACTTTCAGTTTAAGGCCATTACCTTAATTGAGAAACGCGTGGGAGCGCCCATTGCTATCGCTTGTTACGAGGACGTGACACCAGCCGATGAGCGCACGAAATACCTGGAATGGTTTCAAAATGCCACACCTACTACCGAAAAACGGGATAGGGGTATCGGCAGGCCCACCAAAAAGGAGCGCCGGGACATCGATACGTTCAAGTATGGGTATGACTGGGAGGATGATGATTAGCTGTTGGCTATTGGCTATTGGCTGTTGGCTATTAGCTATTAGCTGTTGGCTATTGGCTGCACAATATCGCAGCGCTTGCTTCGTAGCGCATTCCAGCACCAAATCAGAATCGAGTTCGCGTCTTCCTTAACTTGCTGAAAAACCAAAGCTCCCCAAAATCTACGATGTTGTGCAGCCAACAGCCAATAGCCAATAGCCAACAGCCAATAGCCAACAGCCAACAGCCAACAGCTAATAGCCAACAGCCAACAGCTAATAGCCAACAGCCGCCTACATCAACCCAAATATCTTCGCATACTTCAACATTTCCCCAGGGTTGCTGATTTTCAACTTACCCGTCATCATGGCCATCATGGGGTTCAAATCCTTTGAAAGGAGTTTGCTGAGGGTTTCGACGCTTGCGGTGACTTTACACGTAGCATCACCGTTGAGCCCTTCAGAAACATCCAATTTGCCATCGTCTAATTTCACGGTGTAAGTTCCGGAGTCGCCAATATCGAAATGAAACAGGGTACTGAGCCCTTCCACCGCTTCTGGCTTTACTTTGGCAGGTAGGGCGAAAATGAATTCTTTTACGTCGATCATGTTTTGTTTTTTATGAATTGGTGTACAGGAAACGTGTTGGGCGTGATTTTGTTCTTTTACGGCATTCGACACTAAGGGTGCGCCGCTACCCAAACCTCCCCGTCTTCAAACACTTCTTTTTTCCAAATCGGCACCGTTTCTTTCAAAGTATCTATGGCAAACCGGCATGCCTGGAAGGCTGCATCCCGGTGCGCTGCCGAAACGGCAATGATGACGGCGATGTCACCAATGGTTAATTTCCCAATGCGGTGGTGTATGGCTATGGAATGGACGGGCCATTTCTCCTTGGCTTGAGCTGCAATCTTTTCCATTTCAAGGATGGCCATGGGTGCGTATGCCTCGAATTCGAGGTGTAACACTGTTTTGCCTTTGGTGGCGTTGCGGACTGTGCCGATGAACACGTCTATGCCGCCGCTTTGGGGGGAAGAGACGCTTTCAATGCAGGTCAATACATCAAGTGGTGAATCAGAAAGTACGATGCTCATTGAATAGCGGATACTTTTTGATTGATGATTGACGATTGATGATTTTCGATTTTTGAAGTTTGTGCAAATGCTTAAGCATCGCATTCACGTCGTCCACCGTCTACCGTCTACCGTCCACCGTCAATCATTTTTTTCAGACAGCAACCGCCTGCTTAAACTTCCCTTTACTCTTCCTTATATCCACCGCAACCACCTTGTACTCCGGGCACATGGCTTCGCTGTCATGCTCATC
>Ga0163144_10012915_pt1 | contig 17474 bp, 16 predicted proteins | sample OliLak19BULKMAT1_FD_123175 | JGI IMG/M metagenome (GOLD analysis project Ga0163144, IMG submission 123175) | Freshwater microbial mat bacterial communities from Lake Vanda, McMurdo Dry Valleys, Antarctica - Oligotrophic Lake LV.19.BULKMAT1 | ecosystem: Environmental > Aquatic > Freshwater >...
CACTTAATACCATTGGAGATTGGGTTGAGAAAAGTAATTGAGGCCAAGTCATTTGATAAGTAAGAGAATAATTCCTTTCATTCTGGGATAAACACTTAACGATTGATGCAACAAAAATTGAAAACGAGTTGGGGTGGAAAGCGGAGGAGAATTTTGAGAGTGGGATTATGAAGACGATAGAGTGGTATATTAAAGCCCAGAAGGCATGAGCTGTTACTGCATTGATTTATGATTGGCAACTATCTTCAGTGGATTTTGACTAATAATCGTATTAATAAGGAAGACATAGGTGTATTAATTCTTTTTTTTGCACTTCCTTTCACCAGAAGTTTTGTTAACATAACAATTGCTGCCATTATTATTTATTCAGTGTATCATCATGTTCAGGAGAAAAAATGGCCGTTAATTCAATTTCATTGGTTCTTACCTTTACTTTTTTGTTATTACCTTATATCTGTATTGATCACGGAGGGTCCTTGGTCTTTGGTTGAGAGAAGATTAACACTCCTTCTAATACCAATAATTTTTGCTCTTAATTTAAACTACTTTCATCCGAAACTAAAAAATAAAATATATATATCATTTGTCGCTGGAAATATTCTGGCAACAATTATTTGTACAATAAGAGCTTTAGTTCGGTCAATTAATATCGATAATGGTAAAATAATATTTGATGCCAAGGTGTTAAAGGATACCGATTATGATTTTTTGACATCATCAGTAATGGGGGGAAATTACTTTTTCAGTAGCGAGTTTTCTTATTTTCTTGACTCATCGTATTTTGCTCTTTATATCGTTTTTGCTCAGGTTCTTATATTTGAACTATTCAGAGATGCTTCCGGTAAAATCAGGAATGGGATTCTAGTAGTTTGCTACATATTTCTTTTCATACCATTGTTTCTTTTATCAAGCAAGGCTGCATTGATTAGTTCGCTTGTTGTTCTGATTTACGGATTTGTAAAAATTGAAATTAGCTTAAGAAACAGGGTTGTATATCTGCTGGGATTTGGTGCTGTTATTCTTTTGTTTTTTCTATTTAATCCCAGGATACAGGTTTTTTTAGAAACTATTACTGATACAGTTTTTGCCATTGACCCTTTAGCTAGATATGGTCATTCGTTAAGAATTTTGTCATGGGATGCATCACTTGAAATAATAGCGAATAATTGGCTCGTAGGTGTCGGTGAGGGAAGCAAAGAATCAAAGTTACTCGAGATGTATCAGATTAAGGGGTATGACGAGCCCGCAAAGGAAATGCATAATAGTCACAATCAGTATTTGGATTTTCTTTTAGGTGGAGGCGTTATCGGATTAGGAATTTTCCTGTGTGGTCTTATTTCACTGAGCGTGTATTCTATTAGAACAAAAAACTTTCTGCTTATTGCTTTTATTTTTGTATTTTCTTTCGCAGCACTATTTGAGAACTTACTCACTAGATATTCAGGTAATCTTTTCTTTGCTGTTTTTGTTACACTTCTTTTGGGAGTGCCCAAGAAGAGTTTTGATTCTAAACAGGTCGCCCCAGGTTTGGGCAAATAGTTATTATTATTGCCTCATTATATAAAGTGAAACTTAAGATATTTAATTCAGAATTTTTAGGGAATGTATCCTATCAAATGATTGGAACTGGGTTAGCTCAGATTTTGCCTTTTGCTGTATCTCCCTTGTTAACTAGACTTTACTCTGAGCAAGACTTCGCATTATTTACTTCTTTTTTTGCATGGGCAAGCATTTTAGTGGTTGGCGTAGGTGGTCGTTATCAGTTTGCTATCGTGTTGCCATCAAAAGATGCGGAGGCTCATTATCTATTTACCCTGAGTATTTACATTACGTTCATTTATTCGACCCTATTGATGCTGGGCTCAATTGGTATTGGATCATTTTTTAATCATCAATTGGGCTCGTCTATTTATTTTATTCCATTATATGTTTTTCTTTTTGGTATTTGGACTTCGTTTTCCTATTTATCGGTACGGAGGAAAACTTTTTTTCACAATGCTACCGCTAAAGTCTTTCAATCAATAATTTATATTATTACCAGCGTAGTTTTTGGGTTGGTAAAACTTACAAATCTTGGTCTTATTCTCGGTAGACTATTTGGCTTAGCCACTTCCTGGTTATACCTCCAGAGAATTTCAATAAAAAAAATTGATTTTGTTAAAATTGATAACCTTAAAACCGTTGCAAAAAAGTATGTGGATTATCCGAAATATGGTTTAATTCCTGCATTTCTTGATACTGCTTCCGTACAAGGAATTGTTTTAGTGATGACGCGCTTTTATGCAACAAATGATTTAGGTTATTTTGGACTTACAACGCTCGTACTAAGTGCGCCAATAGGTCTGGTTGGAGGTTCGTTCAAAGATGTATTTTATCAGAAGATGACATCACTGATTACCAGTAATTCCTACCAGCAAGCAAGAGGTTTTTTTTTAAAGTCCGCATTAGGTCTCTTTGTGTTGGGGCTTCCCATTTGCCTCACCATATATTTCTTCGGTCCTGATATTTTTAAATTTGTTTTTGGGCATAAATGGGAGAGGTCAGGATATTTTGCCTCAATCCTTTCTTTGAGTTTTTTGATTCAGCTTGTCGTGAGTCCATTATCATCAATTTTTAATGCAGCGAACAAACTTAAAGTTGCATCACTTTGGCAGACACTTTATTTTATAACGACTTTTATTACCTTGGGTGTTTCTTCCTATGTTCTTAAGTTGAGCGCGGAAGAGTTACTCGTTGTGTATGTTATTCATGAAATAATTTTATATTTAATTTATTTCATTTTGCAGTATCGAACATTAAATCACTTGTCATAAATGTGTGGTATAACTGGTATAATAATGAAGGATTTCACTTCAGTAGATTCAAAAAGATTGAAGGAAATGAATGATTCAATTCAGCACCGAGGGCCAGATGGAGAAGGATTCTATTATTTTGATAATGTTGGTTTTGGGCATAGAAGGCTGGCCATATTAGATCTTTCGGATGCTGGTGCACAACCGATGTCTTGGAATAACAAATACACAATTACCTTCAATGGGGAAATCTACAACTACCTCGAAATTAAAAAAGAGCTAGAGAAGATTGGATTCACTTTTTCATCGGGTACCGATACCGAAATAATACTCGCAGCATATCATCAATGGGGGACTCAATGTGTAAATCGCTTCAATGGGATGTGGGCTTTTGCAATCCATGATCGAATGCAAAGTCAGGTCTTCATTAGTCGCGATCGTTTTGGTGTTAAGCCACTTTATCTATTCAGTAATGAAACTATGTTTAGTTTTGCTTCTGAAATACGACAATTGTTATTTCTTCTTAAAGATGTGTATGCCGACACACAAATTATTTTTGACTATTTGTATCTAAACCAGCAGAATCATACTAACAATACTTTCTTTAGAGAAATAAAACGTGTTCCGCAAGGTTGTAACTTAATCTATAACCTTCGTTCAAATCATTACACAATAGAGAAGTACTATCAGCTAAAATTAAACCCAGCCATTCATAAATTGGGTATTATGGAAGCCATTGACGTATACCGTGAAAATTTAAATAAATCAATTAATCTTCGGCTACGTTCGGACGTGTTGGTTGGAACGTGTTTAAGTGGTGGATTAGACAGCTCTATCATTTCGGTAATAGCCAGCGCGCAATACCATCACACCTCTAATCAAAAATTTCGTGCAATTACAGCACGGTCTATTGAGAAGGAAACCGATGAGACTCACTTTGCCGAATTAGTAGTTAAACACTCCAATCTTGATTGGTTTACAACGAGGCCATCGGTGGAGGAAATTGACAGCGTAATTGAAGAGGTTATCCGAATTCAGGAGGAGCCTTTTTTGAGTCTGTCCATTGTTATGCAATATTTTGTAATGAAATTGGCCAAAGAATCTGGCTGTATAGTATTGCTAGATGGACAGGGAGGAGATGAGACTTTACTGGGTTATGAAAGATATTATTCAACCTATCTTAATGAATTGCCGTTAACCAAAGCGATAGCGGAGTATTTCAAAATCTCAAAAAATTCAAAACTCTCTATTTCTGAAGTATTAGCATATAAAGCCTATTTTACGAGTACGATTATAAGAAAAAAAGTTTTACAAAATCGAAATCGATTTATCAAGAAGCCATATAGACACTATTTTAATGATTTGTTATTAGAATCGATTACTCAATCATTTCAATCCATAGAGGCACTTCAGTTAAATGAAATTCAATCACTTCAGCTGCCTAAATTATTGAACTATGAGGATAAGAACTCAATGCGATTTTCAATTGAGGCACGAGTGCCATTCTTAGATTATAATCTTGTTGAGGTTGCAGTTTCTTTGCCGATGGAGGCAAAAATCAGGGATGGATGGACAAAGTACCCCCTACGAATGATTGGGAAGGATTTACTACCCCCTGAAGTAACTTGGAGAAAAAATAAATTTGGGTTCGAAGCGCCAAAACAAACTTGGAATAAGCTAGCTGGAACAACTATAGTCAAATCACTGGAGAACGCGGTACTTATCAATGAGTTGATAGATGTAAAAGAGGCGGCAAAAATAAATAACCCTGATACACTTTGGAAATTATATAATTTATCCCGCTGGGCTGAAATTTATAATGTTAAATTATGAATACTTTTACCCAGCATGTTAACAAATACAACGTAAGTGCTATCAAGTTAAAAAATAGTTTTCTGTCTCTCTGTATTTTGATTTTACTGGAAATCGTATTCTCTCAAATAATATTGCTGAACTTTTCCTTCCCTCATGATATAAAACCTTCAATCAATTTCTTTTTCTTGTATGCACTGGGGTTGGGTTATGTCTTGTTCATTTTACTTATCCCTACATCAGACTTCACGTATGCCATCTTGAACTGCATGCTAATTTTGCTCCTTTTCCCAGCGATCATAGTAAATAATTATATGGAGTCAGATTGGAGAATCCTTTTCTCTCATTCCCTTTATTTCCTAAGTGTTTATTTTTTCTGCACATTTATTCCTATTCGAATAAGAATGCCAAATATTATGGAAGGTCAAAGGCTTGCTATTTTGTTTATCATTGCAGCCCTTGCTATCATGCCATTTGTGATAATTTTTGCCCCGTATATAAATTTTAATAATTTTTTGTTGATTGATATTTACTCAACACGGGAAATAGAAGAGGCGGTTTCGAATACGTATACACGTTATTTTTATTCATGGCTGGCTAAAATAATTATTCCAATTGTCTTAATTTATTCGCTGATAAGAAAAGACCATTTTAAATCCTGGATGGCAGTTGCTGCTTTACTCTTTCTTTTTTTAGCCGGTGGTCATAAGGGCGTTTTTCTGGGTGTTTTCGTGGTGATAGCTTTTCGTAAGGGCGATTATAGACAGAAAGTAAATTTTTTATTTATCGGCATTGCAGGGCTTACTTTTTTATCGCTTATACTATTTTATACTATTGGAGATTTCTCGATTCCAAATATTGTTCACCGTAGAGTTTTTTTTATTCCGGCAATTTTAGATGTAGAGTATTTTAATTTTTTTCAAGACAAACCTTTGTTTTGGGGGCATTCTTTTTTGGGGTCCATAATTTCCTATCCATACAGCATGCCTCCTCAAAATATTATTGGTGAGATCGTCTTTCTGAGCAAAGATGTGTTTGCCAATAATGGCATAATAAGTGACGGATTCATGAATATGGGTATGACAGGTGTAGTTGTTAATATTTTAATTGTTAGTGCATGTTTCGCATTCCTAAGCCGTCTTCGTATAAGCACGCAGTTTTTTGGGGTAATTTTTCTCTTTTTTTATAGTCTTGTTAGTAGTTTCCTTCCTGTAGTTTTAATAACGCATGGTGGATTGCTGTTGCTTTTTATTGGACAATTCTTTCTTAAAGACACATCCCTTCAGAATGATTAATTTTATTTTTTTATTTCTTAAGTGATTTACTACCAATCTGATATCAATAAATTTAATAGGTATTACTATGACCGTAATTATTGACTACCAAGCTGGGAATCTTGGTTCAATTCAAAACATGCTTAAAAAACTGGGGGAGGTCGCGATTATCACTTCAAATCCGGAGGAGGTAAGCCAAGCCGACCATTTAATTCTACCTGGCGTAGGTGCCTTCGATTTTGGCATGCAGAAGTTAAGAGAATTGAATTTAGTGGCCTCGCTTCAAAAAAAAGTGCTAGAAGAAAGAACTCCAATTCTCGGAGTGTGTCTTGGGGCGCAGTTATTCTGTAACTCAAGCGAAGAGGGGAATGAATCAGGACTTGGATTTATTAATGGCGTTGTCCGGAAATTTCCAACAAGTTTGAATGGAAAAAAATTTTCGGTTCCTCATATGGGTTGGGATTATGTCAGACCGGAGAAGGAAAGTAAACTTCTTCCGACATCGGAAGAAGGAATGCGTTTCTATTTTGTTCACTCCTATGGAATTACTTGTTTGGATCAATCGGATGTGTTGGCCAAAAATCAATACAGCATGATGTACCACTCGGCTTTTGAAAGAGATAATATTCTAGGAGTTCAATTTCATCCAGAAAAAAGCCATCGTTTTGGAAAACAACTGTATAAAAACTTTATTGAAAAATATTAATGGCTATACCACGTGTTATACCGGTTCTATTGCTTCGTAATAAGGGCCTTGTAAAAACGGTTAAGTTTAGGGATGCTAAATATATAGGCGATCCCTTTAACGCGGTTAAAATTCTTAATGAAAAAGAAGTGGATGAACTCATCTTTCTTGACATTGATGCTTCAAAGGAAAACCGTGAGCCACCCTACGAATATCTGAAAGAAATTGCATCCGAATGTTTCATGCCGCTTGCCTATGGTGGGGCTATAAGAAGCGTTGATCAGATAAGGAATCTAATTCAAAGCGGAATTGAAAAAGTATGCATTAATACTCAATCAATTCTGAATCCTGACTTTATAAAGAACGCCTGTGAAATTTTTGGGGCCTCTACAATTGTAGGTTCGATGGACGTTAAAAAAAATATGTTAGGAAAATATCAGGTATATTCCCATGTAAAAAAAACATCTCTTGGAGTAAACCCTGTAAAGCATGCAGAGTATCTTCAAAATTTAGGCGTAGGTGAGATTTTTTTAAATAATGTTGATCTTGATGGTACGATGACAGGTTATGACCTTGATCTGGTTAAAAAGATTACCGGTTCAGTTGATGTGCCGGTTATTGCGTGTGGCGGTGCTGGTTCACTGGCTGATATTGAAAAAGTGGTAAAACAGTCCAATGCCTCAGCAGCGGCAGCTGGCAGTATGTTTGTGTTTCACGGTAAACATAAAGCTGTCCTAATAAATTATCCGAATCATAGTGCTTTGAATTCTATCTGGGGTTAAGCTAGATCTCTTGTTTTCAAAGTAGGACTGGTCCCAACTATTAGCTTAACCATGAGGGTAATAAGCTGATATTAAGAACCTAGTGAAGCAACGAATGTCAATAGGGTTATTTATTCCCTAAACACGAATCTCAGCGAAAATTAGTTAGAATTTCTCAACACTTATTTTAGCCATAAATCATTAGCTTTGCGCTCAAAATAGACGAAAATCAAGTATTAACTTAATTTATTGGCAGATTTGAGCACGGATCATTCTAAAATTCGCCTTAACCTTCACATTTATCCATCTTATTTCAGCAATGAATCTAGGATATTGAGGGAATCTCAGGCGATTATTAAGTTAGCCATTGCAGAAAAGGTCGTCTTGGTTGGTCTTTGGAAAGAGGGCTTACCTGAAAAAGAGGAAATATCAGATAACATCTCCCTTCTTAGGCTAAAGACTATCGTGGGCAAGAAGGGGAATTCACGATGGTCAAATGTATTTACATTATTATCTTTTTTTATGGTGTTATTTCGTTTGACCCTACGAATTAAGCCACAGGTAATAAATATTCATTCTCTTACAATCCTTCCTTTTGGTGTTCTGTTAAAATGGATTTCAAGATCTCATCTTATTTATGATGCTCATGAATTAGAAACCGAGACTCATGCTTCCAAGGGAATGCGTAAGTGGGTTGCTCAAATATTGGAGCGATTCTTTATAAAATTTGTTGATCGCACAATTGTAGTAAGTCACTCAATTGAGACCTGGTACACGCATACTTATAAAATAAAGGAGATAACAACAATAAAGAACATTCCTGAAACAACATCGGTCAATAGAATTCGTAATACAAAATCCATTCTGGGATTAGAGGAGTCGTCTCAGTTGTACATTTACGTTGGTCTGCTGTCAAACGGACGCGGCATTGAATTGTTATTAAATGCATTTAAGAATTTTCAGGGTTCAAGCAAACACCTCCTTTTTTTAGGATATGGAGACTTGGAGTCAAAAGTAAAATCAAATCTTGGCCCCAACATTCATTATCTTTCGGCTGTACCCCCACACGAAGTATTGGAATATGTTGCGGGCGCGGATGTAGGGTTAAGTATTATAGAGAACACATGTTTAAGTTATTATTATAGTTTACCTAACAAAGTCTTTGAATATATGGCTGCAGGTGTTCCTTTTATTTGCAGTGAGTTCCCGGATGTAAAATCGGAATTTGAGCAGTTCGGTGTTTGCTGGTTCATTCAATCAGAGAAAGAACTGGTTGAGTTAGTCTCCACGCTTTCCAGTGAAGAAATCAAAAAAAAGAAATCAATTGTATTTCAAAATAGGAATAAGTGGACATGGAATGAGGAGGAGAAAAAATTGTCAGAAGTTTACTCATCCTTAATGTAACTAACCCAATGCCAGGTCATTGGAAACTGCAATTCTAACTATGGATATGATTGATGTAAATAGAAAGAAGGCATCCTGTCTCAATGTCAGACAGAAAAAGAAGTGGGGAGCACAAGATCATATTTGTAAAAATATCTTTGGTCGTTTGTCGACTATCAGACATTATGGTAATAACCGCTAATTATGATTGATCATTCATTAACTTATAAAAGAAAGACATTTCGAAATATTCCACATATTTTGAGATTAAGGAAAATTCTTCGGACGCTGAAGTCGTTGGCGCCAAAGCGGGATGAGTCTTATTTAGATATTGGATGCAGTAACGGATACATTACAGATGTAGTGCGATCAACGTATTGTCTGGGGGTCTGCCGAGGAATGGACCATGTGGTGGAAAATCTTGAATTAGCGAGGCAACGCTATCCTGATAGCAAATTTGAATTCATAGATCTTAATAAGCAGGTTTTACCTGAACGAGTAAAGTTTGAGATAATTACCTGTTTTGAAACATTAGAACATGTAGGTGATTTAACAAATGCCATTAAAAATATTATTGCATTTGGTGATCCTGGTTCAAGAATTTTAATATCCGTTCCAATTGAAATAGGCATGGTAGGCATAGTCAAGTTTCTCCTCAAAGTGCTTTTATATAGGTATTCATTGAATGAATTGCCAGGCAAACCTGGGCGAAGAAAGTATTTTTATCAACTAGTTCAGGGGAAACGCATTTCAACATTCAGGGATAAAAGAGAAGGATGGGGTACCCATTTTGGATTTGATTATCGCGATGTTGATGATATTTTAATCCGTCTTCACGTTCAGTATTCCGCGTTCAATTCATTCTCCACCAGATTTTATATCATTAAAAAATGAAAGAAAATTATCGAGTATGTGCCAAATCGGTTATGGACACGAATTCCGATCCAGATATCCGCTTCGATAAGGATGGTATATCTAATTATTTTTATGATTATCATCAACGGGCAAAATTAAGGCTATTTAATAAGCCTGAAGATCCTGAAAGACTTACGGAAATAATAACTAAAATTAAGCAAGCCGGTATCGGAAAAGAGTATGATTGCATAATAGGTGTAAGCGGAGGCGTGGATAGCACTTATATCGCTTATAGAGCTAAAGAATTGGGACTTCGGCCATTAGCAATCCATTTTGATAACGGCTGGAACTCAGAACTGGCTGTAAAAAATATAGAAAATACCCTCAATAAACTCAACATCGATCTGCTCACCTATGTTATTGACTGGCAGGAATTCAAATCTCTTCAACTCGCTTTTTTGAGAGCGTCTACCCCCGATGGCGAAATCCCAACCGATCATGCTATTTTTGCTCTCTTTTTTAAAATCGCAAATGAGAACGGAATAAAATACATAATTAATGGGAATAATTTTGAGACAGAATCGGTAATGCCGCTGACGTGGTCATATGGACATATAGATTGGAAATATATCGATACTATAAATCGCCAGTTTGGAACATCCAGGCTTAAGACGTATCCAACCATTACCCTACTAAAATATTTTTATTACACATTCATAAAAGGGATCAGAATTATTTCTTTACTGAATTACATGCCCTACAACAAGGTTCAAGCAATGGACTTGCTCCAGTCTAAACTGGATTGGAAGTATTATGGGGGCAAACATTACGAATCCATTTATACGAGGTTCTATCAGGGATATATTCTTCCTAAAAAATTCAATATAGACAAGCGCAAAGCTCACATTTCCTCACTGATATTTGCCGGGCAAATGACCCGGGAGCAGGGATTTGAAGAACTTAAAAAGCCCATTTATCCGGAACATTTATTCAAAGAGGATTTGGACTTTGTTCTTAAAAAACTTGGTATGTCACCGGACGAATTTGATAAAATTCTTAATTTGCCTAATAGGACTTTTTTAGATTACCCAAATCAATATAGATTGTTAAATAAATTGAGAAATATTCTTAATAAGTTGAGAGGAAAAGGTCTAGCGTATAGCTAAATCGAAACTTAAAATATTATTATTCTAGTAAATTAATTATAAATCAGATCGTATAATATGACTAAAATAAAATTTATTCTTATTGGATGTGGAAGGATAGGTAAGCGACACGCTGAACATATATTAAATAATGGAAGTTTATTGGCAGTATGCGATATTGATAAAGAGAAAGCCCAAACGGCCGCTAAAGAAAATGGTTGTAATCACTATTATTCCATTGAAGATATCCTGCTTCACGAAAAGGAAGCACAGATTGCTTCAATTTGTACTCCGAACGGATTGCATGCTGAGCATACAATTGAATCACTTCAAGCGGGTTTGCATGTCTTATGCGAGAAGCCAATGGCCTTATCCGTTCATGATTGTGGCGAGATGATTAAAGCAGCAGAAAATGCTAATCGAAGACTGTTTATTGTAAAGCAAAATAGATTTAATCCACCAGTAGCAGCTGTAAAAAAAGCGATTGATGAGGGCCGATTTGGTAAAATACTGAGTATTCAATTGAGTTGCTTTTGGAATAGAAACGAAGACTACTATAAAAATTCCTGGAAGGGAACGAAGTCGTTAGATGGAGGAACCCTGTTCACACAGTTTAGTCATTTTGTTGATTTATTGTATTGGATGATTGGCGATATTAAAAAGGTTTATGCCTTTACAGGTAATCTTGGTCATAAAAATATCATTGAATTTGAAGATACTGGTGTGATTGCCTGCGAGTTTTATAATGGAGCATTAGGAACCATTAATTATACGGTTAATAGTTATAAGAAAAACATGGAGGGTTCTCTCACGATATTTGGAGATAAGGGTACCGTTAAAATTGGAGGGCAATATCTTAATGAATTGGAATATCAAAATATTGAAGGCTATGAAATAAAGGACCTTCCCCCCGGCAATCCTCCAAATAACTATGGACAATATCAGGGCTCAATGTCGAATCATGATAAGGTTTATGAAAACATTGTTGAAGTGTTAAACCATCAGGGAGTAATTGCCACCAACGGATTTGAGGGTTTGAAAACCGTAGAGATTATTGATAAAATTTATTCCGCTGCAAAAGTAGTCGCATGAGTGTTACACTTCTAGAATCTGGAATAGCTGATGTGTCTTTTGGTGAAGATGTCAAGGTTATAAAACCCGTCAACTTATACGGTTGTGAGATTAGTGACAATTGTTTTATCGGACCATTTGTTGAAATCCAGAAAGACGTAAGAATTGGTAAGAGAACCAAAGTACAATCACATGCTTTCATTTGCGAATTGGTAGAAATTGGGAATGATTGTTTTGTTGGTCACGGGGTTGTGTTTATTAATGATTTGTTTTCGAATGGAGGACCAGCCAGAGGAAATAAAGCACTTTGGAAAAGCACTCAAATTGGAAATAATGTATCAATTGGTTCTAATGCGACCATTTTACCTGTTACCATTTGTGATAATGTTGTTATAGGCGCAGGATCTGTTGTTACAAAGAATATATTTCAACCTGGAGTATATGCCGGCAATCCTGCTCGTTTAATTAAAAGACTAGATTAATATTTATTTACATGAACATTCCCTTTGTTGATTTAAAAGCGCAATATAATAGCATAAAGAGCGAAGTTGATAGTGCAATTTTTAATGTACTGAACGAAACCAATTTTATCGGGGGTAAACCGATAAAGGATTTTGAAGCGAAGTTTGCTGCCCTTTATGGTTCAAAGCATGTCATTGGAGTAGCCAACGGAACGGATGCGATTTATATTGTTTTGAAAATGTTAGGTATCGGGGCAGGAGATGAGGTAATCACAACGTCCGCTAGCTGGATATCAACTTCGGAGACTATTTCACAGACGGGAGCTACACCTGTTTTTGTTGACATCGATCCAGAAACGTATACCATAAATCCACTTTTAATTGAATCAAAGATCACAAAAAGGACGAAGGCTATTTTTCCTGTTCATCTATATGGCCATGTTGCACATATCACGCAAATTAAAAATCTGTGTGAAAAGTATAATTTATTGTTGGTCGAAGATTGTGCCCAGTCGCATTTCAGTGCTGAAAACGGTCAGCTAGCGGGACGATTCGGTATAGCAGGAACCTTTAGTTTCTATCCAGGAAAAAATTTAGGTGCCTATGGTGATTCTGGATGTATTATCACTGATGATGATATGCTTGCGGAAAAGTGCAGGATGTACGCGAACCACGGTGCACTAAAAAAACATGAACATCAAATCGAAGGAATCAATAGTAGGCTTGATACCATACAAGCGGCTGTTTTGGGAGTTAAATCAAAATATATATTGGATTGGACTGCTGCAAGAATTGAAAAAGCTCGAATCTATAATGAAGTACTAGAAGATGTAAATGAGATTAGCCTTCCAATAGTTCGAAAAAACACCAAACACACATTCCATTTATATGTAGTACGAACTAAGAAGCGGGATTACCTTAAATCGTATTTGGAATCACAGGGTATCCAGACGGCCATTCACTATCCAACTGCGCTTCCCAATCTTCAGGCGTATAAGTATTTGAATCACAGACGAGAGGACTTTCCAGTAGCTTCAGCATATCAGGATGAGATTCTCTCTTTGCCTATTTACCCTGAGTTAGATGTCATCCAAATAAACTACGTGGCGGAAAAGATTAGGGCTTTTTTTAGAAGTTGATTTTTATCTGACTGCGTGAATCTTAGTTCTAACAAAACCAACCAAGGCTTTGCTATTTTTTTCACGTGAAAATTGATTTCTTATATTAGAAAGGTTCGATAGTAATTCGTCATACAATTGTTTGTTTTTACTAATTTCTATTATCTTATCTAACAGTATCTCCTTTTGATCTGAGTTATACTGAAATCCGATTTTATTTTGCTCTACGTACTTCCCAGCTTCGCTAGATGGTGTGACGATTACTGGTATTGAAACGCCAATGTATTCATAGATTTTAACGGGAAAGGAGTCTTCACTAATTTTACCAGGTTGCCTAAAAGACAATCCTATATGCGCCTTACTTATTATCTCCGGTATTTTATCATACGACTTTGGCCCGAGGTAATTAATAGATTTTGGTATTTCACTCTTAAGTTTGTAATCTTGATTTCCTTGGCCAACAACAATAATTTTAAAAGGCAGGTTTTTTTTGTCGATAAGATGACCTAGCTCAATTAATAAATCAATATCCTGATACCTACTAATGATACCATGAAAAACTAGCGTAAACTCTTTATACTTTATTGTTGACGGAAAAAATAATTTTTCAGAATAACCATTTCGAAGCAACCAAATTTCCTTATTATAGCCATTATAGACCTTTTCCAAGTTAGTTTTTAGGCCGTTTGTTGCTGCAATTAAAATAAAAGAATGAGTATAGATATCTTTTTCAATCCTAATTAATATTTTACCGATGAATCCTTTTTCAGATATAAGGCCTGAATCAAAATATACACTTGGGTAATCATCACGAATATCCAATATATATTTTTTATTAAACAGCTTGCAATACCAATAAGCAAGAGTGCAGTTAATAAATGATGGACTAGTAATATAATAAATTTCACCTTTCGAAAACATCAGGCGAATAAATGTCTCAATACCAAAAGTCAATTCTTGTATTAATCGCACAAACGCACTACGTTGATTTGATGGAAAACCTATTAAATTAGTTTTTACCGAATACTCTTTTAATTGAGAAGATACTTTTGAAGTATAAATAACTACTTCTATGCGGGAGGCAATAAATTCATCAACTAAGGGTTTAAACCGTGCACCCGGAGCATTGTTTGCAGGATAAAAGTATTCAGTAACAAAGTTAATCCTTTGAGAAACCTTATTCGTCATGTATGAATATTATGTTGATTTTTCGATTTTTCAAAATTACAAACTTAATGCTCCATTTTGTTATCTTTCCCAGCTTTCTAGTCTAAAAAAGTATATCTAAATCAATTCCTGTTGAGCACTTTTAAACAAAAAATAGTTAGCGCAATAATTTTTCTAAGCTCATTTAGTCTTCCTCTCTTCATTCCAAGTTGGCATGGAAAGCTACTTGTTCTTCTAGGACTAATTTGGATTTTCTCAATATCCACTAAGCAAATTATAAGTGTTTTTAAGCTCAATTTGTTCTTTAATTTAATTTCACTATTGATTCTAACTAATCTTGCAGGATTATTTTTATCCACGAATACCAAATCAGGATTTGCGACAATTGAAACCATTGTTCCATTATTTATATTGCCACTGATCATTTTTAGTGCCGAGAAGATGATAGATGCGAAAGTGATTCGTTATACGTTGATTAGTTTTGTTGCCGGAGTGGTTATACTTAACCTGGCATCTCTCGCTTTTATTTCTCAAAACTTATGGGACCCAAAGAATCTTCAATCAAACATTATTCTTGCCAACAACAGTATAGTTCAGATTCATCCAGCGTTTGTTTCTCTTTATTTGTCTTTTTGTATTTTCTTTTTGATTGATCAATATTTTCCTCTGCAAACCACTAATCGCAGCAAGTTGGGGTGGATACTTTTTGGCCTCATAATTTTGTCCACTTACTTAATATGGATTAATTCTCGAACTGGGATTTTAAGTTTTTGTATTGCCTTTCTGTTTTATTCATTCTATCGATTTAAAGCAAAGGCTAGGATTATTTCACTTTCAATTTTAACAGTTTTTTTGTTGATCATATTTTCAGTTCCTTTTTCACGTGAACGATTTTTTGTAGCACCACAAAAAGTGTTATCCAGTGAGGTATCAACTACCTCAACAGATCCTAATATCTACCCAATATTGGCGCGTAAACAGATCTTAGAATGTTCTTTCGAGTTAATTAAATGGCCATCAATACTTTATGGTTATGGCACGGGTGATTACCGGGACGTATTGCGAGACAGCTTTCAAAAGCATGGGTATGTCTCACTTTACGAGCAATCACTTGATGAGCATAATGAATACATTAGTCAAATTCACAAGCATGGCGTTATTGGTTTACTTTTATTTGTCGCTTTGTTATTTATTCCATTTCGATATGCAATACGATACAAGAGCCCACTTTTAGCTGTTTTTATTATTTTATTTGCCATTTCGGCACTCTTTGAAAACGTTTTAAGTGCACAAAAGGGGGTTACTTTTTTTGCGCTTTTATGTCCTCTTTTGATGCTATACGCCAGAAAGGGAGATAACGTGAAGCCGTAACGGGTTTCCCTATTTGAACGAACACATAATTAGAATTAAATTGCTCAAATTTTAGGTCTATGGCAGTAAATTTGGCTGCGTCCGTCACCGCCTTTCTTATTTCATTCATCACTTTGCCAGTGATTATAAAATATTTTTTGTCTAAGAATCTCGTAGATGTACCAGGTCGCAGGAAAATTCATAAGAAAATAACACCATCCATGGGTGGTATTTCGATTTTCATAGGCTTTTTAATCGCAAGCTTGATATGGATGGATTTTAGTTATTGGCAAACTTCTCGTTACGTGATTGCTAGTTTATTTATTGTTTTTTTATTAGGTGTACGAGACGATATTGTCCCATTCAAAGCAGCACAAAAGCTACTTGGTCAGATTGTCGCAGTAGTTATCCTTTTATTCTCGACTATTCATATTGAATCTCTTTATGGATTTTTGGGGATTGGGGTTTTACCTGATATAGTTGGGTACATGCTCACTGCATTTGTCATTATCGTTATTACCAATTCATTTAATTTAATTGATGGTTTGGACGGGTTAGCCGGTAGTGTTGCAACGGTTGGACTGTCTGCTTTTGGGATTTGGTTTTACTTTGTTGGAGATCAGATGTTTGCGCTACTTTGTTTTGCCATGATAGGCGGTATTCTTGCATTTTTAGTTTTTAACTGGGATCCTTCTGAAATCTTTATGGGTGATACTGGTGCTATGGTGATAGGTATGTTTTTGGGTGTATTGGTAATTCATTTCATGAATACGAATTTCGATTTACCTGAAACGCACCCCATGAAATTTTCAGCTAGCATTGCTACTGCTGCCTGTTTTATTATTATTCCTCTTAGCGATACACCAAGGATTATCATTTTAAGGTTACTTCGAGGACGGTCTCCCTTCAGCCCCGACAAAAGCCACATTCATCATGCGATTATGAGGTTAGGAAGGACGCATGCTCAAACCGCTATCATATTGGGGTCAGTAAATATTTTTTTTGTGTTGATCGCCTGGATTTTCAGAGGCGCAAGTGATAGGTGGATGTTGCCTGGGGTGGTATTGTTTGCGGTACTGCTAAGTGTGATTTTAGATCGATTAATAAAAAGAAAGCTTTCCGCTAAATCGTGAACGCATAACGTTATTTAAGGATGAAAGATCAGATAGAAAAAATTCAGAAAGAGGTTCACGGGTTTAGTGCTGCTACCAAACAGCAGGCAGAAGACTTCAGACTTCAGTTTATTAGTAAGAAGGGTAAAATACCAGCACTCTTTGATCAATTGAAGCTTGCGGCAGCGGAGGAGAAGAAGGAATTGGGAAAGGTGTTGAACGAATTGAAGAATTCTGCGGAGGTCAAATTTATTGAACTTCAGCAAGCATTAGAGGGTAATTCGCAAAACAATGCATTCGAAGGTGACCTTACGCTTCCGGTTATACCTAATAAAACGGGAAGTCATCACCCACTTAACTTAACACGCTATCGCATTATAGAAATATTTGAGCGCCTGGGTTTCAATGTAGAGGATGGCCCTGAGATAGAAAGCGACTGGCATAATTTCACCGCGTTGAATTTTCCCGAAAATCACCCTGCCCGCGAG
>Ga0163144_10012916_pt1 | contig 17473 bp, 22 predicted proteins | sample OliLak19BULKMAT1_FD_123175 | JGI IMG/M metagenome (GOLD analysis project Ga0163144, IMG submission 123175) | Freshwater microbial mat bacterial communities from Lake Vanda, McMurdo Dry Valleys, Antarctica - Oligotrophic Lake LV.19.BULKMAT1 | ecosystem: Environmental > Aquatic > Freshwater >...
AAGACATCGCTACAGCCGAGCTTCTGCTAATACCCGCAAAGCAATGAACTACAAAAGGTTCATCTTTTTGTATTTGCTCGAAGAAATTCACAATTAATGCGGCTTGTGTTTGACCAAAAGAAACGCAACCGTCTTCATCTTTTACCACATCATCGAAATTTAATTCTAAGATAGATCGGTAAAGTTCTGGGTATATTAACCGTTTGAAATGGCTAAAGCGGAAACCTTCGCAGCTATCTGTAGATGATGCAATACGTATTAAGCTCGCTGTAGATGGTGGTTGGAAAATAGTACAATTTAGGTGACTTAGTACCCAAATATTATGAACTAAACCGATTCCGTGCCTGTCCATTAATCCCACCAATGCTGGATATATTTTCTCATGTGGGCGAATAATCTATCGTAGAGATCTTCTCTGGCTGCAATCTCCAAGCTATAAATAACCATTTTGTTTTCAGAGGCAGCTTCCGTAGCTACTAAATCATTCGAGTCTACTTTTGAGTAGACTACACTTGATACAAAACCTATATGCTTACCTAAGCTAGATATCTTTTCGAAATCAAAGGAAACCTCACCGTATTGCTCCAGATGGCGATCATACATATCTTCTATTTTCTTATTGGGGTGGTCGGAATCAAGCTTATCAAGTAAGTAGATAGCATACTTAACCTGACGACCTACCCTAATGCTGTTCTCAGCGTACCCATTCGTTAAGACCTTTTCCATACGCACAAGCTTAAAACGCATAAGTCTTAAAAAGTAAGCATGATCCCAGTCGTAATCATCCCATAGGAAAATGGCGTAGCTATAGACTGCTTTAAGCCAATGGAAGAAGTTTCTAATTTTTTTATAAAAAAGCATATGTTAATTTAGCTTTATATAATAAATCAATCAAGCTTATTTAGTATTTGCCCACAACGTAAGCACTCATTTTGAGCCTGACATAACCACCAATCGCCACCATCAAAGAACATCTGAACAGCATCTGAGAACGATTGGGGTAGATGATAGTATAAATGGTCATCGTCTTCGGTATAGACTGCAATACCTTCTGACTTGATTCCTGTAGATACATTATCAAATGTCATCTTCTTAGTAGAAGTGTCTAAGGTAGCTTCATAGCGGGGGGAGGGAGAGAAGCCAGTGCTACATTGTATTAAGCTCTGCTTTAATACAACTAAGGACAAAAGTAAAGTAGTTACTATTTGTTTCATACAATTAAATCTAGGATACGATAAAAATTATAAGCGGCCAGAAGTTTGTTAGATTGATAATATTAGTAATAACAGTAACTTAGTATGTGCTTGAATATTTTCGCTAGAAGCTATACGTTTTCTTCTTTAGACGGCGCTAGCTTCTGAGATCTTGGGGGTATGTGCTGCCGCTATTTCTTACACCTTTGAAAAAAGTCTGTTAATAAAGCGATGCAAAAATCATCACTCATAAATTCGGTATTTACTGTGTATGGATGTTCTACATTTTCATCTTTGCTAACCTTACGGCTGAAGGTCATTTCACCCCAACCAATTCGTTTAGCTGCCCAAGCTAGTTCAAAACCTTCGTATTGGTCATTCTTAAATGGAGTCATTTCATTTCTAATAAACTCATAATCGAAATCCCACCATTGGACATCTAATGTTTTAAGTAAATCATCGGTGATGTGAATATGTCTTAGCTCACCCATACCATCTTTAGTGATGGTATTCTCACCTATGGGATAAAGAACATATGGATAGTCATCGTCCTCTAGGTTTTTTTCCTCTATTTTTATCGAGTCTAAACGTTCCGCTAATTTTCTTTCATTTACAAAGATCTCAAAAGAATTAGTTTTATCTACCCAGTGTTCTAATATCCAAATAGGGTACTTGAAAAAACTAGTCTCAATAGGTTCGATCCAACCTTCTTTTTTGTCCTCTAAGTGCTTTTTAACTTCTTCCTTTTCCCATAAGCAAGCTTGGAGCGAGGTAACGGTCCCCTCTTTGCTCCAGAGAGCGTAGACATAGAATTTTGTAGGTTCTTTAGATTTTTCCGTTGTCATAAAGCCCCTTTATTTTTGGTAACTGTTAATTTTTTGCACCACCATTATCGTTCGCCCCAGATCCAACGTGTGAGCCAACTAGGTCTATTTTTATAAAGTTTAAGTTTAGGGATTTCTTCCACCATCGCAACCTCTATTACAGGTTCAGGTGGAGATAGAATAATAGATATAGTCTCAGTTACTTTTTCTTTATGCCAATTCTTCAAAGAGCAACTGCGACAAGCGCCACTGCGTCCTTCCTTTAAAGATCTCGCTAGACGCTTAAAGGTTACATGGCGTACACAGCGGCACTGAGGACATTCAAATGTGCAAATATTGGTAGACATGAGAAACAGTCTAGCTGATTTCATCGGAGATGGACAACAAAAACACACTTGCTCATAATTAGAACAAGTAACCCTATCCCTAATATGTAGAGAAAGGTTTTTCTCAGACCGACTATAAATTCTTTAAGCATGTCAAAAATGTTATTGAACTAGAACCTAGAAGTCAACAGTTACTTGGATTGCTTATAGATAGCAATCATTATGGAATGATGCTTACATATACCCTTAGCCAATGGTTGATTTTCGCAATCTGCAAAATCACAAATAGGATTTTCAACTACAGGTACTAAAATACTATTTCTACTATAATGGTAGTGTTTTACGCAAACAGTTGAATTTTCCATCGCTAGAGCTGGGCATAACGAACAAAACTTTTTGCTATGGTGGATACTGAAGTAATCCTGCTTAATAATTACACACTCTTGAATCCACTGTTTTTTATTCTCTTCTTTTACTTTTAGTAATTCCTGTCGTGCCGCATATCTAGCTATTTCACGAGCTTCCATTTGAAGCTCACGTTCCATTTTGCGGTTTTGTTGGTCAGTTAGTTTCGCAACTTCTTTATCTCTAAGCTTAGCTTCTTTACGTGCAATCTTTTCTTGTTCTTTGGATAGTTTTTTATCTACCTTTTCTTTCTCTTTAGCATTTTCAATATAAAACTTTTCATAGAAGTGTTCAGAGCAGTAACCGTGATAGAAGCGATCTGGAATTATTTTACATACCTTGCAGGCTACTTTCTGACCATTAGCTTTTACGCTACCGCTTTTGTAACACCTATAATGCTGCCAACAGAGTTCTATTCCGTCAGGACGCAATCGACAACGACGTTGACAATAAGCGCAGTTTACAAAACGTCCATGTTGATGTTTCGCACAGTAATCACCAACAATTGAAACATGTCTTTTACCTACACCACAAGCTTTACAAGTCTTTCGGCTAACAGTTCTGCCTTCGGCATCTAGTCTACCTTCTTTATATTTTTTGTAATGTCTCCCACAAAGCTGTGCATCGAACTTTTTTGAACAACCTTTTCCACACTTCTTACATTTTGGTCTGGGTAATTTAGCACCCATGGTGTCTATCCGACCGGAAGCAATGAGCGAGAGATGTTCTCGGCAATAACCATTAGCTATGTATTGACTTCTAACATTACAGATCTTGCAGCGTATCTCAGGTTTTACAATTATCTTACCAGCATCGTCAATATAACCGCCTTGATATCTAACGAAATGATAGCTGCACATGTTGAGGGGATTTTGAGGAGGTCTGTCCTTTCCGCATATTTTACATTTTGGTTTTGTAAGTTTGGGTTTAGCAATCTTAACGCCTGCTGCATCTATGCGACCACTAGCTAGAAGTAATAAATGGTTCTTACAGTAACCGTTGGCGATAAATCTGCCAGTTTTACCACAAATTTTACAGGACATCTTGGGTTTGGGGGGAGCTTTGGGGATCACACACCCATTCTTATCCAGCTCGCCACGGTTGAAGGCTTTCCTATGCTCAGCGCAGAATAAGCCATTTTTCTTTTCATGTTTTTGGAGAAGTGCAAAACAAGTCTTGCAGTATTTTGGGCCGAACTTCTTGGGTCTAAGAAGACCTCCTTGTTCGTTGATGCGTCCTAAATAGACATCAGTATAGTGGGGTTTACAAAACCCTTTGATAAGTTTTGTTTTCTCCCCACAAATTTTACATTTCGCTTTGGGAAAATGTCTTTGCCACAGCTTGTGTTTAGCGTCTGGGTTAGGAGATCCATCTAACAAAAGAGTCTTAGTAAGATACACCATCTTGTAATGACTAGGACAAAGATACATTCTTCTTGCTTTGGTTTTACAATTCTTCATAGAGCAAAGAACATCTTTTTTATAGATGTTCTTTTGTGGAACTTTTTCTACGAGCTGCTTACCACTAGCATCGATATACTTCTTTTTAAACCATTTATAATGTTTATCGCAAAAACCCTTTTTGATAATAACTTTATCGCAACCACTTAAAGTACAATTAGCATTTGGGTTGTATCTGACCTGATCGTTACCAGCATAGGAAGCTGTTTTAGTGCCTTCTGGCGTCCACCAACCTTTGGAGTATTGGTTGTAGTGGTAACGGCAAAAGCCCTTAGATAAGTGCTTTCTAGGCTCTAAACAGTCTTTAATTTTGCAGACAAATTCTGCCACCAGAGATCATCCTAATTTTTGAATTGGGTATAAACTCCCATACTTAGGGAATGGATTCAAATGGAAAAAGTGGAGCCCTCGATAGGGCTTGAACCTACAATGACTTTCGTCGGCAGATTACAAATCTGCTGCCTTACCAATTAGGCTACGAGGGCACGGAGTGGAAAAGCGGTGGGAGTGGGACTTGAACCTACAAGGGCTTTTAGACCCACGGCACGCTAGCAACGTGCTGCCTTACCAATTAGGCTATCCCACCACAATGGGCGTTGAGGAATTCGAATCCCCGACCTACTGGATGTAAACCAGTTGCAAATGGAGCCCACCATCAGAATTGAACTGATGACCTCATCCTTACCAAGGATGTGCTCTGCCAACTGAGCTAGGTGGGCGTTTTGTCTCGTTCTTGCCTTATCTTCTCTCGCTGTGCTTCCCTTTCAGGAAACTCTAACTTTAGCATCTCTTTTATAGAAGGCATCGGTTCATTGTCAGAGATATTGTGTTTTTTTCTAAACTCAATTTCCCAAAAAGTATGTCTTTTCCCATCGTCCATACCTGTTATCCAACCATGATACCAAGCTATCAGGATTTTTTCCGTTTCATCGAGGGGTTCAGTGAAATCTAAAACAGTACCTCTTAATTCATCTAGCTTTTTATATTCTGCTTCAAGATAGTTAAGTTGTTCTTCTTTAGCTCTACGGGTCATTTTCAGTCCAGGAACGTCTCTGAACCCTCCGATGTTATCCCTGTAATCCGACACTTTGGACCTTCTTTCCTATTTGAAATTCCGTGGAGGTATTCTTTCCAGTTCTCTTTCAGAGTTTTTCTTAAACATGTTTCGTAGGGAAACCAAGCTTTTCAAGTCCCAAGACAGCTTCAGCATAATAAGGAGAGCTAGATGCTTTAAGCTTTTCTAGTGTGGTTGGTGTTTCAACAGCTTCAGGACCACGTCTTAGGTAGGTCGCCCCATCATTCTCGGTATGAATTGCTAAAGACCCATCAGTATTGATTACTAACCAATGATCAGATGCACTCATAAAAAACCCCTTTGTAGGATGGCGGAAAACGGAGGAATCGAACCCCTGGCTGTTACACCCCCGTCTGCTTTCAAGGCAGATTGCGACCACTCGCAGCGTCTTCCAAACACCATAGCAAAACCTATTCAATTGTCAAAGAACAGTAGGCGTGGGGAGAATCGGACTCCCAACTGCACCTTATCAGAGTGCCATGATACCATTTCACTACACGCCCATAAAAACAGTTACAAAAAGCAAGAACCCCGCTTCCTAGTTGGAGAGCGGGGTTCTTAGAGTCTTCAAAGACAGTAAAAAGCTACCCGCCATCCTCCGTTGAGGTGGTCGATGTGCAAATACTGACGATGGATACTTTTCTTTTCATGTATTTAAATCTTATCTGACGATTTCGTAAAAGTCAACTTTTGACATTTTATGCTTAAGTAAATAGAAAGTGACATTAGTAATATTTCGGGAGTATCTATGCTTACTTCCTAGTTGGGGACTTCAATGAAAAAACTGATCTTTGTCTTGATTTGCCTTTCCTCCGATGCGTTCGCTACAAACTGGACTAAAATCGGGACAGTTCATCTCAATGGTGGGGCTGCTTACGATTTACGCAACGTCCCCATTCCTGTAAACAGGCTTGTATCTGGTAATTATTTTCTGATTTTAATGCCGAGAAGCTGCGGGAATATTGCTTTTAGGGATATTGTTCTTTACGACAGTGCAGGTCCTGTTTATGGGGATTTATATAGGAATGTCCAAAATGAAAATCAAACGGAGTGGTCATACATACTTAATAAGACAACCGCTCTTACAGGTATAGGAATGTATGTTGATGCTCCCTATGATTGCTTTATAGACTTTTATATTATCGTAAGGACTCCCGATCCTATTCCCACTCCAACCCCCACACCGACTCCTACAGCTCCAGGTAACCCACTTCAGAGGCATTGCCGTAGGGTAGCTTTTGATCTGTCTTATGACTATGAAGGTCATTTTGACCAAGTAGCCGCTGTTGCTGGTGATCCTTGCTTTGTATTTATCAGGTTTACTTTATTGCCTGACTATAGAGCATATTTAGATGACCGCAGGGCTAAGAGTAAAAGTCCTGACTTTGAAATTGTTCAACCTGAAAATGTTAAGGTTGAGATCGAGCAAAGAGTTGGCAATAACTAAGTAAACTTAGTTTCAGTTTTCCCATGAGGTTTGGATTTACCCCCATCGTCCATAGCTACAAATACTGCTTCACAAGTAAAGACAACATGACGTTCGTCGTTAGGTTTTAGATTTTTGGTTTCAACTCGACAATCAATAGTGATTGAAGAGGTACCAAAAGCCTTCGCCTCAGTAATGAACTCTAAGTAGTCACCTAGCTTGACAGGTTTTTTAAAGATGGATTCTGATATTTTCACGGTGACAATGTTTTTAGTCTCAAGCTGACACATCACATACAACGCAGCCGCTTCGTCTATCCAAGATAAAAGTTTACCACCGAATAGGAAACCAGCAGGGTTGAGATCTTCATGTTTTACGAGTTTTCGAAAAGAAACTGTCATGGCTTTCTCCACCTTCTCTAATTTTTCAATTCTATCTGCTGCCTTAGTTAGTAGATCACTAACATCTTTAGCAACTGATTCGTCACAAACTAAATAAATGGCACTAGCTGCTTTTCGCATTCTGTCTATCATTAACTGCTACCACCTTAAAACGCTCAATTTCAGTTAGACGCTTACATTCTTCTTCAATCCATTTAGCTGCATTAGAAGCTACTAGATGTACTTTCGCTTCGGCTGTAGCTACTCTTTTCCCTGTCTCGTCGTATACCTTCATCTGAATTTTAACCGATCCCACATCAAACCCTTTTTTCAAATAAATTTCTGAATTCGTCTTTCAGATCTCTTACAAAATCCATGAGCAAAGGGGAAGTTACAATATCTGGTTCCCAAGCTAAACCTCTTTCAATCAGGTTGTATTCTTTTAGTATTCTAGAGCCTGGGACATGAACACCATCAGCACCACGGTCTTTACCTAATACCCATAGATGATCTGAAATCGAAGCCGCTGCTGTGATGTCATGGGTGATAACTATGATTGTGTTTAAATCGTGCATAGCTGCAATCTTACTTAGCAGCTTACCTGTCTTCTCTAACATAATGAGGTCTAGACCTGAAAATGGTTCATCTAAGAGTAAGAAATGTTCTGAGCAGAGGATCTGCTGCAAAATCGCACAGCGTTGGCGTTGCCCACCTGATAGCTGTGCTGGGTAACATAAGGCCCTATCTAAGAGGTCAAACTGAGAAAGCAGTTCTCTAGCTTTGTCTTTTGCTACCTTTGTACTTTTCTCTTTCTGCTTAGCTGCCAATATTAAATTGGATAAAACTGTTCTATGCTCAAACAAGGGATAGTTCTGAGCTACTACACCTACTTCACCTGCTCCGACATGTTCTTCTTTACCAAGTAAAGTAACTTTACCTGATGTCGGCGGGTTAAGACCTGCAATTATTCGAAATAATTGGGTTTTTCCGCTACCTGAAGGGCCGAGAAACCCTATAATTTGACCTGTTGTAATTCCAGGTCTAGTGATGTTTTTAATTTCGGCTGAAACATTTTTAAGAACGGAAGTGCCTTCGTAATCGAGACAGACATTATCTATCTTCAGGAGTGTTTCGCCCAAATTGTAATCAACCATTTTTGGCTTCCTTGAATTCACCAACGACATTCCAAAAATCAACCATGTCGTTGGCTTACATCATCAATATTAAAAATTCGATCTTGAAAAAGGGGCTTAATGATTCTGCTTGAACTTTTATAGTTACCACTAAGTTCTCTATTTGTGGTCATAAAAGTATCATACTGATGTACGAACTTTAGTTCATTTTTAGAATTATAAAGCAAACAAAGCGTAGGTATCTCTTCAGTCTTAGCTAGAGTTGCGAAGACATGAGCATATCTTCCTTGCTCTTCTCTACGTCCAGAAGACCCCGAACCGCCAATGGCGTATTGAATTTCATCTCCAATGTCTACAAAGAAATACTGTTGCCATCTATTACGACTATCGAAAAAGTTTATGGGTGAGGGCATATGATAAACTCGTTCATACTGAGTGAAGGTCTGCGGCATCCAAATAGCTAAAGATTCCTTTTTCCAAGCTTTTTCAAATTCTTTCTTTGTTAGTTCTTTTTCTTCATCACAGTCATCATTGTAATTATACTTACATTGCTCCTTAAATTGCTTAATGATTTCTGGGTAAAGTTGAGCTTCTTGAGCTGCAAAGATTGCATCTTTTAGATCTGACTTATATTTATAGTTCTCAGATTGGTCACCAAAGTTCTTCTCTACGGTGCTGAGTTCGTATTCTTTGATTAAGGCGTCTATTTGTTCATCATCGAAGTAGTGATTATTTAACTGCTTACGAGCTTCTTCTTTAATTCTAGAAATTCCAATAAAGGAAGTTTGCTGCATATGATTGGGGTCATTATACAGTGATTCATCTAACCGTTCACATTGAACGAAGATGCTCAAGCATGAATGTTTTTTGCTAGATATGGATTCTGCAATCTCAACGTGATCTGCATCGAACCATTTACCTCCGGTGAGAGGCAGGGTTTCTTTTTGAAATTGTATTGAAACATTTGAATCGGGGGTATGGATTAAGTCAATCATTATTATTTCCTTTCTAGAGTAATTGTGGCGTAAGGACAGAAAAGTTGCTTCAGTAAGCCTATACAGTAGTCTTGAAAAAGACCTAAAAACAAAATAGTGATCTGAATTGCCATCACAGCGGATAAATGGAAATGTTTATTTTGATTGATTAAGACCGCACCTATACCACCATCAGAACGGGACATGCCTTCAACCATCGTGAGCATCATCCATGATATGGCTGAGTTGCTTCTCAGAACATCAAAAACCTTATCGGCTTGTCCTACGACTACTACTTCCCAAACAACTCTCCAGGAGCCCATTTGGAGCGTTCTGGCGAGGTCGTATTGAGCCTTAGGGATAGAAGCCAAAACGTCTGCCATGCTTGTCACAAAGAAAACTACAACAGAGAAAACTAAAAGAGAGAGTTTTAAGGCATGACTGCTGTTAGTAGCGAGGGTAAAGAAGAAAGTTAGACCTACTAAGGATAGAAACCGCATTTTGCTGATAGCAGCAATTATAGGTCGGAAGAAAGGCATAACTGTTAAATAGGCTAATAATAGAGATATGACAGTAGCGACTCCAATTGCTTGGAGGTTTAAGGTAAAGCTTGTAAGTAATTCTGCTCCTAGACCTCCAACCCAAAGGTCTGAGAAGGCGTGAAGTGTTTCGGTTTGTGTTGGTAAAAACACGAAAGGAGAAAAGATCCAAAGTAACATAAGACCGACAATTTGAGCTGTGATCAAAATAGTTATAGATGATTTTGAAATTACTTTATTAGGCGAAAATATATGAACTAGATCTCTCATTCTCCACCTCCTGAATCTCCGCTGCCAGAATCAGTTGAACCTGCATCTGGTGCGTCTTCTGCTGGGGCATCTGTTGGACTTTCTGTAATTTCAGCTTCCAGCTCGTCAAAGACTTCTTCAGGTTCTGGTTTGTCACCTTTGACCCAACTGCCACCGGCAGGTAAGTAATTATTACTTTTATAATAGTCGTCAGAAGAGATAGATTGGTTGTTTACTAAAAAAACATAATATAACCAAACATCGTCATCATCTTTGTAAGCATAAGCCCCCTTACAAGGTTTATCTGGTTCTAAAGCTGAGCAAGTTATTTTAATTCTAGTGACTTGTTTCTTAAATACTTTGGTTTGTTTTATGTCTGCGAATTTTGAAAATTGAGTTGTAGGCTTGGGGTAAACCTTATTACCACACTGGGTAAAGCACCCAGCAAGCAATAATGGAATCAACAAAACAAATTTCATATGTACTCCTAATGTTGACCCTGCGGGTGTGTGATCCGCCAAATACCCGCCATACAAGGTACTGAGGAATTTTAGTTTTAGCCTTGAACAACCATAATGACTAAATTGGCCACCATGGAAGCGTCTACAAATCCCAATAGGAGTAGCATCATTTGTGGGAGATCTAGCTTCAAGGTAAAGTTGCCGCATATTAATACATTTCCTCAATTGGTTCTTCTTCCTCTTCATTTTCTTCATCTAAGCATAACACAGGCTCCCCATAAGGATTTACTTGTATAGTTACGCCTGAATTGAATATGAGGTAGTAAACTCCTCCAACACACGTTCTGAAATAGTCCAATTTAGAAATTTCTTTTAAATTTACAGTTTGGCAACCACTAAAAAGTAATAACAATAGTCCCAATTTTCTCATTTTATTCGAACCCTTTTAAAAAATATAAAGAAAGGGAGCCCACCCTGGCTCCCCCTATCTTAAGAATCAGAAGATCACTCTACTGACCCTTGAGAATAATTTGTACCCTACGGTTGGCTGTCCGACCTTCAGGTGTAGCATTAGAAGCTACAGGCTGCTGAGACCCATAGCCATTAACTGCGAAACGACTATCAGGAAAAGTCTCAGGTGCTTTCTGCTTCAAAAACTCTTTAACCGCTAAAGCTCTAGCTTTAGACAGGGGTAAATTTGTTTTATGTTCATCACCAGTGTTGTCAGTGTATCCTTCAACATTAATGAGAAGTCCAGTGATAGCTAAACTGTCTTTAAGTTGGTGAAGTTGAGCAACTCCAGAAGGAGTTAGGGTTGCTTGACCAACTTCAAAGTTGATGCTGTAGTTGCGTTTAGACACCACAGGAGCGGAGGCAATATCTTTATTATCAAACTTAGGAACGTCCGCTGCCGCACCTGGATCAGCCATTACAGCTTGAGCCGCTGTAATATAAGACTTGTCTACAAGTTCTTTCACATCTGGGATTGGAGTATCTTTAAAAAGCTCAGGATACTGTTGCAATACAATAGTAGAGAAAGTCGTATAGGTAGAACGGAAGTTATCATTGGCTCCTGGAACTAAACCAAACAAAATAAGGTTATCGGCTAGGTTGTTGACGGTTGATCCACCAAGTTCAATTTTATTACCAGTTTTGTCAGTCTCAACTACACCTTTGTAGTATTTGTACCAATAGTTCGCATCTTGATCAGCATAAACCTTAGCCGAGATCTCAGCCGCTTTACGGAGGATGTTGTCATGTGCTTTAACTTGATCTCCACCTTCAAAGATTGCAGCTAACATGTGAGTCACTTGCTCACGGTTAGCATCGAAGAATGCTTTTGAACCAATAATTACAGCAGGCATCTGTGAGCGGTATTCTTTAGATGAAACCACTTTAACTAGACCGCCTTTCTGTTGAGCTACAGTCACATCCCCAGGAGTCCAAGTAACAACTGCATTAACACAGACTTGTTTCTTCTCACCTGTAGGATGACCGTTGGAAACAACCTTACGCTCTTCGCATTTGCCTGCAACATAGTCCGCTGCTGCGGTGTTGTAGTCTTGTGCCGCTGACCAGTTGAGAGCTTCTGGGTCATAAGTTTTTTCATCAGGGTTGTTTTTAATACCATTGTCTGCTGCCCACTTCATGGCAATATTCCAGTCACCATCACGTAGAACACCAGCAATCACGATGCCCTTTGCATTTTGTGGATCTGCTTTAACTTCAGGTGCTGCCATGAAAGCATCTTCACCACGGCTATAACCGTTAGATCCAATGATGTTTAAAACGTACTGAGGTCCAAGCTTTTTAAGCTGTGGGTTAACAGCAGCAGCAAATTGTCCAGCTCCATCTCCCATGATAATGACAAAGTTAGCACCTTTAGAACACTGCTTTGCTCCATCATAAATTTCCTTAGCACAAGCAATGAGTTCCTCTTGCATTTTACTAGTATCATCTTGACGATACAGAGTCAGGTTTACGTTGTGCTTCTCCATTAGAGAGCCCTTGGTAGTATTAGCCCCCCCGTTAGCGAATAGAAGACCCATTTGAGAGTTCCATTCCCAGATCCCACCCCTGATAAGAGTATTTTTAACGTTTGCATCTGCATTGCTAGGTAAAGAGATAGCGGTAACTGCTAAAGTTTGGGATTCTTTAAGATCTGGTAATACTGCTTTTTCAGGGATCAAAGACTTAATGATTCCAGGTGTGGGGATAAGTCCACTTTGAGCAGCTTTAGTAAATCCGTAATAACCACCGCCAGCTACTACAGCTACGATTGCTAAACGAGCGAACGGGGTCAACTTCGTCTTCATTTAATTCTCCATTACAATGTCGGTGTACTTCTTTTTCTTATCTACTTGCAGCACCTTCGGTGCGGCTGTCAGGTCTAATACTTCTCTGGAGTTTTGTGCTTTAGCAATAAGAATTGGTTTCTCATTACCTAACAAAAAAGAAGCCCCAGCGTTTTGCCATTTCTCAAGCTCCGCAAAGCCTTTCTCTTCAAACACAGCATTGTCTAAATCAACTGAGGCTATAATGTTAGCTGAAAGCTCCATAAAGCTTTCCATCTCACCAGCCTTAGCTCCAATGTCATCAACAAGATTTTCCATAGCCATGTCAAACATATACTTCTTATCTGGGTCACCCTTAAGGATTTTGAGAGCAGATCTAAACGCAGATGAAGCCCCTGTTAAAGCAATTTGCTCTCTTTTCTTTACACTTACTTCATCGGCAGTATCTTCAAGAACAATACCTGAGATCTCATACATCTTAGTTAAAGCTCTGTAGAGCATCTCTAGTTTTGTATAGAGAGTTTGAAGTGTCATGTTAGACTTCTCTAACCGACCAGCTTTACGGCTCATCAGAAGGGTTTGGTCGCTTTGACCAGTTTGCTGTGCTTTGTTTGCTCTAGCTAGATTGGCTTCTTTTTCCGCTTTGTTTTTAACTATGACATCTTGAAGCTGTTGCATGTTCCCACGCAAGTTAGTCACTTGCTTAAACATCACTTCACGGTTTTGCTTCATATCCTCAATATAGCTTTCCAAAATTGCAATTGGATTCAGGTTAATGAAGACACCTGTAATTTTACGCATGGTGGTTTTATAAACATAACCAACTAAGGTACGGAACTTTGGATCTAAAGCTACATAGACAACGCCACCGATAACAGCGAACATGAAACCTAGATAGATAGTATTAGCCGCTAAAACAATCAATGTGGGTATTAATGTATATAAGCCAAAACCAATGGCGGCTAGAAAAAGCATCCCAGTGATGCCTTCTTTCTTCTGCCAGAAAGATTTAGAAGTTTTTGTAGTTAGCTCATTCATTTGTTACCCCAAATAATTTGTTAGTTTTGTAATATCATTTTTAATGTCTTGAACCATAGTAGCTTGAACAGCTAAAAAGGTAATTTTATTATCATCAATAAGTGCTTTATCGGTCTCGACTTTAGCTGCTAAGATATTCTTTTGGGCAGTAAGAGTATTGACATTTGCAGTTAGCTCTTTGATATCCGCTGTCTTCGCTACAATTGAATCCTCTAGGAGAGTTACTTCATTTAAAGATCCAACAATTTTAGTCTTAATTTGTTCTTCAACAGCTTCATTGAAGTTCTTTAGTTCTTGATTGAGAACAGTGAGGTAATGATCTGCTGTCTGTACAAGTTTAGCTGGGGTTACACCCATCACCTTAGCAGCGGAAAAAACAGTTTTAAATCTGAGCTTTTCGTCTAGGATATCCTTTGCCAATTCTTGTGTCGCATTTTTAAACTTTAGATAATCATAACTATCTAAAGCATTAGACTCTAATGCTTCTTGCAGTATCTTAGTAGCTTTGCTTGTCTTGGTTGTAGTTACTACTGGAGTAGCCGCAGTTGAAGGTGGAATAAAAGCTGGTTCCGATGTCTGTTCTTCCAAAGGATCTTCTTGAATAAAAGCACCTTTGAGAAAACTAAGTGCGGACTTTTTCTTAGGTGTTTGAACCTGAGCCATTTGCTATATTCTCCGTGAGTTGGTAAGAGGACGCTAGCAAATACTTTTTTAAAAAGCTATATTTTTTTAGTGGTTAAAAAAGTGGCACGGCAGACCCGATTTGAACAGGTATCATTCTGGTTTGGAATCAGAGGTTTTCCCAATTAAACTACTGCCGTACATTGGTGGGAGCACTAAGACTGTTGAACGGAAACATCTGGGTTTTCAAGCCAGCGTGCAGACCCCTACACCAGATTGGCATTAGTACTGACGGACAGGTTCGAACTGTCGTAGACCTGATTATGGATCAGGCGGCTCAACCACTCACCCACGTCAGCATAAAAACTTTACGTAAAGCTCCTCCCTAATAAATGGATTCCAGAACTAGAAACAGCTATCTCACTTAATCCTTCAGAAATTTGATGTGATTCCCCCTCAATAAGAGGCTCCATCCAAATAGTCACAGGCAAAGATGCATTTCCATATTTCTTCTGTAGCTCTGTTAGTTTTAAAATTAGATCAGTGAGAGACATTGTTTGTTTGTCCCTAGATGCATCTTTAATTTCGACTTTCATTTACAGATCCCTTTAAATGCAAGAACCCCGCTCTAGTCTTAAACTTAGAGCGGGGTTCTGTTATCTTATGCGTTTGGCAATAGAAGTTACCGCTCCGGTTCTCCGAAGTTATACCACATGCTAAAATAAAAATTGTTGGTTCGCATAAAAGTTTCCTATTTACGTAGTCTATGTAATAATTTACAAAAAGTCAATAAAATCTAGAAATATTTGTTTCTGACTTTTTCTTGAGAGAAACCAGCTAATAGGAAGAGCTTGGTTTAGTTCCTAATTTTTGTGAATTTAGTGTATTACTTCACTGTTTGCTAAAAATACCCATATTTTTAAGCTTAGGGTTAAGCCTGCGATTATCTGTGAAGCCACCTGGATCTGAACCCGACTGTCTCAAGTTAGAATAAAGACTTTCGTCAAATGGGTGGAAACTAAAGATCCCGTCTTTGCCCCACATTTCCCCATACAGATAGAGAGCATCGTAAAATTCACTTACTAATCGACCTGTTTCTTTGTGGCAACGCATACATTCTTCGTCAGTAACTTTTAAAAGACCTGCTGTATATTCGTTAGGCACAACAGAGAGCTTTAAACTTTTAGTGGAAGCTGCAAATGTTTTCTGACTTCCGTTCTCTTTCCAAGAAGTATTGAAAGCCGAAACGAAAGGTGTTGTAGCGAGAAGCTCCCTAACTAAATCATCATCACCAAATTCGGGTAGGTAGTCTAAGTAACCATCTTGTTGAAATGTAGACGCAAGATTTCCTTTTGCTTTGAGTGAGAAAGGTGTCAGTGTTGTATTGTCCTCTAAGTAGCGTAGCATCGCCACGATTTTTGGGTCTGAGCTATTGGGTCTTAGCCATTGAAGCGCAATAGCTAAGTCTGAAGCTCTTGGAAAAGGTCTAAAGACATCCATTGTCCAGCCTAGAGAAGTCTTAGTTCTTGTTCTTACTTCTACAGGCAAGATGTTGGAACCATCTTTCACAAATAAAACTTCCCCAAAGATAGTTCCTCTTTGATAAGCCCAAGTCCACTGTGGTCGATTATCATTTCTGCGGATTTCTGTAATGGGAGTTGTTTTAACCTGACCATTAGCTTGTGTGAAGCTGACGAAGTGTTCGACATAAATGGTCGTTGAGGTATCTGTCCCCGCTGTCGTACCAAAAGGAAACTGCCAACGTTGCTTACTACGGTTATGTAACCCCCCAATGACATCTTCAGATCCAGCAACTAAGTCTGGCCACTTATCATTAGAGCTAGCGCCACAAGAGTCTTGGTAAGAATCCTTCATAACACTTTCATTATACCAAAGCGTCTGTGAATCAGCGAAAATAGTTTCTAAATTGTAATCATCCACTTTTGGTAAGGAGCGTAAGATTTTAGAAACTTCAGATGGAGATAGAAGTTGTTGGATGGATGAACTAGAACTTGCAAGGTTAGTTAGGTCGGTGTTTTCGCAACCTACAATAAATAACATTGCAGCAAGAATAGCTCGCATAATAAACCCCCCTTTAATCCCCCCGGATTAAGTTGTATTAAATCTAGCTTAAAACCCCTAGCCTTTAGCTATGGGGATATAAGAAAATCTAGCTCTAAGTTTTTATGATATAAGTCACGTTTGCATTCAAAGGACGGGTTTCGTTATCACCTGAAATGCTTTGAGATGCTGCTGTTCCACCTGAAATAGTTTGAGCAGCAGCGGTTCCACCAAAAGTATGAGTATGCGAACCTAAACCTTGATCGTTTACTCCAAGAGTGTTCACATTCGAAGCATTATTGGTATTGTTCGGTGTTAAATTAGAACCACCCGTTAGAGTTAGTGCTGTGGTAGGCATTGCGTGCGTGTGTGCTACAGTGTTCGGTCCATTAGTAGTTCCTGAAATGGAACTGGCAGAGGCTGAAATACCAGAAAGAGAACTTGTTGAATTAGCTAAACCTGTAGTTGATTTAGTTCCACTTTGCGTACCTGAAGCAATAGCAGTAGCAAGACCTTGAACACTACCTACGTTGTCTCCTGTGTTACCGCCTGTGTTGGCAGCAATTCTAGAAGCCCTGTCAGGATCTCTTCCTACTGCGGAATCTACACCACGTAGAAACCGTCCTCGGTAATCGGGCAAATGAAAAGTAGTTGATCCATCCCCTGTTCCGTGAGCAGTTCCAATGGCTGCGAAGAGGGCAGTATAGGTAGCTCGTGCTATAGTGGTTCCATCACAAAGCAACCAACCTGTAGGAGCTGTAGCTCCTGCATAAGCCCAAACTACTCCTGGAGGTACTATTCCACCTATTTGATGTGACATTAAATACCTCCTGATCCATCTAAATTAAGATCTCTTTGTTGACGGTCAAATTCCAATTGCTGCACTACTTGGTTATAAATAGTCTCTTCTATAATCTCGACGGTCTTCAGTCCGTTAATTCTTACTGCAAAGCCATGTTCATTGGATATATGATGACCATTGGAATCATAATCATAGTCTCCATAGACAAGTTG